>JAAGKN010000841.1_pt1 | contig 64143 bp, 91 predicted proteins | sample 6206371 | NCBI WGS metagenome assembly JAAGKN01 (sample SAMN11533720, study PRJNA540317) | gut metagenome | isolation source: fecal pellets from male and female animal of same cohort | host: Peromyscus leucopus | place: USA:CA | collected 2017
TACAGAAAAAATTTCACAGACTCCCTACCCAGAAATCTATGCCCCTTGAGAAATACAATCCCTCAAACACAGCCAATCATACTAAAGCAGATATTTTCACCATTTACTATTTCATAGTAAAACAAGCAGCGGTTTAATTTTATCCTCAAAAAACTCAGCAACATCATCCTTTGGACGGATTGTGAAATGTTGAACATGAAATGCTGCTTCTAATTCATTTCTTTTCGCTGTATCTGTATCATACTGCTTCATATGACCTGGATCATCTATTTCGATGAATGCTGAACGCATAGAATTATAGGCATCAATTATTAAAAAATCTGCCCTGTATTGATGCCGGATTTCCAAACCTCTATGACGATATTGCGGCAATAATAACGGTATCGCTTCATATTCCAGACGGTTCCCTTTCTGAGTGTTTATCAGCTCTAAATATTTTTCTACAAAGATTCGTTCACCGCCTGTTAGTTCACTGTCAAAATAAGAATAAAATTCTTCCACATCCTTAACATGAATCAAACGCTCTTCAGGAGCCAGCTTCCTATCATGAATCACAAAACCGGTCTTCATCAAATGTCCAATGGAAAACGGTTTAAATGGAACCCTTCGGTTCAATGCACTATAATTCCCCCATGTCTCTTCCTCTCCCAGACGTTCTGCCCTCAATCTGGGAGAAATGTAGAGCGATTTTACATTTTCTATCCCAAAGCTGCTTCCATTTTGCCCCATGTGTACTTCTCCAATATTCGTCTTCGGAGTAATTCTTGCTTTATACTGCCAATAAAAATTCCTGCTTAAAAAGTTCCATACATACTTCTCCAGAGCACTGCCATTGAAAAAAAGTGCCGCCCTATCATTTTTACGTATAATCTGATTCATACATTCCCTAAAGCTGTCCCGGCCTTCATCAAAAGAAAAAATGAACGGCGTTCTAAATCTATATTTCCCAAAACATGTACACTTACCATCCCATTAAAACTGCTTTTAAATTCTCCATCTTTATTAAAGATCTGGGCAAATTCTCTTGCAGCCTCCATTTCACATTCTTTCATTTCCCTTTCAGCTTTTCGTGCTTTTTCCAAACATAAAGAAAATGTATCATCTTTTACGCCTGTAATAATAAGCGTATTTCCCCCTCTTAATTCGTAAAAAAATTCAGCTTCTACGGCACCTATGTATTGATATAATATTTTTTTGATATTTTTATCTTTTACAGGATATGCTTTATATGTCCTTTGCTCTGTAACCAGTTTACCACCATCAAAAACTGCTTTACAAATCGGATTATCCACACACAGCATTCCCTTTATCACATTGTTTTCTTTATTCGATAACATATTATTTTTCACCCTGTTCTTAGTCATATTAACCACTTTTGTTTTCACTTCTCTCTATATATCCACTCTCCAAAACCCCAATTTCCAGCTGGCTGATATATCGGAAAACGGATGTCCTGTAACTGTTGCCATTGCATCCACCAGTTCTTCAAAAATAAAACTGGTTTTGCCCTTATTCAGCTTAGTAAGAATCGCCTATAACCAGAACAATTTATAACAATTGCTGATATTAGCAAATACACGGAAAAGCGATGCAATATTTAATTTGAAGGACTATAGGAACTGCATGGCCGGAGACCTTCTTTCGTTAGAAGCAGTACATTGGAAATTATACTAAATATATCTGACAATATTTATCAAAAAACAATCAATTATCAGCCACAATTATTTGTCCACCATATCTCTATATGTATTACCTTCTACTATACAATCCTGTAAAGAATTACCAACAGGTAATTTTTTAATCAATATATCATATCCTATAATATTCTCTATCATATAATGGTCTGAATTAATCATCACTCCATCCTCTTCTAACATGCATTCTTTTAGAATCCATTTATTATCATATTGGGTTATTACTACAAAATATTTATTTTGCATATAAACCACATTAATTGTATCATCCTCAGAAATCCTATTTCGTCCTGCATCATATATAATATATCCTAACCACAAAATGCTTAATATAAGAACAAGGATTCCTACCATCCATGATATAATTTTCGCTTGAAATTTCACTTTATCAATTTTTTGCTTTTCTTTTCGATTCTCCTCTTCATATAAAATATATCCCCATTGACCTGCTAAAATTATTAATAAAAACAATATAATTGAAATCGAAATTATAGTTGCAAAAAAATCTGAAGTCATATTACACAAATAATTTAATATCTTATCTATTGAAAATTCTATTGTCATATACACTAAAAAAATACAAATACTAAAAATCGGGATTATCAACATCATACATAATAATTTAAGTATTTTATTTAATCCTTTATTTTTCTCTGCAATTTTTCTAAAATAATACATATATATACTAGAAATACCTATTACTATTATAACAAGAGACATTGATAGTAAAAATTTAAATAATGTATCATTATAATTTACTACTATATAAGCAGATGGTATATTCCAAAAATCATAATATCCCTTATAATATAAATATGTTCCTGCTCTAAATACCGCAGTAACTATTATAGAAATCACAGAAATCATAGCAGTAATTAACGCAAGTTTTTCATCTGTATATCTTACTACTTTTTTAATTATATCGTCCATTTTCTTATCCTCTTAAATTGAGATTGCACTTTACGTTTCTAACATATCAATATTTATCTTTAATTAATTTTATCCCAAAATACTCTTCAACAATTCTATCCAATTGCTTTGTAATAATCTTAAAATCTACATTTGATTAAGTTGTCAAATCTTTTTAACTGCTGCCTTTCTTCTTCAATAATCTGTTCCAACTTGGACAAAATATTTATAATTTCATCTTGCTTAACAAAATCTGGACACTCTATCAATAATTTTGACAAATCCTCTTTATTGAATCCCGCTTGAGCGGCTCTAAATCCAACATTTAAAATATTATTCTGAAAATAGGACGATTTTAAATAATAATATAACTATTTTTTTCTGATTCTACTCGTATCTGGAATTATTTTCATAATTGCCACATTATATGCACCTGCTAATCCCGTAAGAATCTTTCTAATTGATGCACCATAACGTGCAATCAAAACGTCCTCTTCTGTACACTGCTTTAAAGAATTAGAAATTTTTACATACTCTGGTACCACCCTCTCACTTTGAGTAAAATCTCTAATTTGAAGCATTCTAACATAACCTTCTTGAGGTTCAAATGACCATTCATTCTTAGGCGGTTATGAACCACCTTGAAAATCACATATATCACATAATTTTTCCATCATTCATCCCTACAAATCCAAATCACTCTTGTACGCAGAACAAATGTTTGTTATAATGTGTTTGGTGCTACCCTACACGGTAGGCGGTTAGTCTTCTACGGAGGACTGTGACCTCCGTTTACATAGACATCTGCTTACAGAAATCTATAAGAGGAGGACTTTGCTTATGCTCACCATCGAAGGATTAATAGCTATTATCAGCTTATGCATTACTTGCTTTAGTCTTGGCTATTCGATTGGCAGAAATAGCAAGACACAAAAATAACCGCCCCTAGTCTGCAAACTGAGCGGTTATTTTAACTAATCATAAAACAGGCTGACCGTCTATCGGTAGCACTTTTTCTACTATCAGAATACCATTTCTCCGCTCATATGTCAATGCAACTATTTAATTTTCAAACACATTTCCCCTACAAATCTGAATTTGTAATATTCCTTTCTCTAATTATCGTTCTCCAGCAATTTCTCCAGCTCAGCCATTTGCCTGCTAATTTCTTTTTCCAAATCTTTAATATTTGCAAGAATTTCTGACGTTGGCGGATATTCTACTGGTATGTACTCTATTTCTTTATATTTATTAATCGATAAATCATATCCATTATCAATAATTTCCTGTAGCGGCACAAAAAAACTCTGCTCTGTACGTTTTCGTTCTACTTCCAATTCACGTTTATGAAAACGTTCTATAATATCCGGGATATCATTTTCTGACACCTCTGTACGTTTATCATCTAATGAATATCCGTCTGCCTTCATATCATAAAACCATACAGAATCAGTTCCTCCTGCACCTGTTTTCGTAAATACAAGAATTGCAGTAGAAACACCTGCATATGGTTTAAATACACCTGATGGCATAGATATCACAGCATCTAGTTTATGATTATCAACAATCTCCTGCCGTATCTGCTTATGTGCTTTACTACTTCCAAACAAAACACCATCTGGTACTATAACTGCTGCCCGACCGCCCTTTTTCAACATACGTAAAAACAAAGCCAGAAAAAGCAATTCCGTTTTTTTGTTTTACAAACCTTTAACAAATCCGCAGATACACCTTCATAATCAAGACTTCCCTTGAACGGTGGATTAGCCAACACAACAGTATATTTTTCTTCATCTGTATTCGTCTCGGCCAAACTATCTTTATATTCTATATTGGGGGTATCTACTCCATGAAGCAGCATATTCATTGCTCCAATACGAAGCATCGTCCTATCCATATCAAATCCATAGAACATATTCTGATTAAAGTGCTGCCGCATTTCCGCATTCAAAAATAAATCGGATGATTCTTTTCTTAAATACTCCTGTGCCTCCACCAAAAATCCTGCTGAACCCATTGCAGGGCCGCAAATAATATCCATAGGCATAGGTTTAATCAACTCTACCATCATTTTAATAATATGCCTTGGTGTCCTGAACTGTCCGTTTGTTCCTGCTGTCGCTACTTTCGACAACAAATATTCATATAAGTCACCCTTTGTATCTGCATCGCCTAGTTCTAATCCATCAATTCCGTCAATTAGTTTTGTCAACATAGCTGGTGTGGGGATTTTAAAAATTGCATCTCCCATATACCTGCTATATGCAGAATCTCCATCTGAATGAAGACTTTTAATAAAAGGAAATACACCATTTAAAACCGTATCATAAATCTCTTGTGCATCACCAAGATTCTTAAATCGACTCCAACGGTATATCTGACAATCCTCCGGAAATATCCCTTTAAAATCCAGACCTAAGAAACTGGCTTCATTTTCCTTTATAGTCTCCACATCATCTAATTGTTTAATAAATAGCAAATACGTAAATTGCTCAATCACTTCTAAAGGATTAGTAATCCCTCCCGTCCAAAACACTTCCCAATTCTATCAACTTTATTCCATAACTCCCCCCCATTAACATCTTTCTCCTCCGTACAATTATATATCAATCTATTTTTAATCATCATTTTTACATGTCACAAACTAGTCATGTCATCATATACAATATCATGTTTTAGAAGAATTTGAAAGTATTTATTTCGGATTTCAATCCTTTTCTCTAATATAATATTTTAAACAAACTGCAAAAGAGTCGCAAAGTGCAGCAAATTCTTAATCAGACTCTGTGTAAATCCCCCACCGCTCATATTCAGTTAAAATCATATCCACGCCAGCATCATCTACTAAAAAGCCATAAAGTTCTTCTCCTGTCACAACATGAATCATAGTCTGTTCCATATCCCCCTCAGCATAAGGACCTGGCACCTTGACACTCCGCACAACTTTTTCTACCCTTAAAATATCTTTATTTAAAATGACACAATAATTTTTAGTAGAAAAATAAGTTGTGTAATGAAACCCGATATTTACAAAACCTCCCACTGTAACAATCACTGTACCCTGCATAAAATCTTCATTAACTTCATTGACATCATAACCAAGATTCTCAATCATATAACGTAACTGTTTTACCGGATTGCCTGCCATCTGCTTTATAAAATACACACCCATTACAACTGTAATCACAACCCATAACAGAAAGTGAACAACAAGCGGAATATCATCATACTGTTTCCAAAGCAGCAGACATAAAATCAGCGAACACAGATACATAATGCCGCCTGCCAATATCTCTGATTCTATCGCAAATTTTTTGCACATCTGAAACATATCCTTACTATGTTTTAATTCTTTTTGTGCCGCTTTCCTCCGCTTCTCTACTGTTCTTCTTTGTCTATCTTTATCTGAATGTTTTTGGTTCGCATCGCATGTTCTGTCATGCCTTAACTGGATTATTCCATATGTTCCAAAAAACAGCATAAAAAACATTCCCATCAAAACGATCAGCCAATCCCCTATGTCAAAATCATTCCATCCGTCCCTTATCCCGAAATAAATCATTGAACCGCCAAATATGAAAGCAGTCAAATAGCATGAAATAATTAATTGAACCGCTTTTTTTCTCTCACTCTTCCTATCTTCCTTCAATGTTGATTCCTCTTCCCTTAAATCCGCAGCCCCTATGGTTCAAATGATGTTTCCTGCCAAAAAAATTTGATTCCTGCATGTTTGTTTTAATCATATGTATATCCTCCTTTATTTGTAAGCAAATCCGCAAAGCGAATTGATTTACCTGCCATCCATGACCTTCCTTACCCCTGTTCCTTCGTCTGGTAAATCAGTACATCCCCTGCTTTAATCTCAACACTATCTACAGGCACGATCACCGCACCATTGCGGATAAATGCCACAATATCAATCCGGTATTTCGTTTCGGCGGATTTCACCGTCTTCCCTGCAAATGGACTTGTATCATCCACAGTAACACTCACGGTCCCTCTGACATTACCACCAGTATTATTCTGATTCTGCAACTGGGTATACTGCTCCACAAAACCTGCAGAAATGATACCTGTTGGTATTGCCACTGCACCTACCCCCAGAAAAGATATGACAATCGCCATCATCCGCCCCAATATGGTAACTGGGTAAATGTCACCATATCCAACAGTCAATATAGTAGACATACTCCACCAGATTCCGGAAAAGGCATTTTGAAACACCTCGGGCTGAACCTCATGCTCTGCACTGTACATACAAAGAGAGGACGCCATCATCAGCACCAGAATAATAAAAACGGACGATATAATCTGATTCTTTTTCTCAGACAGAACGGAAGTAATCACATTAAAGGAGTCATAGTAGGCATTAATCCGAAACAAATGGAAGATTCTTACTACCCTGAGCATCCTTAGTGCAATAAATCCTGACAAAAAGAAAAAAGGCAGAATCGTACACAGATCAACGATTCCATCAAAGGAAACAAGGAATCGCAGAATTGCTTTCCCTCTGGTTTTTTCCGGGTAAAGATACTCCGCTGTCCAGATTCGCAGCAGATACTCTATTCCAAATATAATGATCGTAAGCATTTCCACCATTCGTAAAGCATCTGCATATACTGCTGCTTCCTCAAAGGTCTCTATAAACAGCACCGCTATGTTAACAAAAATAACCATGACAATAAACAAGTCAAAAGCACGGCTGACAAAATCTTCTCTTTTCCCAATCTGTATAATATCAAAAATCCGTTTCTTTTTTTTCTCACTTATAAACTGTTTCATAAATTTTCCCTTTTCAGCAAATTTTCATATTTTTAATTCTAACACAGAAACCCTGAATGAACCATAAGAATTTACAGATTATAATGTTATAGGCAAAGAACCAGATTTTCGAAAATATTTATGGTAAAAACACCTATTTTTTGATAAAATAACTTAAAAATGCTGTCATTGACTGCCCCTTCATGGGGTTATTGACTGGAAACGGAGGCTTATATGAAACCAAAAGTATATTTTACCCAAACAATTACCCCTGATAAAGTACTGGAGCTTTACAAAATGACCGAACAGGCATTACCGGGAAAGGTTGCTATCAAGCTTCACTCCGGTGAAGTTGGAAACCAGAACTTTCTAAAACCTGAATTTTGGCAGCCAATCATTGAGCATGTCGGAGGAACGGTTGTAGAATGCAATACCGCCTATGACGGCGAGCGCAACACGACGGAAAAACATTTAATTACGATAGAAAAACACGGATGGAGCAAATATTTTAATGTAGACCTTTTAGATGCGGAGGGGCCTGACTTAGAGCTTGCCATTCCAAACGGAAAATGTATCAAGAAGAGCTATGTGGGCAAAAATCTTGCAAATTATGATTCCCTGCTGGTTCTCTCCCATTTCAAGGGACATCCAATGGGAGGCTATGGCGGAGCATTAAAACAGTTATCCATTGGTATCGCTTCTTCTTATGGCAAGGCTTATATTCATGGTGCAGGTGTTCCTGAAGAAATCTGGACCGCAGACCATGACTCCTTCTTAGAGTCCATGGCAGATGCAGCAGCTTCCATTACAGATTATTTCAAAGAGAATATCATATATGTCAATGTTATGAAAAATATGTCTGTAGATTGTGATTGTTGTGCGGTAGCCGAAGATCCCTGCATGAAGGATATCGGAATCCTTGTTTCCTTAGATCCTGTAGCCATTGACCAGGCATGCATTGATCTGGTATATGCATCCGATGATCCGGGCAGAGATCATTTAATCGAACGGATAGAATCCCGCAACGGCATTCATACGATTGAAGCAGCGGCAGCTTTGGGATTAGGCTCCAGAAAATACGAGCTGGTTACAGCATAACATAGTAGAGAATTTTTTATCGAATAGGAAGATTTGCCTATTTGATAAAGATACTGCCTTATCTGCTGTATGATATCATATACGATAAAAACAGGCATCTGCGTTACATTTTACGCTATGCCTGTTTTTTGTACTATTTTATAATCTGAATATAATTACATAATTTTTTGCACTCCCGATAATTCCTGCCTTTATCCCACCAGCCATTTATACTTCTCCACACTGTAAAGAGGGATCAACGGAAGCAGAATCGGTGTCTTTTTCACATAAGCCTGATACTCTGAATCAGCTCCATAGTTCCGGTTCTGCCGGATTTCTAACCGCCTTGCACCACCAAACATAATATACACAATACAAGTCCAGCCAATGACTGCTGCTACCCACTGCCATACTCCCGTCAGGGTATTGATACCGGCAACAAGTACCCCGGTCCAAAACAGAATCTCACCAAGATAATTCGGACAGCGAACCAGCTTATACAGTCCACTGTCACAGAAACGATTTGGATTTTTCTTTTTTGCAGCTGATTTTTGCATATCTGCCAGTGCCTCCAGAACAATGCCACATATCATGATCATAATTCCCACATATGCAAATCCGTCAACATCACCACCATTTTGCAAACGGAAGAATATTGAAGAAACCTGTAATACATAAAGCAGGGAACAGCTAATCCAAATACTGAGTTTTGCCACAAGCTTCATATCAGAACCGTCCTTGATTTCCTTTTTCATCGTACTCCGATATGAAGCACTCTTAATCTCACGTATCAGCAGATAACCGCCCAGCCTGCATCCATAGATGATAAAGAGCACACAGGCAGCCGCCGTTGCTGCACTCAGCCTGTCAGAAAAAAGAACCAGCATCGCCACACCAATACCCGCTATGGAAAATCCATACCCCAATGAAATAAAATACACATACTTATAAAAGCCTATAGCACTAATCACTAATGCCACAACCACTAATATAAGAAATGCAGACGTAAATGTTTCTGTAAAACCCATTTTTATTACCTCTCTATACTTTCTTATATATTTTGCACAAAAAAGCCTTTATTTTAGCCATTTGTACAATGATTTATAAAGTTACAACAATTCCAAAGCATTTAATAATGGGCGAAAACTCCCTATTTAACTTTCATACTGCATCAACAGTTTCTCCCACTCAGCATTTCCCTCCATATAGCCAAATGTTTCTTTGTCAGAAAAACATTTCAGTAAATCATTACAAAGTCTCTTTTCAAACGTTTCCGAAATCTCTTTAAATTCCATATGTGCATACAGCCACGAATCAGCAAATCCTCCTATTGTCGGAATAGAATCCAGAATCTGCTTTACAACCAAAAGCGTTTCTTCTACATTTTGTTCCTGTGCCATCGGCTCCAGCTTACAGGAAATCTCCCTATATCTTCCCATTTCAAAAAGCTGAGCCAAACCACTTTCTTTCTCAATGTATTTCCGTGCCTTTTCCATATCCCCCGCTTCAGCAGACAACATATACAGACTGTGAAGCACCATATTCAAAACCTGACATTCGGAAAATAATATTTCCTCATAAGCCTTATACGCTTCCTCTATCCGGTGGGTTTTACTGTAAATTACCGCCTGTATCCGTTTTCGTTCTGTACCTTCCTCTGAAAAATAATGCAGGTACTCCTCTGCTTTATCATACATCTCTTTTCTTATATAATATTGGACCAGAGAATTCGCTGATTGCCTTTGTACCTCTTCATCTGTGCTCTCTAAAGCCCTCTGATACCATCTAAGAATCTGACCGTCATAGGCATCTGCCTCTTCCACTTCGTCCGTAATACGTCTGACATCCAGAATCAGTGCCATCTGCCAGATCAATTGATGACAATTAGGATATTCCTGTATTATACCCAACACATACTGAAATACATCCTCATAGCTTTCCTGCTCAAACCTTTGGTCAACCTCCTGAACCAGTCTGCCAATTTCCTCCGGTGTCAATTCTTCATGAAATGATAACAGTGTTTCCAGTGTAATTCCCAGCAGTCTGGCAATGGGGGCTAACAGCATGATATCCGGCTGTGTCACACCCTTTTCCCATTTGTTCACAGCAGGGGCAGTCACCCCCAATATTCCTGCCATCTCTTCCTGTGTCATATTTTTATCTTTTCTATACTTGCGAATCACTTCTCCAATCTGCATCAGGTATCCTCCTAAATCACTATTTTCGTAAAATATTTTACTATAACCATCCTATCAGAAAGTACCTTCCTGCACAATTGAATAGATTTTAACTTTTGTTTAAATAAATTAACTTACAATTCTTATTACTGCCTATGCACATACATTCTTGACTGTTCCGTCTCATCAACACCCTGAACCATACACAAAAATTCCCATCCATATCTTTCATAAAATGAAGTATGGTCCGTAACAAGATACAATGTACCTATATCCTGGGACTTCATATCATCACAGACCAATTCAAGTAATTTACCGGCAATCCCCTGGCACCGATATTCTTTTTCCACATATACAGCACAAACATTCGGTGTTAAATCTTTCCGGTCATGAAAATCATTTTCAATTACTCCCATTCCACCAGCAATCGTATCCTCTGACATCGCAAGATACCATTGTGGCACTGGCTTTTCCCTGCATAAACATGCTTCCATGCTTTCCTGATACGCTTCCAGGGGAATGCCCCATTTTTGATGGAACCACTCAGCCGCCTCCCTGACCATATCTTCATGTTCCCTTAATTTTAACAATTCAACCATTGTTTTCCCCTTCATCTAAATAAATCCATTTGATTTTATATTGTTTTCCAATGACATTCCCAATATTATTCACATAATCCTCCAATAATTTCTGAGCCCTTCTCTGGGCATTGGATAAAAGCGCCGCATCTTCTGATGCACTTTTCTCCATATTATTTTGTGCTGCCTGAAAGGCTTCCGTCTGATCCTGTGCATCAATGTCTGCCGACTTTTTATCAATAATAAATGAATCTTCTGAAAGCGTATTTTCATCCACTTTACAGCCCAGCACTTTCGCGGGAGGCATCGTTATCGTCACCTGTTCATCCGACACTTCTATATCTACCAATGAAGCATCAATCCCTATTGTCACAATGCCTGCATATTCAATCCAGAAGTGCTTATCCTTCTTCCAGAAAAGAATTCCCGCTGCATCCTCCTCTTTATATCTTGCCACATTATGGTAATAACAGTCCATTGTTGCCAGTTCACAAATTGATTTCATCTCAGATACTTGTGGTTCCATGGTGATTGCCTGCTTTTGTGTATTCCCACAGGATGAACATAAAATTACCATCAGCATGAAAGATAATATAAAATATTTCCTCATTTCCCGCCCTCCTGAATTGTAACCAATTTTGCTCTGCAAAATTGATTGCCTGCTTGCCCACCTATCTGCGAAGCAGATTTTAATGTGGGCAATTCCCGTCTCGTAAATTTTCATAATCCACTTGACACTATCTTGATTTCTAATGTATACTCTGCATCCAGCTGCTTCATAAAAGGAGCAATCAATGCCTCTATGATATTCCTTGCATTCTGCTCTGCCAGTTCATAGATTCTGTTTTCCTGTGCACTCTCATTTGTGACATCCTCTATCGCCGCCTTATACGCCTCCTGGGATACGGTTTCCGTATTTGCACGCTCATTTTCAAATATATAGTCCAATGATGCTATATCCACATTCACATCGTTTATCTTAATCTCAGGAATAGTGACAGAAATCTTCTTTGCTTCATTGTCAATATGAACCTCCACCTTTTCAAAATCGATTCCCGCTTTCACCTTTGCCTCATAATACACATAGTAATCTATTTTTTCCGGCTTCTCTTTATTCATAACTTCAGTAATGCCATTATATACAGCTTCAAATGTAGATAATTCATCAACATCAATCATCTTCTCCAATGTAGCTTTTGTGATAATCTCTTTGTCTGCTTCTTTATGAAATCTGCTGCACAATAAAACGATCCCCACCAGCACTACGATCAGAACAATTATTACACATACTTTTTTAATGCCGGCAGATATAAAATGTTTCTTTTTCTTTTCATCCGCTTTTATATCCATCGATTTTCCTCCCTGATTTGTAACCAATTTTGCTTTCATAAATGGATATTATTTTCTATCAGTCCATAATGTGCCGTAAACACTTTTTCATATTTATCTAATTCCTCTTTTATACGATGGATAGTCTCTTTTGCCTGTTTTCTATCCATTGTATATGGGTGAACCAGGATACGACCGCCAGCTATTTTAAAAGCATCTCCGGTAAACAAATATTTCTCATCAACCACATACATTGCTGATCCCTTTGTATGCCCAGGTGCCTGAATCATGTGTACCTTGTGGCTGCATAAAGAATCCCTCTGATGCCCACGCAGTTCATCTGTTTCTTCTCCGCTCCAACTGGTTATTACCTCTATCATCTTTTGTTCTGACAAGTACACAATTTTATTAGAATCACGCAATTGCGGCAGCCTGTTTTTCTTTATAAACTGCCTGTATGTACTTCCGTCTATCATCTGTTTTTCCTGTTGGCTCATATAGATTACTGCATTCGGGAACAAAACAACAGAAGCTGCATGATCGTAATCCGTATGTGTTAGAAAAACACCCTTTACCCTCTGCCCATCTATAGACATCCGTTCCATTTCCCTCTTTACCGTTCCTGCATTAGCACCTGCATCAATAGCAATCCAGTCTCCCCCTGACGGGATAAAAAATAAATTATTGATTCCGCTGTTCACTGCAACAATGTCCGTTCCTGCTACTTTTCCGCTGGCTAAGGGATGCATGGTGCACATAGGAAAAACATATAGTAAAAATAAAATAACTGCTGTTACTAAAAGAATTCCGATTATGGCTTTAAAAAGCATATTGCAAGTTCTCCTTCCTCTAAAAACAGACTTCTGTATCACTTATTTATACAATAATCAACAACCCCGCAGCAAGCCACGGGGTTGTTCACCCTATTTTTTCTAATAATAACATACCACAAAACAGCCATTTCATCAATCCAGACTTCATAAGGAAATTTTTTGGAATAATATATAACTGTCTATCACTTACCACAGTAAATCTGGATGGCCTGGGCCACAAACTCTGCGGTTCCTTCTCCACCGGCACGGTCAATATTAGCTGTAAACTCCCCACCGCCATTATACATCTGACCAAGGCTTGACAAAATATCCTTCGAGCATTGATAAAAATGCTCTGTAATATAATCCTGCAATTTCTTGACTTGGCTCTGAACATCAGCCGATTCCGGTCTGGTATCCTTTAATTTCCCAAATTCCGCAAATATTTGCATAAAATTTTTCATCACAGCCTGATCTTCTTCTTTACTTCTGTTTTTGGCTTTCTGCTCAAATTCTTTGAATTGGGCTGTTTTTCCCCATTGTTCTTTTGCCTGTCTGGCATATTCATCCATCATTTTTGTGTCAAATACTGAAAAATCCATTGTCTTCACTCCTGTTAATTGTATTCCACGGGCAAAGCGAATCAAGTTCTCCAGATGTTCTTTTTTCATTGTCAGCAGTGTAATCTGCTGTTCCAATGCCTTATTTCTGTCAAAATCTGGTCCGGATAAAATTTCTTTGATTTCTTTTAAGGGAAATTCCAATTCTTTAAACAGTAAAATCTGCTGCAGCATTTCCAAAGCTGTATCGTCATACAGCCGGTAACCGGATTCCGTATACTCAGCCGGTTTCAGTAAGTCGATTTTGTCATAATATTGCAGAGTGCGTATACTCACTCCGGTTAACTTACTTACCTCATTTACTGTCATCATTGTCACTTCCTCCTTCCGTGTAAATATACCATAAACCATTACGCAGCGTCGGAGTCAAGAGTAATTTTTATTTTTCCGATATTATATTTTTAAATTGTGTTCTCCAGTTTCTTTTATCCTGGAGTACATTTTCATATCCAGTATCTGACCGTTCTTTATTGCATTGCTCCGCAAAACTCCTTCGAACTGAAAGCCTGCTTTTTCAAGTACCCGGCAGGATGCAATGTTATAAGCAAAAGGCTCTGCAAATATCCTGATAATGTCTGTATGCTGAAATATATACTTGCAGGCTTGTTCCACCGCACTTGTACCTATTCCCTTTCCCCAATATGCTTCCCCGATATAATAACCCATTTCTGCTGTTCTAAAATGAATATTCTCACATCGAAAAACTCCAATACTTCCAACCACCTGGTCACCTTCAGTGATTGCAAATGCAAAGGTTTTGTCCCGATCAGCAGAGAGCATCGCTGTAATAAATTCTTCTGCATCCTTTACTGTATATGGATAAGGCAGTCCATCCCTCAAATTATCCAGAATATTCTTATTATTCAGGAGCTCAGCCAGATTCACTGCATCCGTCAGTCTCCATTCCCTAATCTTACACTCCAATATATCGCACCTCCATCTTCTGATTTGTAATATCTTAACATCGGCTATATCCGAGTTCAGTAGGAAGGTCTTTCCAAAGTTCCGTCCTCGTCTTGTTTTTTCTCAATTTATCTAATATCTTTATATCAGGATCAGGGTATACTACAAAGCTGTCAGCTTCCCCCATCTTCGGACGTACTGTGAACGCAAGCCATTCTGTTTCTATCGAAAACTGTGCATTTACACCAGCTTTATTTCCCCTTGCATCAAGCCTAATCCATTTTTTATAGTCATTAATATATACGCCATTCAGCCCATGATAAATTAAAACAGGATCTGTTTCATCATCTAAAATCAGCTTTTGATAACAAAAACCCGTGGGAACAGATTTGCAGCGTAATAAAGCCGCAAGCAGATGAGATTTCGCAAAGCAAATACCATGACCGGCTTTCAGCACCTCCGAAGCAGTACATGTAATCACATCTTCGTTTATATCTGCCGAATGTGAAATATTATCTCTGACAAATTCATAGGTATTTTTAATAAAATCCAATTCATTATCTGCCTTTTGGAATAAGATATCAGCCAGTTCTGCAATGGCTTCATGATCATAATCAATCACATCATCATGTTTTAAATATTCATCAATTTTATTCGTGTATAAGACTATGTTCATTCCTCACAAACCCCATCCTTTTATATAAAGACAATCATTCTATGTGATTTTTATTACTGCATTAATTTATCAAATATTTATAAGATTACAAATCAAGTCCTTTTGCCTCATCACAGCCCAAAATAATATTCATACATTGAATTGCTGCACCAGACGCACCCTTTCCTAAATTGTCAAACTGTGCAGAAACAACAATGCGCTCTTCATTTCCTGTCACATAAATTTTTAAACCATCCCAGCCAGATAATCCATTCCCTGCTAAAAATCCACTAGCTGCAATCTCATCATCTACAGTACTTACCTCAATGAACTGCTGATTTTTGTAATACTCTGCATAATACTTCAACAGAAATTCAGGCGTTGCTTTTTCTGTCAACATATCAGCATACAATTGTATGGAAACCACCATGCCGCTATAATAATCATCAATGATTGGCGAAAATAACGGTGTACGCATAAGCCCTGTGATTTTCTTCATCTCTTTTAAATGCTTATGTTGTTGTGTCAATGCATATTCTCTTCCTGATGATAATTCTTTCGCTCTATCCTCGCATTCATAAGCTGCTATTATTTTCTTACCCGCTCCACTATATCCTGAAATTGCAAAGCTGCTTACCGGATAATCTTTAGGAAGAATCCCTCCTGCTATCAGAGGATATACCAAGGAGATGAAACCAGTAGCATAACATCCCGGAACTGCTATCCGCTTTCCCCTCTTAATAGCTGTTTTATGCTCATCAGACAATTCCGGAAATCCATATGCCCATCCCTTTTCTGTTCGATGTGCAGTAGATGCGTCAATGATTACCACATCTTCATTCTCTATCAATGCAACAGATTCCCTTGCTGCCTCATCTGGTAAACATAGAAAAGTAATATCTGATGCATTAATCATTCTCTTTCTCTCTTCCGGATTTTTTCTCAATTCCGGACTAATATGTAACAACTCTATATCGTCACGATTTTGAAACCGTTCATTAATTCTTAATCCCGTTGTTCCCTCGCTTCCATCAATAAAAACTTTTGTTTTCATAAGTATATATCCTTTCTGTGTATTTTTATAATCATACAATATTTCTGTATATATCTCAATATATTTTTATATTTATACATCTAAACATATATTTAACGAATTTTAATGCATTATCTTATTTTATATACCAAACTGTATCCCTATTGTGCATGGTAGTCCCTATCACATTTGACCAGTAATAAATCAATGGAGAGTTACAAGCATTGTGCCCGTACAACGAATCGTCAACATCCCGCTGCAAGCAATGCGGGTAAGCTTACCAAATTGGAATCACAATTTATATTGCATGAAATTCCCATTCTTCACGAATCCGAAATCAGTATATAATAATACTCCCATATCCGATGCCGTTATCTGAACAGTACCACACCCATACTCCTTTGCCTCATTTACAACTCTGGATAACAGCTCCTTTCCAATGCCCATTCTGCGATATTCCTTCGACGTAAACATACTCGAAAGCAAGCCTATCCTTCCACTTGGACAGCTAAAGTACGGAGGTTTCTCAACAAACGACATCCCACTTGTCCCGATAATCTGATCACCATCTACCGCAAGCCATGATACAAAGGTTCCATCTGCCATATGCCGGCTGTAATAATCATTCAACGCAGGCTTTAAGTCTATGTCTTCCTTTGCGCCCTCTTCCCGCAGCTGGTTAATTCTCATTTCAATAAATGTATTCAAATCCTTTTTTGTTAATTTTCTATACTCTATTGCCATATAGATTCCTCCGTTCACCATTTATTAAAAGCTCTTAAAATTATATTTATTTTAATGAATACTTTCAACTATCTAATACTTCTCCTTCAGCAAAAAGTCCGCCAAATATAAAGTCCTAATCCCATTAAATATCACCCCTGTTCCACCGTTTTCCTCAAATCTGCAATATACTGTTGCTGCTGTTTTTTCAGATATCCTTTTACAAACGGCTTCATAAAGATTTTTTTCGCAGTTACATCTTCAATAAACTTAATGCAGACTGTGTCTCCCTGCTGAGAAAAGATGCCCGTCCAATGCCCGGACATATTCTCATTATCCATATCAAATTCATACCGTTTGTCCCTTTCAAAAACCGTAATCGTAAATGTGGTAACATACCCATCCTTTGTATGCTCCTCAAACTGTTTTTTCGATTTCACAACAATCTTTCCGATATCGCTCCGCCATGAATAATCTTCCAATGATGTCACGGTCTCCCATATCTGCTTCATATCACACTTAAATTCTGCCTGTATTTCAGAAACTGCCATTTCTTTCCTCGCTTTCACCTTTAATAAAATAATCAATTGCAAAACTATCTATTTTTAAAGTCTGGTCGTACAATACAGATCATATCATAAATGAGAATCATTTAACATAGATTATTTATACTACTTTGATGCATATCAATAATTAATGAAAACAAATAATAAATCAAATTTAATCATATCTATTCTGATTCCCTTAGCAGCAGACTGGTTAATCCTGTTAATCGTCCTGATCATCATGATATAACAGTTTTATAAAATACGTCCGCTGGCAGCATACCTGCAAATATCCTATTTATTGTGGTGCCTGTTTGCTGCTTACTTTCTTCTTTCTATTGTTTCCTATTAACATGCTCCGTCCAACCTCACGTTTCACATTCAAGAATATCACTTTCTAAAATGAACTAAATCATAGGGGTAATATAACATATTTTTACCTGCTATCATAATCTATCCATACCCCGTCCTTTAGAATTTCGTATTTTCCCCACTGCGGATTATTTTCAGCTCTCCCCTTAACCCGGACAGGCTCAATACAGTCATCCTGACAGTTTAGAAATGTATCATCTATCCTGTGCCAACCGGCAGAATCTATTTCACTTTCCCAGTCCTCCAAAGCACTTTCCAAATCCGGATACCAATGGTCATATGAGCTCATCACGGCATCTCTGGCACAGTACAAATACACCAGCGTATGCTCCTTTAACCATGCAGCATAATCTTATAAACTATATCCTTTTGGTTTGTATAATACGGTTCTCTTAAATACGCCCACTGACGCATTGCCATCCCTCCTAATCGCAAGCAGATGCTCTAATATTCCATTACTGCGAAAGCTCCATTTTATCATTCATTTTTACAAATCCAAATTTTTCGTACAGCGGTTTCCCCATATCTGTTGCCTCAAGAGAGATTGCTGTGACACCCCTTTCTTTTGCATCTGCCACCAAAAGCTTTAATGTTTTATAGGCGATTCCCTTTCTGCGATATAAAGGATTTGTGTACATATTCATAATGTATGCCTTATTGCTTCGCCTTTTACATTTTTTTCGCCAAAATCTCTTTTCTTGTCAATCCACCAAACATCATAGCAAATTCATCAAATGTTGCATCCATGTCCATTCCAAGACACGAAAACAATTCCATTCTCATTTTTTTATTGATATCATTCAACAAATTTCCTTTATACTCAAATGAATTCTCCTGTATAAGTTCAGGATAAATTCCTACAGATACTCCACCATGTGGAGAACGATAATTTCTCAAATATTCCTGCAGCTTCTTCGAAATCCTTTCAAATGGCAGTATCGTTACTGCCGTTCCCCACTCAACATATAAGTCAAAAAACTCAGGATATTCTGCCATACCATCCGACACAAACAGGTCATAAGTATGGACCGGTATATCCGTCCTCGGGTTCTTTATCCTATGGCAAACAAGACTGAACTCAATATCATCCTCATTCAGTTCTTTATGTCCCACAATTGTATGCGTCCCCCAAATAATATCATTGTCACCACATATAGTTACTCTCCCCAGCGGATATTGTGTCAATTCCTCTACCGACAAGCCTGGATTCATAGTTCGCACATCATAGTACCTGACCATGATCGGAACCATCATAACAGATTGTAAACTATGGCTCTTAGGTAATTCTTTCCACTTCTGAATTCTGCAGATTTGTCCGGTAATCAAGCCATAACAATAATGGAAACGGTCAACTTCTACTCTGAAAACATCTCCGGTCTCATACTTCACGGTTATATGACTGCTATATTTCAGCCGTTCAATACGCCGGAAATAATCCTGCGGACAGCTTTCCATATAATATTGCATGAATTGATGAAAATCTGCATCATTCCGTATTTTATTTATCTTTTCCCATTCTCCTGTCGCAATTCTCTGATTATTTCTAGCATTACATATAGACATACTTGTAGAAATACCCGTGGGTACTGTTCAGTTAGTACAATAAAAGCACCCATATAATTTGTTACCTGGGTGCTTTTATTCTGTCTACCTATCAATCAATTATTTTATCTATTTTGTTATATTTTTTTTGCAAAAATCTAATAAAATTCTTGCAACTTCTTCTTTTGTAATTTCTTTTTTCCCCCGCCTGTCAGAATATTGGTAAAATTCTCCGTTTTCTATGCCGCAAAGCACATATATTTCACTTGTCGAATGGTCCACTTCGAACAAGTCTATTTTATACCCGACAACATGGTATAGGTTTTTATCTTCCCCATCTCTAACCGTTATTTCTTCTGCCGCAATATCGGCAGGTCCATAAAAGCTTCTTTTTTCTACCTTGTCCAAAAATTCATTTATTTTTTTCTCTGCATTTTCCAGTGTTCTAAATTCCATCTTCTCCACCTTCCAGCCGTTCCGGCTGCCTTTCATATCTATTTTATCTAATCTTTTAAAAATTTCCCACTGCTACCACATATTTTTCATCTTCATTGAGATAGCAATTATCAAACAGAGAAACTTCCTTTGAATAATATTCTTTTTTTGTCACATCTTTAACCTTTTTCAAATCCACTTCTGCATTTTCATAAGTTTCATATCTTTGAAATCCTCTTCGCATAAAAGCAGTCTTTTTTTCATCTTCAATATTTAAACGTACAGAGGTTACCTCTTTTTCATCCGCAAACTCTTTTTTTACAAATAAGATTATTTTCTCCCCTTTTAAAACAAATTCCCACTCCTGGTATGGGTGTGATATTTCTTCTACCTCTATAGTCTTTTCTGCTCCGTTGTATGTATCGTTAATTTTTTTCATGAGAGAAGTATTATTTTTATATTCTTTATAAGAAACTCTTTTTATTTCTTTTTCAGACTCTTCAAAAAAATATTTATCCATTTCTTTTTCCTCCTTTATCTGCTATACTGGTTTTGCAGGCTGGGCGGCTGTTTAGCTGCCGCCCTTTCTGTGTGCTTGGGGCTGTTTATTCAGCCCCTTTTTCCTTGTCCTGTTTGCGTTCTGATTGCTTTATGGCTTTCTCAACCACTCGCTTAGCCCCTTCGTAGTTTTCACTATTCAGAAGTTCTTGGAGTGCATACAGGAAAAAGATAAATTCATCTCTGTTCATCTCGTCCATTTTTTCTCCTTTCTCCCTTTCGGGTTATTAGCCTTATCTCTTGGGCTAATTATAGTATACTGAATTAGTGCTTAATTGTCAAGCCTTATTTTAAATATTTGTGCTTAATTTTTCATTTTTTCCAGTCGTTCCAGTTCGTCAAGAACGACTGTCCTGACAAATGTACTAGGTTTAAAGCCAAGTGCTTTTATACGGTCTGCTGTTCCTTTAGGAACATATATGTTAAATCTTTCCGTTCCTGTTCTTTCCATACTTGCCGCCACTCTTGCCCTGTTTACTTCCGGTGGTATTCTCTTTCTTTTTTCCATTCTATAACCCTCCTTAAAAGATGTATCTAATATTATAAAAATCTATTATCCTTCCCTTTTCGTCTGTTCCTCGAAAAAAATTAAACTGTGAAGAACATTCAATATCTGCTGTTTTTGCAAAAAATTTAATAGTTTCTTCGCTTGCCTGTTCCAGGTCGGAATCTCCATAGACTTCTGCTAAGAATCCGCACCATTCCACCAATATCTGCCCTCTTGTCATCATTCCAATTATTATTACCCAATTCATCAATACTCAAAACTCCTTCTTTTAATATGCTTTCTAAATCACAAATATCTACATTTTTATATAATATCATATTTTTGTACCTCCCCTTTTTATCTGTACACATTATAACAAATTAGTGCTTAATTTGTCAACGTTAATATTTTAAAAAAACTGCACAAAAAACTGCATTTTATTAGTGCTTAATTCAGCAATTATTCCATATTGAATTAGTGCTTAATCTATGCTATTATAATTACAGAACACAAAGAAACAAGAACAAACAGGAGGGAATGGAAATGACAGTTAATTATAAAGGGATGGATAAAGATTTTGATTACAGATTGGCAGAAATCAGCTTTGATGAAGATGCAGAGCAGACACTGATGGACAGGATAGAACAAGTGATGAATATAAAGGGTTGGGATTTAAGTCAAATAACAAACGGATATGCTTCTTGCGAAGTTGAAAACAAAGACGAATATAACGACTTTGTGAGGGATTATAAACAAGTCAAGAAATCCGTTAAATCATGGATTAGATTTGGATTTTAACCAGTACACCGGCGGCGGTTAAGCCGCAGCATCAAAGCAACGAATTGCAAAAGGTAGCAATTAAAAATCAGGAGGAAAAAGATATGACAAAGAAATTGTACGAAATAAAAGATTTTGAAGAAAAGTCAATCGTTTGGGAAACAAAGAGGCAAAAAGACCTTCTTGACATACTAGACGAAATGCTTGAAAATGCAGAAATTTTCGGCTGGTCTTACACATTTGAAGATGATAGCTTTTATATTGAATATACAGACGGAAAAACTTACGAAGTTCATGAATGCGGAGAATATGGGATATACAAGAAAAAAGGTATCAAAAAAATCGTTTATGCGAACGCAAACGATACACAGGTATATGGGGATTATGAAGTAAACGAATACGGGAATGTTTCTTAATTATGAGCTGTCTTATACCTCTCTGCCCTCTAGTCGTTTAACAATAGTTCAGTAATCATATTTTTCATTCCCTGGCGTCCTAATTTTTCAATACTTTCTTCCAGCCTTTTATTAATTTTCAAAACCTCTTTTTCTGTATAATCTTTCTCCCATATTTCCCTATCAAAACCAACCGTTTCAAGAAATTCTTCTTTTACACCTTCCATCAGTTCCGCCCATTCTTCTGCAGTCCCGTTCTTCTGCGATTCCTGCATTAATTTCCATTCATAATCTGTGTCCATCAAAAAGAATGCCAGAATATTTTCACTTTCCGGCATTGCACTTTTCAAAATTTCAAAATGCGGATTGCATTCTTCTTGTATATATTGCTGTAATATTTTTATCATTAATTCCATATATCCACCCTATATATCTTTTAGCCCCTTAAATGCCCCAAATCCGCAAAAATATTCTTCTATTAATGTTTTTCTTGTCTTTATAGTTATTTTCCCAATTTGGGGCTTTCTAATTACTGTAATGTAACATTTGTTTTCTTCGTTTTTCCTGTTGCCACACCGCTTAGTCCAAAAATCACATAGTCCCCGCTGATTTTTAACACTGTGTATACAGTGTTATAGACAAAGCTTTTATATTTCTTTTTTGTATTGGCATCCTTTGCACCACTTTTAATCTTCACGGCTGCCCCCACTTTTAACGTACTCGCAGACTTGTTTTCTTTTTTCTTTATCGAATACCCTTTTATAATTCCCTGTGCAATCGCTTTGGCAACTGCATCTTTGTTTTTTGTGTAAACAACCATATCGTCTGCGTCATCTATAAAGCATACCTCCAGTAGACAAGAATCTGCTCCGTTTGTTTTAGCCCTTTGAATAACGGTGTAATTGTGGGATTTAACGCTTCGCTTTTTTAATCCAATAGTATTCAAGTAGTCAAGCATATGGTTTTCAACTTTTTGGGTTTTATCCTGCGTGGTTATGTAAGCTTCTGCCCCGGTAACCCTTCCATTTCCTTTTAGATCATTTACACATGCGTTAAAATGGATTTCCAGTACATAATCATATTTTCCTAAATCCATCTGCAGCTTGCCAGCTTTGGCATCTTCGTAAGCGTTCCTGTTAGTTGGATAAATATCTACTATCATATTGTACGATTTAAGCTGTTCTTTAATCTTTTTCACCATCACGATCGCTTCGTCTGCTTCTTTGTAGGTCTTTCCTTTAATTTTTGCTACTGCTCCCGGATCTCCGGCTCCATGCCCGCTTATTAATAACATCTTCATTATCATTCACCATTCCTTTCAGATTTTTTTTGCAAAACATCAATCGCTTTTACAAGCACTTCCGGCAGCGGTACACCCATTAATCCTGCATTTTCAACTATAGAAATCAATTCATTTGCAATAAATGCAATTATCACCGCATCCCGGATGTAACTTGTACCAATTACCAGGTCCAGACGATATGCAATCAGTACAAATAGAAGTGCCATTCCTTTTTTGCATAGTCCCTTCCATCCAATACCCGATTCCAACGCACCTGTTTCCGTCTTACTGCTTTTGTGGAATACCCCCGCTACAATCAGTCCCGCTACGTAGTCGACCCCCATAAATATAATTAAAGTAGTCAAGCTGGAATCCCAGCCCCCTAACGCTGTTGCAATTGCAGAACCAATCAGTCCGATAGTTGTACAAATTGTCTGTTTCATAGTAATCTTCCTTTCTTAAAAAAATATATAAAAACAACCACTTTCTAACCTTTGTGGTTGTATAAGTGATTGCATTTATCTTTCTATAATAAAAATTTAGTAAATTTTCTATACATATGCTTGATCATTGGGAATCATAGCTAGTACAGTGTACCTTACCATCCCTGCTACGTTTGTTCTAAACCATAAGTAATCATAACCTTCTGCTAGGGATTGTTTCGAAGCATCATAGTCATAATAAGCCACAGCGTTTGTGTTGTGTGACGTTATAAATATACAGTTTGGTGTCCAAGTTTTATTAATTCCAAAATTTGCCCTAGACAGCGTAAAGCTTCCATTTGTACTGGTATTGGCTACTCCATGCTTAACTTTTATCATTACAATATTTGTTTCTGGCATGCTCGGAATGCTTGGCTTGTTAGTTAAATCTGTATAGCTTCCTGTAAAGGCTACTGTTTTCAAATCTGAAAAATATTTTGCAATTTTTCCAAAAATTACGGATAACTTTTCTTTAGTTGTTATGTTCGCCCGTGTAGCTGCTTGCGTAAAAGATACTGTGTTGTCTTTTAAATCGCTTGCATTTGTCAATTTGGCATCTAATGCCGTTTTAACTACCTTGTTTTGTACCGGATTGGCAGAAGATACATTTAAAGCATCATCCACTTTTACATGCCCTAGCACTGTCTTACTTGCCCCTGTCGTAACATGCGAATCAAATTCGTTTTTATTTGCTTTTGTCCCAATGGCGGCGTCCAATGCCGTTTGAATGTCCTGATTCTTTTTTATTGCGTCCGCCAACTCTTTCAGTGTGTCCATAGTGGTTGGTGCACCATTTATCAAATCTGCAATCGCCTTATCCGCATATGCCGTAAGCTGTGCATAATATGCATCTAAAGCTTCCTGTACCGGAACAGATACTGGTTTGTCAAGATCTGCAGTATTGTCTACACTTCCCAGCCCTACTTGTTCCTTCGTTACATAATGCGGGTTTTCAATGTTACCTATATGTTCGTTTACCTCTTCCTTCATCTCCTCTACATCTTTTTTGGTTGCATTTATCACATTTGGGTCTACCATTAACTGTATGTTTTCCGTATTCGTCACCGTAATTTCAAGTGACACGTCAAGTTCATGTATCACCCCGTCAGACATATCTACCTTTTGCGTATCTGGTGTATTGCATATAGCAATCATATTTCCTTCATCATCAAAAACCGCCATTTCTCTTATTGTATATCCCCCCACATTTGAAGGAATCACGCTTTCTATTACCAACACATTCCCGCTGTTTTTGCTGATGTAGCACGCATTCACTAACCCTCTCCACATTTCTTTTTTTAGTCCTGTTTGTGTTGGTGCAGGCTTATAGTATGCCCCACCTCCATCCCCTACGGCAAACTCTGCTATATTAACCTTCATGTCGCTGTTTACTGCCTCGGCTATTTTTTGTATCCCGATATTTGTTACAATTGAATAATATTCATTTTCCATTTTTCCATCCCCTTTTTAAGCTTCTGTCAACGTTCTTATCCTTATCTTTCCCGCATATTTCAATACAGATGATGCTTTTGCATCCGCTTTTTTCCCTGCCCCTAATTCATAATGGATTCCGTCACAGTGGGACCTTAAATTTTTATAAAATTTCATTTTTTCTTCTATTTCTTTTTTTGTGATCTGCGTTATCCCTGTATTTCCAATATCCACAAAAATTTTAAAATGATATGGTTCTCCACCATATTCAAACCACTCCTGCACTTTAGCTGTTTTATATACATCTGCCAGTGCTTTTTCAACCGCATACTTTGTCCCTAATTTTTTATGTATAATTACACTGTTTTTCAGAATCTTTCTTTTCGTTTCTATCGGATATGCTTTATCGTACCAGTCACAGTGAAAATCGTATGCAAGTATATCCAACACTTTTTCCGGCAGTTCATCAATTCTCGCATATATCAATACATTATTGCAGATACCACTTACTTCAAGCATTTGTTCTGTCAATGCTTTTGCAATACCTGCTATCTTATCATCTTCTTTAAGTGCTTCTGGAAGATACTTTGCAAAATCTGTATCATATATGCTTCTTCCATCATTCATCTTCAATTCCTCCGTTTAAGATTGTTTTTTGTTTCAACCTCGCTACATGTGTCTCTTGTACTTCCTGATATACCGGTTTTAAAACTTCCACTCGTTTAATTCCTGTGTCCATTACCATGGAAATCAGTTTAGACGGGTTAATGTCTCGTCCCATTTTTTCAGTCTGCCATAATATATACTGGTCTATTGCTTTTCTCGCTGCTTCCTCCACCTGTATATATTCAGCTTTGCATTCTTTAGGGATAAAAAACTTTATATCAACTTCAAAATCGTTTTTTTCCGGCTCATTTACTGTTACCTTATCTGTTAGTGGTCTGATATCAGACGCACTTAATTTATCCTCTATTTCTTTTAATACCGTATCCGTAACTTCCATATTGTTTTTTAACAATACCCTTACATCCACTTCCCCAGGTGCCGGACTTGTAACTGCTACATCTGCTACAGCAGATGATACACTTTTTGCCCAATATATATAACTATTCACTGACCCGGCTGTTGAAAAACTTTCCATGCTTTCCCGCATCCTCTCATAGTATGCTTCGTCGCTTTCTGCTTCCGCTCCTCCAGATGTTGTCGTTATATTTTCAATTTTTTGGTAGTAATCGTATACATCTACGATTTCTTTCACCTGTCCCGGTGCATAGTCATTTCCCGCTGCCCCTGACATCTGGCATACTGCTATAACATCACCGCTTATATTTCCTGCCGGTATCTCCAAAATATCATTTGTCAAAAACATGATATCCCCGTCCGCTGTTACCCTCGTTCCTTTTTTAATAAATACGCTTTCTTCCTGGGGTTGCGATATATAACAGCGGAATGTTGCTGACGCCGGGCTTGCGTCCAGTCTCTTTGTGTCTTTAAACAACTCGCCCAGCCGGTCAAGGTACTTCCCCTTTGCGTATCTAGGCACATTCATTTTTGCAGTCTCGTTAATGATTACTCTTTGCTGTAGTATTACTGCCAGACACCATGCTATAAACAGCTTTTCCGGGGATGCAGGTTGAAGCGTTTTTTTTGTTAGATCTTCATACGCTTTTATCATTTCAGAAAGCAGTTTTTCCGGGTCTGTGTCCACAAATTCAATTTCCTGTTCATTCAATCGTCGTCGTCCTCCTCTTCGCTTATCAGTCTGTACGGAATACTTATTTCTACTTCTCCATCTTCTCCATTCTCTTCAAACTCTGCCCCGTCTATTTCTACCCTACTTTCGTACTTTTCTACCTGTTCGTACAATTCATCTACTATATCATTTTCATCACCCGTTATCGGTCTGCCATAATAAGTAGTACTCATTCCAAACGGTCGCATAAACGGTACAGACCCTTGCGGCGTCTTTAATATCATTCCCATACACTGCCGCACATCCTCTTCCTCTGTTGCGGGGGCTAGATTTATTTCTTCTATATCACTTACTGCTATCGTTTCCATTTTTTAACCTCCTGTTATGGTTTCTCCTGCATGGATACTTTTATTTCTGCGACCCACAAGTGCCCTTTTTTATCATAATACTTGCATTCTTTCGTTGTCCCTGTGATTACCCATTTATTTACTCCGTACTTTTTCCCTCCTATGATCAGACGGTTGGCTTTTGCCCCTCTTGCCATCTTGTCTATTTTCTGTATTTCTTTCAACGGGTTTAATCCTGCGAAAGCTGAAATCCTCATAGTGAAAGAAATTTTGTCCGGGTCTATCCCCTTAAACGTAACTCTCGAAACCTTCTTTTTCCTTTCCTTTGATTCGTACCGGATAGATGTTGACCACGAAAGGTCAGTGAATGTTTTTTGTTTTGTCGGTGATACAGAAAATTTTAAACTTCCCCATTTTCCCAAAATTCCCTTTGATTTTTTCTTTTTACTTTTCTTTTTTTTCGCCATCTTTACACCTTCCCTATGATGTATCCATCCCCATCTCCATCCGGCGGACAGATACACATCACCTTTTCGTTAATATCCGGCATCCACGGCGTTTCTTGCCACACCACTTTTAATTCTGCCGATATAATCCCATCATATAGCGGATATTTTACCCTAGCCGTCTTTTTTTCTTTATCTGTCGTGTGCACAATCCCAATCCTGAATATGTCCTTTACATCCATTAATAACCCTCCAGTACGCTTTCAAACCATATTTTGGTTCTGTATATATTTCCCCTGATCATATGGCTTGCCCTTGTGATTATGTACTTCATATCGAATATATCATATTCTTTTAGTCTTATGACTTCCCCTGCCGCAAGGGATATATCCCCTTCGCACTCTATCATTCCGGTATACTCCTTGCTGTTCTGTTCTTTAATGGCATATAATGCCGCCAGTCTTGCTTCTTCGGTGGAAGACACCTTTCTTGTGATGCTTAATGTTTTTCCTGATTCCTTTTTAATGTATGTGTAGTCTATCAATTCTTTGGTGACCGGGTCTATATAAGAAACACGGCATTTCCCATATGCCGTGCTGTTTTTTCTTAATTCACTATCTATAATTTCACTATCATTTTTCGTAAAAGTCCTGACTGTCTCTTTCGTTTCTTGTTCATATGGATTAAAGATTACTAATGCATTGGCTGTAAGCTTTAAAAAAAGCCCTGTTTCCCTGCATGTTTCTGAAAGAAACAACAAATCCGATACTCTTAGCTGTTCTTTTCTTACAAATACCGGATTCAATTCTGCTGCATATATTAATCCTAAGTCGTTTTCTCCGGCTATCTGTCCTGCCAACTCTTTTAGATTTACTCTTTCCCATGCCCTGCACCTTTTTTCTTCCCTTACAGAAGATAAAGGCGGGGTAGCTGCTGCCTTTATAATGTGTAACTCTGTCACGTCATCCTGCCTTATGCTGTCTATGTTAAATATTCCACATTCTATTTTTGCACTTTTATTGATTCCCATCCAGTTATCACTTATCAGTGCCAGTTTCATTGTTTTTTTATTGTAAAAAAATCCCGGATCATGTACCATTAACTGCATATCATCAATATGATTGTTATCATTGTCGATATACTCTATAGATTCTATGTTTTCCATATCATTATCCGCCATGCGGATTCCGTCAATTTCTATAACTGCTGTCGTATCATTCACTGGTAACCCCTCTCTTCCACAACGGTAAATTCTCCACCTCCTTATCCTCCACTTCCGGGATTACCAATGTAACCCCGGCTGGAAAGATAAAATGGTCAAGGTGCTGTGGATTTGCTTTCATTAAGGAATCCACATAAAAGGAGGACCCCATTTGTTCAAATGCGATTTTATCCCACATATCGCCGGATATCGTTCTGTATACGTTATGCAAAACTCGTCCTCCTTTCGTCTTCCCTTTCACCCTGCATCTTTCTGTCTACCTGCTGCAAAAGCTTTTCATTGTTACGTTCCAGAATTTCTTCCAGTTCGTCCGGCTTATCGCCATTAATATTAATATTGTTTGTGTTGTTTATCGTTACCGTTTTTATGCTGTTTCCCTGATTGCCCGACAGCTTAGGTGCCGTTCCACCTTTTACACTTGCCGCTTTATTATCTATTGCCTTTTTTGCCGCTTTTTGTGCCGCAAATATTCGTTCTGTCTGTGCCGCAGTGTATACGACCCGGCGGGGTGCGTTTGTAATCAATTCTGGTCCGTTTTCTCCGGCTATAAACGTTTCTGGCGTGCTTGCCGTTCCACGGGCAAAACCTTTTACGCTGCCACTGTCTTTTTTGCCTTTTCCGGCATTAGACAATCCTTTTATCTTATCTGCAATTCCTCCGATAAGGTTTTTGATTCCATCAATTACACCTGTTGCAATACTCTTTATCGCATCAAATACGCCAGAAAAAATATTCTTTATTCCTTCCCACGCCTTTTTCCAGTCTCCGGTAAATACTCCCGTTACAAATTGAATTACGCCGCTCAATGCTGTCGCAATTCCTCCTATTGCATTTGCAATACCGGCTATAACCGGTTTTAAAACAGACACCACGATAGGGATTATAGTTTTGATTAATGACAATATCTTTTGAATGATTGGTGAAACCATACCCCATATAGTCTGTAATCCGCTTTGTATAGCTGGAATTACGGTTGAAATCACCTGCATGATTACCGGAAGTAACGCTTGTACTGCTTTCGCCGTCTCTGGAAGCACTGTATTCCCCACAAATTCAAATAATTCCTGCACTACTGGTAAGACATATGTCTGTAAGAACATAACCACATCACTTACTATAGGCATTAATCCTGCCGCAAATCCCGCTATCACAGATATCAATTTTCCTGCAAATTTCATCACAGACTGTATGATTGCCATTACGGATGGTGCCGCCACCACTATTAATGTAACAATATGCCCTGCCAGTATCCCTATTGTGTCTTTTACAGCCTTTACAACATTTATAAAACCATCAAAAACAGCAGTTCCTTTTTCTCCAAATATTTCCTGAATTTTATTCCTTGCGTTTCCAATGTTTCCGTCAGAAAAGATATTTTTTATCACGTCACTGACGCCGCCTACAGCTGCTACTATTTTGTCAAATATGGCAACTGCTCCGCTCCCAAACGCATTTCCTATAAACTCCCGGATTTCACCTAAATGGTCTTTTATTAATTTAAAAACCGCTATTAATGCTGTTGCGATTCCTACTACTGGTAGTATTTTCCCTGCAACCCCTGCAAGTGGTCCAAATAGTGCCCCTAGTTTCCCAAGTGGTCCAACCGCTGACTTAAACGTCTTTCCAAGTGGAAGCATCTTCCCGCCAAGATTCATTGCTGCAATCTTTGCAACTTCTGCTTTGCCTTTAAATAACTCAAATCCTTTTCTAACGTCAAATATACTGCTTTTTACGCTTAAAAATCCAAGTTTTGCAGTAAGACCAGCTACCTTTAAGCCTGCTAATGCCGTTACAACTTTTAATACGGTCTGTATTACTTTCGGATTTTCAGAAGCAAAATTTGAAAGTTTTGCAACAACATCTGTTACCTTCGTCGCCGCATCTCCAATTACGGGAAGAAATTGCTGTCCTAACACGATCTGTAAATTACTGATAGCGTTTTTTGCCTTTTCAATCTTCCCTTCCGGTGATTGTTCCATTATATTAAACGCTTTTTCAGTTGCACCGGAACTGTTCACCATCCCTTGTACTTGCTTGCTGTACCCCTTTATTCCGTCAGACAGTAAGGATACTGCGGCTTTACCTGCTTCTGCACTTCCAAACATATCAGAAAGTGTTTTTCCTTGCTTTTTTGCTTCTTCCTGTAACGTCACCAAGACTTCACCGACGTTTTTCCCATCCTTCATTAAGTCTGAAAAGCCTTTACCGGTCGTATCTCTTAGCGTCTTATCCGCAATCGTTCCTGATTTCGACAACTCGTTTAACATACTGTTCATGTACGTTGTCGTTTCAGCCGCTTTAATACCCTTTGACGTCATGATTGCATATCCAGCACACAGCTGTTCAAATGAGACGTTGCTCGCATTTGCTGTCGGTATGATTTTACCCATGCTGGAAGCCAGTTCCGCAACAGTTACCTTACCTTTGTTTTGCGTCTGGATAAGCATGTCTGACACGTTCGTTGCTTCGCTTGCATCTTTCCCGTATGCATTTAATACGGTTGTCAAAACGTCCAGCGTCTGTGCCGATTGTGCAAAACCTGCTTTTGCAAGCTTTGTTGAAGTATTTACAAAATTTACTGCATCTGCTGTCTTTTGTCCGGCAGATATAGCGTTATATACATCATCCGCTACATCCGCTGCCGCAATTCCTGTTTTGCTCGAAAGTTCGGTTATCTGTTTTCCCAGTGTGTTGATTGGAACGGCTGAAGTATCTGCAATCGTTTCAACTTTTTTCATTGCCGTCTGATACCCCATTGCAGCTTTCACCGGTCCTACATAAACTGCCGCAGCTACAGCCCCGATTGCACCAGTCGTTTTTAACAGTTCTGTCTTTGTGTCTGCTATACTGGCTTTAACTTTCTGCTGCTTTTCATCCAGTTGTTTAATCCTGTCCTGCGACTGTATCAGTTTATCGTATGACCTTCGAAGTTCCTGATTTTCTTCCGTCAGCCGTTCCGTATCAACTCCGGCTTCCTGCAGTTCCTGACCCAGGTTATTTAATTTATTTTTTTGTTGTTCTATTCTGGCAGTGGTCTGTTGTATCTGGCTTTCATTTCTTTTAAGCTTTTCGGTATTTTTTTCAACTTCATTTTTTTCTTTTACCAATTGTGCCGTCAGCTGCCCAGACGCATCCCCGGTTGCATTAATTTTAGCCTGCAGTTTTTCCACATTGTCTTTGTGGGATTTTATTTTTTGTACTATCTTGTCATGTTCATTGTTTAATCCTGCAAGCTTCGTTTTCTGGTCGCCGACAGCCTTTGAAGTCTTATTGTAGCCGTCTATTTGCGTTTGCAGCCTGTTCACGCTTTTTATGCTGTCCTGCATTTGTTTTTGTGCCGTAACCGCACTTTTAAAGGTTTTGTTAAAGTTGGAACCCAATGCCGCAGACAGCTTAAATACTAATTCAAACTGCTTTTGTGACCCTGCCAAGGTTTTTGCCACCCCCTTGCTACTCCTCCTGTTTTTCCTCCTCCATCAATACTTCATTAATGCTTTCTATCCATTTCCAAAGCCTTTTAAGAGGAAGTTTTAACCAGTAGGTTATTGGTGTGTGGGACACCCTTGCCAGTTTAAATGCTTCTTTTCTTATATAATTTGCGGGGTTTTTTTCTTTTAATAACCCGCACCTACTAAAAAATCTCTTGCCTTATTTTTTATTTTCATATACTCACCTACCGGCAGTCCCCTAATTGCATCCGCCGGCACCCTTGCCGCTCTTGCAGCAAGCATTGACTGGAATGTTGAAGAAATTTCTGGTGATATCGCATATCTTTGCTGGTCCGCCATCTCCTCTTCTATTGCTTCAATATCGTCCCCTGTTAAATCGTCAAAATAAAACGTTAACTCTTTGTATTTTGTTCCCATGATTTCAACCGGGCTTCTAAATTTGTGCGTATAATTTTGGCTTCCCTTTGTTTCCAGTTTTTCAACACCCGGTTCTGTGTTTAAATTTTCTTCTCCTGTCTGTCGTACCTCTTCTGATCTCTCTTTAATGCTATAAGTGTTGTCCACTGTCTCTTCATTTTTATAACTTTCTTCTCTTTCCATCTCTTTTTCCTCCATATTAAATATTTTATATCAAAAAAACCAGCGTCATTTCACTGGTTTTTCTTTGTTTTTTATTTTCCCAAAGCTTTTCTAATATCTTCCAGATAGTCTGTGCCATTTATATAGCAGACATAATTCATAGGGTCTAGTTCTACCGTCTTTTTTCCTCCGATATACTGTGCGTAATAACTCGTAGCATACTCTCCACTTACATCTGCCGCCGAAGCAGCCGCAACTTTTCCAAGTCCGGTTTTTTTCGGTTTCACCTTCAATACATGCCTTATATTGCTGATTCCTGTCTTTCCAGATTTTAAATCATTGCTCTGCTGTGCTACCCGCAGGTCAAGAACATGTAACCTCGGTTCCATTAATTTATTTGCAGCATGGCTCACCGTTCTAAAGTTAAATGTTGTAGTCATTGCTGACAAATGACCTGTTATAATTTCTTCTATTTCTCCTGCTATATCTCCACCTGATATTGTTTCAGATAGAAACTCCACGTCCGGCAGCGTTACCTCTGTTGTCCCCAGGTACTCTACGCCGTCTTCATAAGCTTTATAATTTATTACTAAAGTATCCATTTTTCCACTCCTTATTTTACCAGTGCATTTGTAAGATATGAGATATCATATTCTAATACAAACTCCATTTTCTGCAACGGCGGCGGTGGCGTAAGTGATATATGAAACTTTGCCGCTCCCTGTATCAGTGCTTCCACAGAATTTTCATCATCCCTAAATTCTACCCGTCCACCTAGTATCTTTTCCTCTGTAGTTAATCCTGTAATCCAGTCGTTAATCCCTTGCAGTATCGCATCTATCAGACGTCGTTTAATTCCCCTGTCTACGTTGTGCCAATATGTAAGCGTTACTGTTTTAGCGACCCATTTAAACATCCTTGATATGCAGTAAAAATAATCCACCGGGTCATTGCTCGACGGATAGCAGGCTGTATAATTCCCCCAGCTTACAAATCCGTTGTAAAAATTTAAAGCTGTAATGATACCGTTATTGTTTAAGTAATTAGCCTGTGTCAGATCAAGGATTACTTCATTTCCATTTTCCAGCACCAAGCTGTCTGCCTGTAACGGCTTATTGGAAGAAGATTCGCAAGGAGTACCGTCTCCATAGTCTTCATCATTGTCCACAGCTGCTATTAAACATCCCAGCTGTGTACTATGGTTAAATATTTTATCCCCAAACTTTAATTTGGGAAAACAAACTAACTGATTTGTTTTTACAAAACTGTTTCTTTTTTTGTGTTCAACTGCTTCTGTATAATACGCCGCTCCTTTTTCTGATACATCAATATCAACAATAGCATCTGCATCAAAGATACCGTTTATATTTTCGCCTTTCGCAGACATTATTGCCGCTACCTCACTGTCATGTGACCAATTCGGACACAATATTATGTCTGGAATATATGAGAATCTCGGAAATACAGTGTCAATAAGTTCAATTCCTGTTAGTTTATGTGTATCTACATCCAGTCCTCCAATGATATCTTCTTTCGTCACTTGTGTAGGGTCTACGGCTGCATACTCCAAGGTTACGCTTCCTGTTGTGTCTTCAAAAAATTCAATGACACAATTTTTCTCTGTGTACAGTATTCCATAATCTTCACCAGCCGTTTTTCCCGTTACTTTGATTGTGCTTTCTATTGTTTCATACGGCAGACGAATTTGATTGTCTGCAACAATCTCTTCTTTTTGTAGCAGTTCAGTCTTGTGTTTTTCCGTATTCAGTACATTTACCATGAATACCGGTGATATCCCATACAGTTTAAATGCCGTATACATTTCTTCGCACAAGCTGTATTTTTCCCAATCATCTGAATATCCCATCATCTCTACTGCTTCTTCCCAGCTTTGCAGCATTACGACTTCATTTGTTTTTCCATTTACCGTATGTACCGGGGCTGTTCCTACCACAAAGTGTATGCCTGTGCTTACCACCACCGGCGTAGACACGCTTGTCTCTTTTTTACTGTTATCAATACCATGCGTGATATCTGCCATTTTTACGCCTCCATTTCTTTTAGTTTTGCCGCTTTTACAGACAGCATGTCTCTGTATATCTTGTTATAAATACTGCCCTGCGTATTTATCTTTTGCTTTTTTTCTGCCAGTTCTCCTACGGGAACAATCATCTTGCCGGCTAAAGGATATTCCTTTACAATATCCTTTATCTCTTCTTGTATCTTTTCTGCAGTTCCCGTAAATACCCTGTTACTTTGCATTTTTCCGCATGGAAGAGAAGGACCAATATATATCATCTGCATTCTCCCGTTACTTCCATTTTCACTTCTGATGCCCGTATCCACCGATTCCATGACTTTTTCTTTCTCAATCGACTTTTTCCCTTCTGTTTCTGTTTTGGCTTCTTCTGCGGCTTCTGACGCTTTTTTAACTGCCATCTTAATACCTCCTACTTTTTCTTTTTAGATTTTTTCTTTTTGCTCTTTTTCTTTTTATTCAGTCCCAATGCTTTTTTAGCACTTCCCAGACAGTCCTTCCCGTTTATCGTGCAGATAAAATTGTTAGGGTCCACTTCTGTTATTTTTTTTCCACTCACATATAATGCATAGTAGCTTGTAGCATACTTTCCACTTACATCTGCGGTTGTGGCAGATTCAGCTTTTCCTAACGACGTACTTTTGGGTCTCACTTTTAACAAATGCTTAATTGCGACAATATTTGTTTCTCCGGTCTTTAAATCTGTCTGCTGCTGTGCAACCCGCAGATCTATATTGTGCTCCCTCGGCTCAAGCAGACTTATAGCTGCTCCTGTAATGCTTCTAAAGTTAAACGTTGTAGTCATTGCAGATACCATTCCTACAAGTATTTCTTCCATCTCCCCGCCTATGCCTGCCCCTGAAATCTTTTCAGACAGATATTCTATGTCTGGTAATGTTACATCTGTTACCCCCAGGTATTCATTTGCATCTTCATAAGCTGCAAACCCTGACATTACTGTATCCATGCTTTTCCTCTTTCTTATAAATACTCTGCCACCTGCTGTTCAATAGTCGGCAGTTTCCATGTTGTGATCATTTCCCCTAAATAATACGGCGGCGTATTGTCCGGGTATACAATCCATTCAAGCGGTTTTTTCAATGTAAACTGTTCTCCAATGATTCCGGTTTTTTCTAATTCACTCCGAAGCCTTAATATCAGATTCAGAACGTCATACGCACCTTTTCCCGCATCTTCCGAAAAGACAGCAAAAACGAACCGTACTGTACATATGCTTTCTTCGGGCTGTCCACTTTCTTTACTGTCTTTTCCGTTAATGACCTGCAATAAGATATAAGGTATCTTTTGAATCTGTTCATCTTTTGTAGGCAGATTCATTTTATAAACATCTGCCATTCGCTTTTTTGTTCCTTCTGTCTCTCTTCTTGTTTTTACCTCCAGCACGATATCTTTTACCGCTTCTTTGGTAAACGTTTTTAATTCATCCAGCAGAAATATTGGTGTCACTTGTTACCCTCCATATCCGTTTAGCAGTCTGTCAATCTCATGTTCTATTCGTTCATTGATTGTTTCCTGGGCTTCTTCTTCCAAACTTGATATCACGTCTTCATTTCCAACCATTTGTGCCGCAGACAATCCCATGATTTCAGTTACTTTTTCTGTGTGTCTGTTTGCTTCATATTTATTTAGCCTGTTTTTAATCCCTTGTTCATTGTTTCTCTCGAAAACTCCTACGTGACCGCTTGCCATGTTTGCAACAAAAGCATTTTCAAACTCTGTCATGCTTCCTTTTTTCAGTCCTGCTTTTACTGTACCTTTTCCTTCTTTGGGTGTAACATTAAATTTATAAAGTGGTATTTTGACCCCGGAAAAAGAAACGTATCCAGCAATATCACCAGTGCTTGTGTTTTTTATCCTGATAATAGTTGTTGCGTTTAAAGCATCATTCTGAACCGCATAAACAGTTCTTACTTTTTTAAAAGCAGCTGTTTTTATTTTTGAAAGACCACGATTCATTGAGTTTGACAATGCACGTTCCGCACCTTTGGGAACTTCATTAAGCAGTTTTTCCACCCTTGCGATTGTTTCAGCTGATATCTCTATCATTCTTCATATACCTCTAAATCAAGAATTATTTCTCCATCTTCACACCCTGCCTTTTTAATTCTGTAAATCGTATACCCTGTTGCAGACGTTCCTATCTCAATTTCCCTTCCCTGTTTTGGCACTATACCTAAATCTGTTAACGCAATATAAGCTACAACATCCGCTTGCACTATACCTTGTGCGTGGTCTTCCTTGTTCGCACGCTTTACTGCTTCGGTATGATCCAGAATTATGGCAACATCAGTATATTGCTTATCGTTATAATATACGTTCATTATTTCTGCCATTTCTGCGGGATTGTGGAATACTTTCATATCTTCTGCTATCTGGCTTTTGAAATCCATTTATACTACCTTTGCGACAAACCAGCTGTCTACATCATGTGGAACTGGAAGCGGTGCGGAAGATAACTGCAAAAATCTTCTTGCGGGTTTTCTTTTTACCCATGTATCCGGTACATATTTCCCCTCCACTGTTACAAAATCTTTTGATTCGTCTTTAATTAAAGTAATTGCACCATAATACATTGAATAATCTGCATTAGATGAAAGCAACGCAATTGTTCCTTCTGGTACATGCGGCTTTTCTTGTGCTTTTTTGGGGTCTGGATCTGTCCAGTCATCCAAATACCATTCCGTGTACTTGTATATGTCCATCCCCAATTCATTTATTGTTCCAACATACGTTACGCCATGTGGCAGCTGTTTAGGCTTAATAATAGCCAGTTCATAATTTTTTGTATCCAGCAACTCCTTCACCTTCGGATGATTGATAAAAACGTCCACCACATCACTAGCCATAATGCACATATCACAATTTGTAAACCCTGTCTTCTGCACTGTTTCATGCCATTTCTTCAAATCTGCAATAGGATTTGAAGAATCATTATTCCACTTCTCGGCTGCTTTTGTTAATACGGCTTTGTTCGTAAATCCAAAATCTATCACTTCGTTAATGCCTTCTCCGATAATCGGTATTTGCCCTGTAAAAATCGCTTGTGTACACATCAACTCTTCGCGTCTGGTAATCATATCCTGCAATTCCTTGAAATCTCTGTGCATTTTTTCTACTGCTCTTTCTGCAGGAGTTTTCCCTGACAAAATGCTTTCTCCCGGCATACGCTTTAAAAGATTGTCTACTGTTGTTATTTTGTCCGGTGCTACCAGTGGCGGCTCATACATCTTAGTCTGATATCCCGTATTGGGTACAGTCTTCCCGCCAATCATGCGGTGTACAAATGGTGCTACTTTCCTCGACCCTTTCACAAAATCAACGTCGACTTTTTCTGTTGGAAATGTCTCCTCATTCTTAAAAAATGTGCTCCTGAAAAATGTGTGGACTGGTGGTAATTTTCTAACTACCCTCCCCATTGTTCTTGGTTCATAAATACTTATTTCATTTGCCATTAATATATCCTCCTTTAATCACGCAGGAAAATTGAAAGCTTCCTGCACGCTTCTTTTAATGCTTCCTTTTCAATACCTTCTGGTATGTTAATTGCTTCTGTAAAAAATTCTCCCGTCATAAAATATACAATAGGTTCATCCTTGTCTACCTTTTCAACTGTAATTCCAATAACATCACCTATTGTTTCTGCTGTAACTGGCACAATTCCGCCATCATCATTTTTTGTAATAGGCGTATACTCGTCTATATTTGTTGCTGCCGTTCCTGTCTCTGGAAGTGTTGGAAATTCACCAGCCAAAAAATTCTTTACTTCCAAGCTTCTTGTTTCCATTCCTAATCCACCCATTATCTTTCCCCCTTATTGTCTTCCGGAAAAAGCTTGTCTATTGCCATATCAAATACATTCTTTTTCTCGTTTTCTAAAACGTTTTCCAATGTACCCACTTCGTTTACATGTTCTGTACTCACATCATTATTTCTGTCTGAAAGATACTGTTCACCCTGCTTTTTCTGTTCATTGATAATCTTCATTGCTGTTGCTTCCGGTGATATCGGCTCTTTAAACATTGCAGATTCTATAATGTTCTCAAACCCACCAATGGCTAAATCTTTAATCGCCTTAATCCTTTCTCTTTCTTTTGCAACTGCCCTTTCTTCCACCGCTGTTACTAAATCCGGGTAGGCAGTTTTAAGGTCTTCTACCCCATTAATATTGTTGCTTGGCTCCATTCCTTTTTCCTCCTTTTCATTTCTCTCTTTTTCGCCAATGTTTACAAAACTATCCATATGGTCTAGTAATTGTTTGGGTATTGTTTTAAATTGCGATAAGTCAATCGGCACTGAATTTACTACAATTTTTGAAGAGTTTTCTACAACAGTATTCACTTCATCAAACATTATCTCATCACAGAATCCGTTTTCCACCGCATCATTTCCCGTCCACCATGTTTCTTCTGCCATCAGACTTTCTATTTCTGCTTCCGCTCTTCCTGTCTTCATGGCATATGTATTTACAATCGACTGCTTTATTACCTTCAATTCGTCTGCCATTTTAATGAAATCTTCTGCGGTAAAGGTATCCCATACCGTCATAGCGGGATCATGTATCATAAACACACCGTTTTTTGCAATTTTTATAGTATCACCAGCCATTGCGATAATAGTTGCAGCCGAAGCCGCCCACCCATCTATTTTTACTGTAATATGTGCCTTGTGGTCTTTCAGTCTTGTAAATATAGCGTTTGCGGCAAACACATCACCTCCGCTTGAATGGATTCTTACCACTATTTCTTCCACATCTTCCCCAAGTGCTGCCAGTTCCCTATTAAACTGTTGCGGTGTCACCCTGTCTTCCCACCATGACTGGTTGGAAGAAATGGCACCGTATAGTAAAAGTTCTGGCGGCTTTTCTCCCGCTGCCGGAATGAAATCCCAAAATTTATTCTTTGTCACTCCGAACGGATTTTCCTTGTCTTTCATTTTTTCCGCTGACAATATCCTTTACCTCCTTCAATCTCTTTTCCTCCTGTTTTAACTGCTCAATATTGCTGTAAAAATCACCACCGGTAATCTCCATTGTTTCATTCGCTCGTGTACTAAATCCATTAGCAACACGCTTTTCTGCTGCCTTAACCTCTCTTTCCGGGTCAAGAGTTCCCCTTGCCGGTCCATTCCATTCAGCTTTACAAAAAGCCATGTGGCGTACCGGGTCAGTAAAGAATCCTGGTGCTTTTATCCTTCCCTTCGCCACTGCTTCTGCCATCCATTCTTCATATATTGGCTGGCAAAAATCATTTGCCAGCCAGTTTCTATACATTCTGAACATTTTCCATGCTTCTTCTGAGGCTCCTTTACTGGCTGTATAACTTGAATTAAACCTTTTCATAAGCAATTCATATGGTATTTCCAATGAAGCCCCTATTTGCTGGCATATCGCTTCTACAAATCCATTAAAATTAGCATTTGGACGTCCGGGGCTTACATCATGGGCTTTTTCCCCTTCGTTTAAGTCAATCACCGCTCCCGGTGCCATCTCTATTGTCATATCGTCGTCTGCGTCTACCTGCATATCATCTGAAATTGAGGACCCTATCGGATCACCCTCGTTGTTATTGTCTTTTTCAATGAAGATAGCAAACATACCGGATACTACTGCCGCCACAAGTTCTGCTTCCGTATAGTTTCCGAGTTGTTTCAATGCTTCAATCACGGGTGCAAGAAAAGGAACTCCCCGCCGCTGGTCAATCCTTTCACGGCACATCAAATGTATAACATTCTTTCTTCCTGTCTTTTTTCCATATGCATCAACTCTCGTCCATTCTATTTCTGTTGTTGCATATGAAAGTGGATGATGTTTTGAAAAGTGATATGCTACTACTTCCCCGCTTTCATCAACTTCTACACCGCCTACAATTTTATTATTATAATCATCCATCTGATTTGGACTTGATAGCCTGTCTGCTTCAATCAGCTGCACCCTTAAATCATACGGTTGGTTTACTCTCTTTTTTACTGGCAAGACTGCCAGACAGTCACCAGACATAAGCCAGTTTGTAAAAGCCAATTGCTGCAGTTCGTAAAAATTGTCAATCCTTGCCATATCACAATCTGCACTATTCGCCCAAACAGCCCACTCTATTTCTATCTGCTTTTCTAATATCTTTGCTTCTTCTGCTGTGATTCCCAAAATCTCACGATCAACGGTCGGTTTTAGCTTCAATCCTCTCCCCACTACATTTGTCCTCATTGTTTTTATGGCTCCGTTCGCTAACGGAACACCCATAAATAAGTCACGGGAACGCTGACGTAACACTGACAGATTGTCGTTTATATCTTCACGGGCTGAACCTCCTGAATATGTCCAGCCTAATAGTGATTTTTTGGTTGTACTTGCACCATAATTACTATAACCACTGTTTAATATCTCCATCTTCTTTCGGGCAGTTACCCTTTTTAACGCTGCCTGCGGGGCAACAACCGAAAGTACTTTATCCACCGCCGTTGAAAGTCCCAATTTTTCACCTCCACACTGAATTTACAGACATAAAAAAGCACCTAAAAATAGGTGCTTTCCCCTTTTTTTACTTATCCATGCTATAAATATAACATAAAAAACGGGCATTGACGGGCAATCTTTACAAATTTCTTGGAACAATCCTTTTTACCCTGTTTCGTCCACCATTACTTTTTATATTCTCAAGCTGTATAACTTTTCCTTGCCAGTAGTCAATAGATTCCCTTATCTCTGCCAGATCAGCCTTTGTCATGGTCCTGCTTCCTATCGTATATGATTGTGCGTTTGTTACCGCCATTTCTGCTTCCAGCCATGCGTCAAGATGCCTTTTAGCTGTTTTTAACGTTATTCCTGCCATTATATAATACCTCCTCTTGTTCTTCTTCGTTTCATCTTTCTTGCTTGTTTTTCTATTTGTCTCTTTGGTTCATCCGGTTTTTTTAATGGTAAATTTGTAATTTCAATTGCCGCTGTTGCATAATTTCTACAATCAAGTGCTTCATTTCTTTTATGTACTCCCCGGTCTCTTAGTTCCCATGCAAAATAAGCCCTTCCTTGTTTGTACTTTAGCACCTTCTTTTCTGCTGTTAGTCCTGTAAAATATGTTTTATCATATCCCCTGTCTTCCTCTTTCGGAAAGTGGCAATATCCCGGTCCCTCTTCTTCTACTTTCAGCCGTCCCATTAAAAGAGACTTTCCCGTGTCCACTCCAATGTCAAACCTATATGCCTGTTCCCTATTGTTTTTCTTCGGTTTTTGTATGTATGCTGCCGAAGTATCATTCGAACCTTTTATAGCAAACACATTTCGGCTAAATCTCTGTTTACAGAATTTATACACCTGATTTGTATAGTGACCACCTGAATCTATGCATGTACACCTTATCTTTATCTTATCCCCATTGGGCTTTATGAATGTCTGCATAAGAAATGCGTCTAAATCTTTCCATATCTGCGGCAGGTCAAGATTCCCGTATATGACCGCATATTTAATTCCCCAGCTTTCATGATCTGGTCCCCATCCTACCACTTCTACTTCAAATCTATCATCTTGTGTGTCAACTCCTGCAGTTAAGTATAATACATCTTCTGGCACTTCACAGTTATATTTTTCCCTGCGTTTCATCAACTCTTCTTCATCTAATTGCTCCCCCTCCTCTTCCCACGTCTCACCGAGTTCTGTATTGACCCATGATTTCATCAATTCAATATTTCCCTGTTTTTTTTGCTCGTTTGCTAATAAAAATTTTTCCACTACTTCTTTCCATGTTGCTAATGCGGAACCAAGCGTATTTAAGTGAAATCCCTTTACTGGATTTTCTGGGTTCTCATGAATAAACTTTCCTTTTTCAAATTGTTCTTTCCATTCTATTTCATTTGAAATCACCCCGCATATTTCGCACACACACTGTATTTCTTCCAGATTGTCTTTATCAAAAATGATATTAGCCCACCTTATCGGCTGCAACTTTTCGCAGCAGGGGCATGGGACGTTCCACTCTCCTTTACTGCTATGTTCATATTCTGTCTCTATTCTGGATACCCCTTTAATTGTTGGCGTAGATATGCATACTTGCTTTTTATTCCAGAACGTTGTCTGCCGTTTTTCTGCAAGCAATAACGGGTCTCCTTCGTTTCCTGCGGTTTCTGGGTATCCATCTATTTCATCTGCCAAAAGAACCCTTATTGGTCTGCTTCGTAAATCAACGGAACTGTTTGCCCCCACCATCGTTACGTGTCCGCCGGGAAAAACCTTTTGCTGTATTGTATTACCGCTGTTTCTTTTTTTATCATTTATACGCTCTGCCAGTACTGGCGTATCCCTTATCATTGGAGAAAGCCTTTCTTTGGAAAATCCTTCTGCCAGCTTTATAGTTGGCTGTATTACCATAATCGGTGATGGGTCATAGTGGATATAATAGCCTATTGGGTTTAATATCATTGCATCTGTCTTTCCAACTTGTGCTGCCGACATAATAACCACTTTTTTTATATTTATATTTGTGATTGAATCCATGATTTCTTTCTGATGCGGGGCTTTTGATGTTCTCCACTTTCCCGGTTCTGCCGACGCTTCACCAGACAGCACACGATATTTATCAGCCCATTGCGATAACGTCATATCGGGTGGCGGCTTTAGTATTGCAAAACATTTTCTGAAAAGATTAATTGTATTACTTTTCACTTTTCATCATCTCCAAACATTGTGTCATAGTCTGATAGTTCTTCTAATGCTTCATCTATAGCAGTTTTTAATACTGTAAATACCTCTTCACTTTTATTCTTCTTAGCCAGCTTTGGGCTTAGCTTTGCGGGTATCGCCATCAAGCGGCTTTTAAACTTTAATAACATATCTGTCATTACCTCTTCCACGTCCTCTGCTGTATGTACCTCATTCCTTTTAAGCTGTAATTCAATTTCTACATTTTCCCGCTTTGCTTTCATTAATTTTGCCCGCTCTTCGTTATAATCCAGATTCCCATCAGCTTCTGGATTTTTATTTCGCAGGTAATTTATATAATCATTTGTGACTTCCTGCAGTCTATACAATCCTGGCTTATACTCTTTTATTATATTTTTATTTTTCAACATTCTCACATTTCTTTCTGTCATGTCCAGCCATTGTGCCACTGCCTTTGATGTGTATAATTTCAATCATTATCTCCCCTTTCTAAATTTTGTGTCCGATTCGGTCACATTTTTATCATATTTTTTAACACCCCCTATATAAAAAATTTATGCAGATTTCGGGAATTGAAAAAAAATTTTTTATCGCTAGACACCCCCCGGGCGTCTCCGTACCCGCAACCCTTCTATAAGCCGGAAAGAACCTATTATACATTGTCCATGTTTCCTTCATCTACTATTATTTCTTCCTGTACTTCATCATATTCAAATGCTCCCGCTGCTTTCTGCCTGTCGAATTTAAACCTTCTTTCTGCCAATTCAATATGTCTTTGCTCTATCTCATAACTTTTAATGCTGTCTAACTGCTTTATGATACGCCCATGCAGCTTATTCAACTCTGCTTCTATCTTCTGGCTTCTATCAAATGCACTTGACTTGATTATTGTTTTCATTGCCGTCTTAAAGCTTTCCGTATTACTATCCGGCGGTTCTGGATCTATTTCTTCTCCCTTAATTCCCATGTCTGCTTCGTATGCTTTCTCTTCCATACTTTTGGGCACGATCATATGCATTACCTTATCTACATACATTTTGTCTTCCGCTTCTGGTGATTCGTATTTTTTCAGCAGTCCTTCTAAATATGCTTTTCTCATTTGCAATGATTGCAACTCTTTTATCATCTGTATCATTGCTTGCCCTTCTTTTATTTTCCCAATCTCTTCCGCAGTCTCCGGGTCTATGTCATTCCACTGTATTGTGGCAAAGGCACCATGTGTCATGGCGTTCCTATTCCCCTTCTTATTAGGCGTTTTTCCGGCAGCATTTTTATTCCCCTTCTGTCCTCCTCTTTTTTTAGGCTTTCTTTTCAATGCGTCTTCCCAACTGTCTTCTGACTTCCATTTTCTAATTCTAACCTCTGGCACTCCTGCCAATTCTGCTAATTCCTTTATCGTTATTTTTCCTTCACTATCCATATATCGTTTTAACGATTTGTCACGTTCCGGGTTCCGGGGTCTTCCCATATCTCTTCACCTCAATTCGTTTGTTTTCCGTATCTTCTATAGGTACATGGTTGGAAATATAAAAAACAATAGACTTTGAATATTGGGTTCAAAGTCTATTTATCTAAAATCTTTTATTTGGGCTATACTAATTATAGCAGAAAAAATAGGCAACTGTGGGCAAATATTATTTAATATACCTTTTCATTTCAAAATCTGAAATCACTTTATTTTGATAAAATCTTTTTGCCAGATCATTTATAGCTGTATTTCTTATGTTCTTGCACTGTCTTTCTGAATAGTTGTTGTGTACCGCTACTTGTTCCCATTTAAAGCCATATATATATTTATCAAATATGATAGATTTTTGCCGTAAGGGAAGCCTTGATATTTCTTTCAATATTTCTGTTTTTAATCTCTGCCACTGGCTTATTTCTTCTTCATATGCTTTTATCGTATCTGATACATCATCTGGAATATTCAATGCCAGCTGTTCTGTAAGACATGATATATTGTTTTTCCCTTTTGGCAGTCCATCTTGTACCGCTGTAGGCGGTGTATAATACTGGCTGTCCATATCTTTTATTATCTTTCGTAATATATTAACGTTTCCATCAATATCACGATACACATTCAAGAAAGCTATTACCTGTTCTTTTTCCATAATTTCTTGCATTGCCATTCTTTTTTCCTCCTGTCTATCACCCTTTTACTTATAAATCTTTTATTCACTTCATCCCCTCAAATTTTACCATACATTTTCTGCACACCTCTAACGTCCTTCCATTCATTTTATTTTTTAATGTCCCATTCTTTAATTTAATCTTTCCGCATAATTCACATTTTTGTATCTTCACGTTTGTTTTCCTCTGTTTCTCCCAAAATTATTTTTCGAAAAATGCTTTCGAAAATTGGCACTGGTATACTATTCCCAGCTTGTTTATACAACGCACCATTTAAACAATTCTTTTTACCTGGATTTACTGTTAATGCTTTTTCAAAATCCTTATCTGTATATCCTTGTAAACGCCAACATTCTCTTTCTGTTAAGTATCTATACTTTCCGTTATTTAAGTCTACAACACCACTATTGGGACTTCTCATTTGCTTGCAAGTAATTGTCATTACATAATCTCTTATAATAGGCACTCGTCCTTTAAATTTTCCTTCATATCCATATCCGGTTACGTTTTCTATTCTACTTAACATACTTGGCTGTGTTACAGTGTAATAATCAGAAACACTGTTTTCTAAAAACTCATTAATATCTCTCATAGGTGTATGAATCAAATTAGAAAAATCAAAATACTCTTTTCCTAACCTGCTGATTGTAAAATATCTTTGTCTTGCTTGCGGCAAACCAAAATCTCTTGCATCCAACAATTCATAGCTGCTAGAGTATCCTAATTTATTCAATTCGGATATATACCTGTCATGATTATGTACCATGTACTTACTGCGTACATTTTTCACATTTTCCCATATTACATATTGAGGTTTCCACTCTCCCATATTTTTAATAATCTTTATTGTCTCCCACATAAGGCTGCTTTCTGTTCCTGAATCTTCGTCTGCACCTTCTTGATGCCCCGCTATACTAAAACTTTGACAAGGACTACCATGTATTAAGATATCCGGCTTAAGATTATAACCTACAACATTTTGAGTTTTATATTTTAATTCTTCTTTAAACATTGCGTTATATGATTTCACTGCTTTTTCATCTATTTCTACATAATCTATAGCTTTAACTGGTATTCCAATATTCCGCAATGCACAACGTGGTGAACCTATTCCTCCAAATAATTCAAGTATCTTTATCACTTCATTCATATTTTCACTTTCCTTCGCTTCCTAATTTTATCCCGCTGCCCCAATGGAGATATTTTGCGATATCGCACACACTTAATTATTTTTCGTAATCAGAATAAAATTTGCTTAAATCTATTTCCATGTTATTCCCTCCTATAGCTTAATCTCATCCCTCTGGCTTTTCGCATTTTTCGAACTCTATCACCCATACCCACGGGTTAGCATCCCATCCATATTGATCTAACTGTTTTTTCTTTATTGTAGAGTTCCATAAATAAGAAAAAGCTTCTTTTCCTGTTCTGGGCATATCTTGCCAGTATGTACCTGTAAAATCTTTCTTGTGCTTTTTATGATATCTTATCCACCACTCATCATTTACAGCATATTTATACAGTTTTCCATCTTTAGAATATCCTTTTATTCCTTCTGCCTTTGCCTGCTCCTCTTTGATGTCTCTTAACCGTTCCATCCTTATATCTATAACCTTTAGAAAGATTCTTGCCGCTTCTTTTGGCATATGTATAGAAGGTCGCCACTTTAACATCTCCTCTTTTTTTGTATCATCATAATAGGCTCTATATATATAACAACCATTCATTCCTAACTTTGGAAAACATATTTCTTGTATGCAATTTTCGCAATCAACAAAGTTCCATGTTTCCCTGACATATAGGATATCATTTACCCTATACGGACATTTGACACTTTGAGCGGCACCGTTAGATTGCTTAATACATTCAGCATATAAATATTCCTGCCCTTGCTTGCCAGCAACCAATGAGTAGGTCTTTCCGGTAAATACATAATAGTCTGGTGACTTTATTATCCTTCTGGTAGTGGTCTTTTCATCATCCAATATCGCCTGCACCATCTCTGTATTAAATAATATGGGCTTTGCTATCTCTAATAATTCTTTTCTAGTCATTTTTTACCTCTCTTCCTGAATATTGTTCCTCGATTATATCTAATCTGTCTATTGCCGCTTGCAGGTTGTTCCTTACCTTGTAAAGGTCTTTTGGATATTTTCCTTGTAAAGCCTCGTCCAATTTTTTTATGCAGTAGTCGTTATAATCTTTGTCGTTTGTCCAGTAATGTTTATTAGGGAAAGAGATATTATGTTTTTCTAATATATCCATTACCTGGTTAAAAAGATTCATTTTTTCTTCCATACCAGCCAGATCTTCTAATCTCTTTTGTGCTTTTATAAGGTCTTTGGCAAGTTTACTTCCAAACGCTTTTCCAAGTCTCCTTTTTTCGCTTTTATCCTCCAGATAGTCTTTTGCATAGTCTGCCCGGTTTTCGTAAAATGGTGTCCGTTCATTCTCCAATCGGCTGAATATAATATACTTATACATTCCTACAGGCTCTTCTATTTCTCTATAAAGTGCCTTTTTCTTTTTTCTCAAAGTTCCTGATTCTGGATAGTAATATATTAATCCTACATTGTCTGGAATCTCTTCTTTGGATATCAAGCCGTTTGGGACGACGAAATAAAATTCGTTACAATATTGCAAGTAAAGATGCCACTTATTATCTTGCAGAAAATCTCCCCGGCTTACCTTAATCTCGTACCCCGTAATACAAGGCTTTGTATAACTCTTTTTAATTGCCAGACCATCAAATTTTAGCAATCCCTGCGGGTCTGGAAAATATGTAGAACAAGTCTTGCATTCTGTTATAAAATAAGATTTTTCTTCATAGCCTGCTAATGCTTTTTTAATCTCTGTAGATGTTACTTTCATTTCTATCACCTCAATTCTGGGTTATCAAATGCATTGCCGACAATCTCCAATTCGTGTCCGTAATGACGTTCAAAATCTGTTACATCCGTGCTGCCATCAATAATATACCTTGCTTCATCGTTATCCCACTCTATTGTATAATACTCATCATCTTCATCTCCATTGATTATACACACATCATTCTCATAAATCGTTGTATCATTTCTGTCTGTTATCCCTATATACTGGCATAAAGTATTAGGATCTATCTCGACCTGTATTTCACCGATTTTCCTGTCTTTTGAAAGATCAGTGTTAAGCGGGATTATAAAATGATGCATATGAATCCCTCCATCATTGTGATACATACAGAAATAAAATCCATAAATCCAGTCTGTCTCTCCGGTTTGACGCCATCCTTTCTTTTTTGCCCGAAATAAGAACTTTCTCCCGCTGCCATTGTCCTGTATAATTTTCTCTTGCTGTTCAATAATATTAATTGCAGATAATAACCCGTTCGTAAAATTTGAATTATCAGAAGATTCTACACAAGCTTTCAAACGTTTAATTAATGTTTTTTCATCTATCATTTCTGTTCTCCATTCTGTCGTTCTCATATTTTTTAACAAGTTCAAACAATCTCTGTAAATCTCTATAAAATCCACCATTGTAATGCAGATTGTTAAATCTTGATACCTTGCATGACTGACAAGACTTTTCTTTTTCGTATGTGTTCGCTTGTGCTATGAATTTCGCAACATCATACATACTGCGTACCTGATGGTCTGACAGTTCATCTCCCTTCCATTCGTAATTTTCATCACACTTATGTCCTTTTATATGCCAACTGTCTTTTCCTCTGTAATCAACCTCAAAGAATACATATTCATCAAGATTTATTGATACATCTTTTATTTCCGTCCAATCGCTCCAAAAATGCATACATTTCACTATTGCAATATTATCCATAACTTTCCTCCTTTTTAATTACTGCCTTCGCTTCCTCCCTCGTGAGAAAAACGCTTTTTCCGATTTCATCAGCATATATTCCATTATTTGTATAAATTCCGCTATTTAATTTCCATCCAATGAATATTCGTCCACCACAACTACTTATTGCCGTTACTATATATTCTGATATAATTCCTCTATCTGTTGGTTTATAAAGGATGCTACCTGTTGCACAAGGCAGTTTCAACAGTTTTCCTTGTTCCTCTAAGTCTTCGTATTCAGCGAGTTTTTCTATTGCTTTATGTAGTTCGCACACCTCGCCATTTTTGATATTGCAAACACCTATGTTGTCGCATCCAAAACAAGGGCTTTTATACTCCTCATCGCTACGCTTAACAAGCAGACTTCCTAGTTTTTTTACTGTCAATCTATTCATTCCTCTTTCCCTCCACTTCCTAAAATAACTTCTTCAATATTTTTTAATTCAATACCCATTTCCCACGCAATTTCATTTTCATTCCATCCTGCATTTTTTAAAGCCAATATTTTACCTTCATCTATCTTTTTCTCTTTTCTCATTTTTATTGGCTTTTTATCTTCCTTTTTTACTTTCTCCTTTATCATGGTAGTTTTGTAACGACCCATTTTTCTTATGCAATTCCCGCAATATTCTGCCGTACTTTTTATATTTCCTCCATTTACATTTTTTTCCCCATCAAATGTAATATCATATTTTCTGTTACTCTCTCCAAACATATACAGTCTGCCAGCTACACTTCCCGGATGTATTTCATTTCTGCACTGATTGCATATTATCTTTATCATTTTTCCTTTTCCCCGCTTACTGCTATTTCTTCACTTTTTTTTGCAGCTTCTTCTGAAAAAAATACTGTTCTGTTTAATTCATTAATTGGAATATCCATTGCTAAATGATTTACCGCTATATTCCAGCCATTTCCATTGTTAAATACGCTTTCAATAGTTGTTTTAAACAACCTCTCCTTTCCATTATCGCACTCTTCAAATTCGCAATCATTTTCAAATGGACATTCTATAACTCCTGTCTCATAATCCCTCTGTGTACATACATATTCACAACTAGTATTAATCCATACAGTATCACCTACATTAATAGCAATCCTCACACCTAATATACAGAATCCCTCTGCAATTCCTCTGTGTTCATTCAAAACATACAAGACATTTACTGGTGTAACCATTCCTGTTGCTTGTCCTGCTTTATACTCTTTTAAAAGCAGTCTTTCACCAATCTGATAGTTGTCTTTATTTTGCAATATTAAAAAGGGCTGTTTTCCTGATGTAATATCATAATAGCTGTCCGGTGACAGTCTTATTTCATGTTCCAGCCGTTTTAACGGTGGAGTATTGGAAATCAATTTTTCCATTTCTTTTTCTTTTTCAAATTCCCTAAGTTTCTCCTTTGTATCTATATCAATTTTCTTCTGCTCTTCCTCATATCTCTGTTCTTGTGTTTTCTCTGCTTCTGTTTTATTAATATAATTATTACAGTCTGTCACTGTGCTTCTTTTTTCGTGGCAATCTGAATAATATAAGCATGAATAACAGATAGAAGTAACTGTTTCCGGCTGCGGGTCAAATTCTTGTGCTTCTGCAGTCTGTTCAACTTCTGTATCTTTTGTTTCCCGCTGCCCTGGTGTCCGACCTTCCGCTTGTTCTTCTGCTTCTTTTTCTGCTTCCTCAACTTCCTTTTTTTCATGCTCTTTAATATTCTTGATTTCTGCAATAGTAATTTTCTGTGTTTCCTTATATTCTTTATATGCCTTATACTGCTGTTCTTTAGAAAGCCCGCCTAATTCTACAAGTACAGAAAAAACAATATTGTCATTCTTGAACTCTTCCATTAACTCTGGGATCAGATTGTTATATACTGCTTTATACCTTCCTATCTGTGCTTCTGAAAGTCCGGTCAGTTCCGCAAGTATTTCTCTCACTTTTCCTTTTATTTTGAACTCTTTTTTAATTTCCGCTGCTTCTTCTTCATAAATAACAACTTCCATCATCTTTTCAAAATCCGTCTTTTTCCTGAATCCATTAGCCAGCATCACCGCCAGTCTGTCTTTAAGTCCTGCTCTTTTATACACACAAGGAATATACCTTATGTCTTCGTTTCCTTCCTTCACCAGTTCTTTTACTGCAATGTGCCGCCTATGCCCGGATATGATTTTATATTTACCATTTTCCTTCAATTCAACTGTTAGCGGCTCCATTACTCCCGCAATCGCAATAGATGTTTTCAACCCGCTATCAACATGATAGAAATTTTCTTTCGACGGTTCCAAGTCTTCAACGTTTATCATCATAATTTCTTCTGCCGCTGTTTCGTTTACCCCTGTTTTTTCCTCTGAACCAGACATTGACCGCTTGCTTAATAATTCGTTTAGATTAAAATTACTTTTCTTTTCTGCCATAACCTTTTACCTCCATGTGTCCGATTCGGTCACATATTTAAATACTCTTCCACAAGTTCTTTATAATCTATTGCTGCACCACATCTGCTTGAGTATACAATGATTGGTTCTCTGGCAAATGTGCTAGGTTTCATTTTCGGTGTTTTCCTGATGTGGGTCTTAAAAAATGGATATTCAAGTGTTCTTAAATACTCCTCCCCCTGCCTGTCTGCTTCGTTTGTTCTGTCAAATTGTGTAACAAAGCACCCTGCTAACCTTAATTTAGGGTTTAAATCCTCTCTGGTATTGTCAATCTGTTCTACCAACTCTTCCAGACCGTCTATCGCAAAATCATCTATCGTTAATGGAATCATTACATCATCCGAAGCTACAAGGGCATTTATGGTTGATATATTGATATCTGGTGCATTGTCAATAAGACAAAAGTCGTATTCTTCACCTATGCTTTCTAATGCATTTTTAAATCTTGTCTGCTGTGGTCTTTGCTGGTCCAGCAAGACTTCCAGATTTGCTTTAATAAGCTTCATATTTGCTGTTACAATATCCAGTCTTTCATAATCTGTGTGCTGTATAATCTTTTTCATATTCACTCTGCGTTCTGTCATAATATCTGCCGTTCCTTTATGTTCGTAACTGTGGCGGTTCAAAATCTTGCTTGCATTCCCCTGTTTGTCATTGTCGATAAGCAACACGTTATACCCATGTATTGCAGATAGTATATGTGCCATATTCACACTTGATATAGTCTTTGCAACCCCACCCTTTAAATTAATGACTGATAATACTTTCATTATTTCTTCCTCCTTGTATCTGGTATGATTTATTATTTTGCTCTTTATTCTAAAATCAGTTTAATTTTCCCAAACTCTTCTTTTGTAAGTATTGTTTGCACGAAGCAATGTGCGGCTGACTTTGTATCGTCCATATACTCATACACTAATTCATGCAATTCTTCCCCGGATATAATTATTTTTATTTCCTCTACCTCTTCATTTGCCACTTTTTCTAACTGTTCTTCTGTCATTATGTCAGTGGTGACGTTTTCATAATAATCGTCTGTATGTTTTGTCTCCACTCTCTTTTCCAGTCTTCTTACAGACCTTCTTAGTTCGTTATACCATTCTTCGTATTGTCTCAACCTGTCCAGTTCGCTAATACTTATTGTCGCTGTTCCTTCAATCTGTCTCATGTTGTTTCTTCCTCCTTATGTCTTTCTGCTTTACATATGGTTTCAGCCTGTTAATCGTTTCAATATTCTTTTGCAGGATATTAACCGGCTTTTCCTCCCTTTTTAATACAATCTTCCCCGTGTAGTGCTTTTTCTTTCCCATCTGATCACTTACGCCTTTCTACCGTTATTATGGTGTCATTATGCTGGCTGCCATGTGCAATAAGCAAAATTTCAATTTTTTCAAATCCATACTTTTTTCCTATTCCGGTACTATTCCAACCGCATGATATTACAATTCCCCCTGGTTTAACTATTCTTGAAATTTGTTCCCTGTGCTTTCTCCAATAGGAATTTTGTGTTGTTTCCCTGTTTACGCTCATTCCTAACTTTCTGTAATACTCGCTTACTTGTCTCGGAGAATACGGAGGGTCATATAGGACAGTATCTATAGAATTATCTTCAAACATTTTTAAAAAATCCGTAGCATCCATATGATAGTCTGTGTTATACTGACTATCCAAATCATTTGTTATTGTTGCAATTCTGCTACTATTTGCAAACGGGTCTATTGATTTTCCAAAAGAATACTTTGATATAATTTTTTCTACTGCACTGATTGAAAATGTATTTTTATTAGGCTGTGTACATACTCTATTTAAAATCACTTTGTCTCTCCTTTTTCATATTGTCCGCTATTCTCAACATGCTTTCTACTGCCTTTACTGTTGCGGTGTCATTACCTTCTTCTATACCTATGACCTCCGCTACATCCTGCATATTTTTTATCTCCTTCAATGTCCCGCTGCCTATGATGCCTTTTTCTTTCATGCACCTGGCACAAATCATCATTTTATTTTCCGTTTTTTTGCCACATACAACACACTGCATTTTCATTCACCATTCTTCTAATCTCTTAATCCTCTGTTCAAGACTTTCAACACGTTCAATCAATATTCCTATTTCCTCTGGGTTCTTTCCAAACTTTTCATACTCATAAAGCTTTTTTGCCGCTTGATTTACGGTAACACCACTTTTCAGAATCGGTTTACTTTCACTAATGTTGTATTCCGTAAGCATCTGCATTTGTCTTCTCTTCTTTGTCTTCTCTTTTGGTACTGCCGCCATCCCTCTTTTTATCGTATTGTAATAAGGCACTGTATTTTTTAATGCATGGTCCATCACTGCCATTCTCTATTCCTCCACAATCCCCATATACTTCTCAAGCAAATTTATAGCTTCCTCTGCACTCCAACAAACTGCTGTTTTATAACCTTGTTTCTTTAATTCTTTCAGCCACCATTTTTGATTTTCTGTTGTGGTATTATTTTTGAACTTCATTTCAATGTACAGTCCATGAAATTTATCTCTTGGCACCGGAAGACATAGGTCTGGAACACCTGCTTTTACTCCCTGTGCTTTTAATCGTGCAGCTTCCAATTTGTCCCGTCTGCCACCGTTCGGTACATGGTGCAATAACTTTAATTCCTTGCATTTTGTTTCATTCCACCTAGCCCAGCTTATTACCCGTTCCTGTTCTGTCGCTTCACTTCGTTTTCTAACTACCATTTATACCCCCTCCAGTCCAGCTTCTTTCCACACCTGTTACAGTATTTGTCTTTTCCTTTTGCCAACGAACCTTCACCGCATATGGGACAATTCCTGTACATACTTCCTTTTGCATAAGGACTTTTTAAAGGTTTCTCGGGTGTATCCCTATCTAATAATTTCTTTATTCTTTTCGCTATTTTCTTATTCTTTTTAGTTTTTTTCTTTTTCTTCTTTATATATTTCAGCAAGATTTCTACAATATGTTCAAATTCCACTGCTTCTACTTCCTCTTCGTGAGGTTCTTTAGCATCTCTTGCCTTGTATGTATGGGGAAATGTATTTTCTTTTATTTCTCCTACTATTTTTTTGTACTCTTTCTTAGTCATTCTTCTTTCCTCCTTTATGTGTCGGAAATATACATATGTTCCCACTTTCTTCATACAAAAATATCAATCCCTCTACTGCTGCTGCTTTCATTTCTGCTTCCATTCCTTCCGATATCTTGTACTTGTCACCGACCAGAATATATTTACAGTGTTGCAAAATCTCCATTCCCGCTGCCATTCCTTTTTCCCTTTCTTCCGGGATAGATTCATCTGTCACTTGTGTTAAATAAAGATGCGTGGTTATCGGCACAAACTTATTATTTAACGCTACCTTTGTTAAATACCTCGCATATTCAATATTACGTTCTAACTGTTCTTTTGTATCTGCCTTATAAGGACTGCATACATAAATTAAATTGTTATGTTTCATCATCTCTGGTGTTGGCTTTATTTCTATCAATTTTATTCTCCTTTTATTTACTATTTATCTGTCTTAAATACTCATAATAATCTTCTATTCTTCTCGATTCTGCATTATCATTATTTAATATCAGACCACCTTTTTTCGATAAGTAGAAATCTAAATTGCTTTCTACTGCCATTTTTTGTATCGTTTTCTCCTTTCCCAGAATCTTTATAAATCCGCCATTTTCCTCTCTGCTTTTACTCTCTTCCTTTCTTACACCTGTAACCTTAACTCGTCCTTTTCCACCATTTTCTTTTAATTTTTCACAACAATACCTCATTGTTCGTGTTGGCGGCATTTTTTTATCAACTATCAATTGCCACATTGTTTTTTCTGGATAGTTTATATTTACATTTGGTATGCTTTTTATATATCTCACTGTTTCTGGTGCATCCACTGTAGTTAAATTGTGTTCTATGTCATGCCTTACTCCTGCTATATCTGCCAATATTCTTATGCAATCACTATCTTTTCCTCCGCTGTAACATAAGTAATAAGGTTCATTCTCTGGCTCGAATGCTCGCAAATATTCTATTGCTCGTTTTTCCTTTTCTATATTCATCCTTGTCTACCTCTAATTCTTTTCAACACGTTTCCTTTTTCATAAAATCAAATTCTTCTGAATACCAGTTATTTTTCCTCGCTGTATATCTCATAATTGATAGGAATTTATTTAATTCTCTATCTGTCAGCTTTCCTTCCGCTACAAACAATATCGCTGATGCTGTTACCTTGGTTCTGTATATCTCGTAGAAATCTTTTGCTGTTCTCAAACCTTTCCTTCTATCCTTACCCTCCATAACCATTTTAGTTATTCCTATAGCAAGAAACACGCATATTAACGCTGTTTCTCCTCTTACTTCTCCCCAAAACATCCCAATAATAAATTCCATTACATACATGCCAGCCATTGCAAATGCCAGTATCGTTGCTATTGTCAAAATTATTTCTCCTATTTTTGCTTTCATCTTTTTCATATTCTCTCTCCTTTTTTTCATTTACTAATTTTCACAATCCTCCAATATAACTTTTGTATAAATCCTCATTTCCAAATCGGCAAATTTGAATTTTTCCGTATCTTCCAATTCTATCTTTTCCCCCAAAGGTCTTACATTTTCTATCCGCTTCGTACTCTGTCCCCGGCGGTATATTTCTGTATACAAACTTACTTTTTTCACTTCTCTTAGTTCTTCTTTTCTTTTATGGAAATTAGCCGCATATCCCTTATATATTTCTTTCCTGTCTTTATCTACTACAAGCAGTCTGTCACTCTGTTCTGCCTTTTCTACAAAATCTTTAAGCGTCATGCTTCTTTTTCCCTCCTTTTGGTTTGGGTTTATCCGGCGGCTTCTTCCACATTTTTAAATAAATGTGCCACCCTGTTTTTTCAAAATAGACGGGTTCGACTGATACAATGTCATACTGCCTGTATATTCGTTTAAACTCTTCCATTCCTGCGTCTGTACTTTCTGCCAGTTGTTTTACCTTCTTCCGGCTGTACTTATAGTCATTACACTTTTCCATTGGTGCTGTCAGATTCCGGCTATATCTCCATTGGCGTCTATCACGTTGATGCTGTTCTCTGCTGTCATTTCTCTGTGTCTCCGGGCGTTTTAAATTCCGGCTGCTTGAATACCTTTTCTTTCCCTGTGGGTCCTTTACTATGTATTTGCAAATCCCTTCTATCCCATTTTCATTGGTCTGCAATCGGTCGGCATTTACCCATCCTATCTGCACTATGCTTTCTCTATACTCTTTTTCATTTTGGTACTTTTTCCAATTAATCCGCTGGGTTGTCCACATGGCTTCTACTTCATCCCTGTTCATTCCACCATTCATTATGATATGGTGATGTATTCTTGTTATTTCCTCCCCATCCAGTCTATACTTATACTCTGTTACCAAGATGTACTTAAGTGGTTCTAATACCAGCTTTTTTCTGCGGTATGCGATACGCCGTAGGTAATTAGATACTATTCTTTCTGCTTCCTCCACCGTACAAGGTAAATGGTCATTATCATACGTTAAGGAAACGTGCAAATCTCCTTTGGTAAAATTCCCATTAGCAAGCTGCACCAGATACCTTTTTGCATTCTTTTCATTTAGGTTAGCCTGTTTTGGTGGTGCGGCTTTCTTTTTCCTCCCCCGCTTCCCTCTGGCTGCTATTTCTGCCTTATCAGTTCGGGGTATGATGTCAACCTCGGTATATCTACCGCAGCTTGTCTTTTTTTCTCTTATAAACACGCTGCACACTCCGATCCTGCACCATACCCCGGTAAAAAGGTAAACAACACCCCCTCTATATACTCACTATTACATACAGACCATATAGACGATAAAAAAATATATATACTTTCGTAGGAATGTTACTACCCCATACAAGCCCGCATTTAGGGGTAAACCCCTAGTAAAAAGGTGGTTTTTTCAGCCCTTTCCGCTTGACTTGCAACCGTCAATATGGTACAATCTATTTGTTAGTTATAAATTGTATATTGACGTTAAAAAGCTATTTGATTATTACATTGGCGTGTTGTATCTCAAATGGCTTTTTTCCTGTTCTTTTTTGCAGCATTTCCGAAGTCCCGCTGCCTGATTGTTCTTTTCTATCCTCCTCAAGCTGTTTCCCTCCGTTTTCCTGACTGCCCGTCCTCTGCATCCGGTCTTTTCACGCTGACCGTGATTTCTGCCTTTTCTCTATCTGACAGAATCATTGCCAGCGTTTTAAAAAACCTTTCTGCATCAAATGTTCCTTCTACTTCCATATGCCAGTCCCCCTTTTACGCCGATTGATTGACTGGCTTTTTTGCTTCTTTTCCGGCACTCATTAAGCCTTGTTTATATCCCTGTATAAAGAAAAGAAATTTTTCTTTTTCTGCCTGGTTCATGTCATGTACGATTTCATAAATTTCTTCTGCTTCCTGCCTGTTTTCTGCGTTAATTACTGTTTCTGGCTTATTCATTTTATTTTCCTCCTTTATTTAATGATTTCTGGCTGTTTTCATACTTTAAAGCCCTCCAAAATCTTTCATGTATTGGTTAAATCCAAAAATTTTTATCAAAAAGCTTTTGTTAAAATTTATTGTCAAACGAAAGCCTTTGCCTTTAAAATGCCTTAAACAAATCCCAAAGGGTTCACCAGATGTTCCACCTATTTTAAACCTCCAGTCTTTCCCAATTTTTTTAAAACCATATTTTCCCTTCATCCCTTTTCCTCCTTTAATATTTGTTGAATAATATCTTCTATTTCTTCTATGAAATTCATTGCATCTTGTACCCCACGTAGTAATATACAACCACTGCTTCCGGGACGTATTTCAATTACTTTCTTTTTGGGATCATGCTCTATAACATACCTTATCAACATTTTCTCTGCTTCCGATACGTCTTCCAGTTCTGCTTCCTTTATTTCTTCTGCTAGGTCAATTTCATAATTTACCTTCACTCTTTTCACCACCTTTCTAATAAAACAAGTTACTTATTCAAAATACAATTGACTTGTATCTTTTGGTTATAATATAACAGTCACTTGTATTTGTCAATAGATTTATCATATTTTTTATTGACTTTTTTACAAGTGACTGTTATTATTGACTTACATTTTATAAGGAGGTAAATAAAATTGACTATTAACGAACGTATAAAGCACATCAGAAAAGAAAAAGGTCTTAATCAAAAACAGTTTGCGTCTTTGCTTGGTGTTACTCAATCTGGTGTTAGTTATATGGAGCAAACCGGCAGTAATATTTCTGATAGCATTATAAAATCCATTTGTGTTATGTATAATCTAAGCGAAAACTGGCTACGAACCGGAACCGGAAATATGTACATAGAATCTAGCAAGTTTAACTTAAATGACTTTATAACCAGTAAAGGTGCTACAGAACTGGATTTAGATGTTGTAAAGGCTTATTTTGAATTGGATTCTGAAATACGGCACACAGTGGTAGAGCACTTTAAAAGATATTTAGGTAATCCACATGCTCTATATGAAGATGTTCCAGAAAGCCCGAAAACGTTAGAAGAAAAATTTACGCCTATAGATAAGACAAATGATACTGCCGCTTCTGATGTTGGATAGAAGCACCCTGCATTCCCGCTGCTTTATTAAATACCTTATCTATACATTATTATTTGAGTTTTTCCAGTAAAATTTATGTTATAGTAAATTGTATTGTTTTCCCTATAATAAAGGGCGTAAATGGTATGATTATCGTAATTGATATATTTTATCTGCATTATACCGCTCCTTTCTTCCTTTGTGTGTATGTTACTATTATATGTCTTTTTGTTACATGCGTCAATAATTATTTGTGCTTTTGTTGCATTTTTTTGTTGACTTTCTTGTTTATCTGTTTTAAAATTTTATTAAAGGTGGTGGTAAGATGAATACCAGAATAAAAGAATTACGAAAATGTTTAGGTTTGACACAACAAGATTTTGCAAACAAATTAAATATTAAAAGGGGCACTATCGCAAATTATGAAATCGGAAGAAATATTCCCATTGATGCTGTTGTATCTCTGATATGTAAAGAATTTAATGTAAATGAAAAATGGTTAAGATCCGGTGAAGGAGAAATGTTTTCCGAAGACGAAGATGAATTTCTTTTCAGATGGGTTGGCAGTGTCTTAAAAGATACAGATTCGATAAAAAAACGTTACTTAAAGCTTTTATCCTCTTTTTCTGATGATGATTGGAAAGTGTTAGCCAAACTCTTTAATCTTGATAATTAAAGAGAGACAAGGGAATTATCCCCTGTCTCTCTTTTCATCTTATGCCAGTTATGTATTTATTTACTCGGTGTTAATTTTATTGTGCATCCAGAAACAGTTAATTGTGTCCCTTCTTCAAACCTTGCATTTTTAAATACAGAAATACTTAATCCATTGCTTGCGTCTACCCCCATAACCTCATTCAATCCACCTGAAAGTGCATCATTATAAACATTTCCATAACCGGTGATACATATGATATCATAAACCCCTGGGTCAAAGTCCGTTCCTGCTATAAAGTTACCGCTTGACAATTCAATTTCTGTTCCCGAAGGGCTTCTTGTGCTTAAGGAAGCTGTATCTGCTCCCTCTGATGCAATATTAATAACTGCTGTGGATAATACTGTTAATACTTCTCCGTTAGATAAACTAACATTCTTAAATGAATCTATCGAAAATCCATCACTTGTATCAGTTGACATTATTTCATTCAATCCACCGGAAAATATGCCATCACTGTAAACATTGCCCTGACCAGATATACATTTTAAATTATATGTCCCTTCTGGAATATCAATCCCCACTTCATAATGCCCGGCTGATAGTTCAGTTTCAAACGGCTCTAATATAACCTCTTCTGTTGTGATTTCTTCCGTTATGACTTCTTCTGTTGTATTGGTTTCTGTTTCGCCTGCCTCTGTACTTGTAACTGTATTTTGTTCAGCAACATCATTACTATTATTTTCAATATCGCTTCCAGACTGCCCAAATGCTATGCATATCCCCCACCATATCAAGCCGGCTATTGTAAGTAATATCTTTTTCCTTACATTCATTTCTTTTTTCGTAATCCACATAAAGATAATTCCGACTGGTGGCAGAAATACTATAAGCAGCCACATAAACCATGATTTTTTGTAAAACTTTTCTTTTTGTTCCATAATATTATTCTCCTCTGCTGTAATTTGTATGATTAATTATTATAGCATTTAGAGAGTAATACTTAAATTGGTAAAAGTTCATTAATTTACTATCTTTAACACTTTGAAATCTGTAAATATTTACCAAGTAATATAATATATTTATTAATTAAAAAGAGTTTCAATCAGTAAATATATTCTTTTCAATTTTTGAAAGTCACTATCCTCAAGCATTTTAATTATTTTTTTAATGATTTCATCTTTTGTCATACTTTAGCACCCTCCCTTTTTATATCCTTCATATATTATTTTTCTTCCAGTCTAAATAAAAAACGTCTTCCACATCCATTTCCAGGGCTTTGGCAATCGCAATCATTGTAGACTGCCTGGAATCTATTTCCTGATTTGCAATGTGGTATAATGTTGATATTGAGATTCCAGACAAAGCATGTAACTTTCTGTAAGTTATATTTTTTTCTTTCATTATTTTTAATAAATTATTTCTACACATATATATCCTTTTATTTTTTAATATGTGTCAAAACTAACTTTTTTATTATACTAACAGATATTTTGTTCTATCTGGCGAACGATTTATATATGTAGTATCCAATTATTTTTAGATGTTGCTTTTTGTTGGATTTTGTCGAAAATCATTATCAACATATCTATTATTGCTAATTCATTTAATTCATGTTAATATTCCGATATGGGTAGCTGGGGGACGTGCTTTTCATCCGATCTGAGCCTTACAGAGAGGATGATGCTTATGAGTACATATGAAGAATTCATGATTATACTTACTGTAGTACTTGTAATTATTGAACTTCTGAACATGAAAAATAAGAAATAGCCGTTCTGCATCTAGTAAATGTAACGGCTATTTCTTAGTTAATACATTCGCCAGATCGGGTGAAGCACCCTCACCCTCTGGCTACCTTATTAAGTATATTATAACAAATTTTATTAAAATGTCAAAGCATTTGTGCGATATCGCACTACAAAAACATTTTATTAATATTAATCCGAAAATCCCCGGTGTGCGGCTAGAAAACACCACCGGGGATAAATGCAACAATACGTTAAATCATACCAGATACAACATACCGCCTGCGTTTATTATAATATCATATCCGGGCGGGAAATTAAAGGCAATATAAAGGTGATGTTATGAAAAAAAATATAAAAGACAATCCTGATTCACTTGTGCGTGTAGCATTATATATTCGTGTTTCGGGTGAAGAACAAAAAATTAAAGGACTTTCCTTGGAAGCACAAAAAGAACGTCTCTTAACCTATGCCCGTGAAAGAGGATGGGAGGTTGTAGGCATTTACACAGATGCCGCAAAGACTGCCAGAAAAAACCTGCATAAACGAACTGAATTTTTAAAAATGATGGAATCCGTCAAGCGTGATGAGGTTGATATCCTTCTTTTCTGTCGCCTTGACCGTTGGTTTCGCTCTGTTGCTGACTACTACAAAGTTATGGAAGTCTTGGAAGCCCATAATTGCGACTGGAAGACAACAGATGAAGAATACGACACGACTACTGCAAATGGTCGCTTATATATTAATGTTAAGCTTTCTATCGCACAGAATGAAGCTGACATAGACGGTGAGCGTATCGACGTAGTCTTCGACAGCAAGATTGCACACGGCACCGTAATTTCCGGCAGCTGTCCCTTCGGTTACCGTATCAACAGTGAAAAAAAGCTTGAGATTGTCCCGGAACAGTCCGCAATTGTGCAAGATGCTTTTGATTTTTATGAAAGCCACATATCCCAGCTTGCTACAGTCCGATATATCCGGGGAACATATGGAGTTAACTGGTGTATTGCAACATTCCGCCGGATGCTTTCTGAAAAGCTGTATACTGGCGTGTATGACCGTGGCGGCAGATACAATGACAATTTCTGCCCTCCAATTATACCTAAAGAACAATTTGACCGAATACAAATCTTGCTGGAAAAAAATGCCCGTTCTTCACCTTCTGGCAGAGTATATCTTTTTACCTCGCTCGTAAAGTGTGCTGAATGCAATCACAAAATGGCTGGTCGTGTTCCGTGTAATTGCAGTCATTCATATTACTACCGTTGTAACCAACATTTTCACCGTGGGCTATGCAATCATAAGAAAGAAATTCGGGAAAATGTAATTGAAGAATGGCTGTTTACACATCTGGAAGATGAAATAAACCGGTGCCAGTTAGAGTGGGAAGTAAAAACCGCTTCCCGTAAGCGGTCTACTGCTTCTACAGATAAGGCTGTATTGAAAAGAAAATTAACCAAACTTAAGGAATTATATGTTAATGAATTAATAGATATCGAAGAATATAAAAAAGACTACGATATATATACCACTGCATTAAATCAGCTACCGGATTCCATGCCAGAAACCCCGCCAGATTTTTCCGCTGTAAGAAAAATTCTATCATCTGAATTTAAAGTAATTTATGATTCTTTAACTCGTGAAGAAAAACGTACACTTTGGCGATCTGTTATTAAAGAAATACGGGTTGACAGTGAAAACAATATCACGGGTATTATTTTCGGGTAATGTTGTACTAACTGAACATTACCCGTATGCATATCTACATGAAA
>JAAGKN010000976.1_pt1 | contig 64105 bp, 49 predicted proteins | sample 6206371 | NCBI WGS metagenome assembly JAAGKN01 (sample SAMN11533720, study PRJNA540317) | gut metagenome | isolation source: fecal pellets from male and female animal of same cohort | host: Peromyscus leucopus | place: USA:CA | collected 2017
CAATCAGCATACCGGACATATTACCCGTAAAAGGCACATACTCGCCGGATTTGGTATCCAGTGCATAGATACCCAGTCTGTCTGCATCGGGATCAGTCGCCAGCACGATATCCGCATTCTTCTCCTTTGCCAGCTTAAGCGCAAGCGTAAATGCCTTGGGATCTTCCGGATTGGGATATTCCAGTGTAGTAAAGTCGGGATCGGGCATCTCCTGCTCAGGCACTACATACACATTCTTAAAGCCAAGCTCTGAAAGGATTCTTCTGACCGGCACATTACCCGTTCCGTTAAACGGAGAGTAAACGATCTTCATATCCTCCGCCATCTCCTTGATCACATCAGGATGAATGATCTGCTTCTTCAATTCCGCCATGTACTTATCGTCGATTTCCTTACCGATCACCTCATAGAGTCCGGCTTTCTTCGCCTCCTCCTTATCCATGGTCTTCACGGTATGATAATCGGTCACATTGTTGACTTCGGTGATGATCTCCTGATCCTTGGGCGCCGTCACCTGCGCGCCGTCCTCCCAATAGCACTTGTATCCGTTATACTCCGGCGGATTGTGGCTTGCCGTAATCACAATACCTGAAATACAGCCTAACTCGCGCAACGCAAATGACAATTCCGGCGTAGGTCTTAAAGCGTCGAACACATAAGCCTTGATGCCGTTAGCCGCCAGACACAAAGCCGCCTCATCCGCAAATTCGGGAGACATTCTTCTGGAATCGTAAGCGATCGCCACGCCCTTCTTCTCTCCGCCCTGTTTCTTTATGTAATTGGCAAGTCCCTGTGTCGCTTTGCGCACCGTATAGATATTCATGCGGTTTGTACCCGCGCCGATCACACCGCGCAGACCGCCCGTACCGAATGCAAGCTCCTTATAAAAACGGTCTTCGATCTCCTTCTCATCATTTCTGATCGCCAGAAGCTCCTGCTTGGTCGCATCGTCAAAGTAAGAGTCTTCTACCCAAAAGTCAAATTGTTCTTTGTAACCCATCCTTTTACCTCCATTTATTCCTGATTTTTACTGAAAAACATCTGTGCAGAGAATGCATCTTGCCGCACTCTCTGCACATTATTTTAGCACATTGTGAATCTACTCGTAAACATATTTCGGAAAATATCACTCTGAATAATTTGCAAATGATACTACCCTAAATCCTCAGTGCAAAATCACTCCTGTCAAGCGAGAAATTCGGGTTGTAATACGGGTCGCCCGCCTCGAGGAGTTCTCTCCATTTTGCACGGAAAGCCGCAGACTCCCTCTCGTACCGCTCCGCCTTTTCTCCCTTATCATCCAGTCCCCGCGAGATGGACTCATAGTGATACAGTTCCGCAAAAGGCGTAAACACGTTGACATAGCCAGCCTTCCATGCACGTATACAAAGATCCACATCGTTGAGAGAAACCTCGAAACTCTCATCCAAACCTTTTAATTCATCATATAATGCTTTTTTCATCATCAGACACGCGCCTGTCACTGCCATTACGTTCTGCGCGTAACACAGTCTTCCCATATAGCCCAGATTATTACTGCTGACACGATAATGGCTGTGTCCGGCAGTCCTGTGCTGTCCCAGCGCAAGCACTACGCCCGCGTGCTGTATGGTCTTATCAGCATAATAAAGCTTCGCACCCACCGCACCCACATCGGGACGCTGCGCATACATGAGAAGTTCTTCGATCCAGTCTAATGTGATAATCTCCGTATCGTTATTTAACAGCAGAATATATTCGCCCCGTGCTCTGGCTGCTCCCAGATTGCAGATTTTGGAATAATTAAATCCTCCCTGATATTTGATCACTTTGATCTTCGGATTTTCCTGTATTTTTTTGTAATAATCATAAATTTCTTCGGTGACGCTATTATTTTCTACTATGATAATCTCGTAATTATCATAAGTGCTTTTTTCCGTGATTGAAGTAATACAGCGGCTCAAATCTCCCACATGATCTTTGTTGGGAATCACAATGCTCACAAGCGGATTACCCTGTATCTCATACTTGATCTGAAAAATCGTCTCAAACGCTTTGGTAGAACTGATTTCAAAATTCTTATATCCCAACTCCCTAAGATGTGATGCTACAGCACCTTTCGCCGCCTCTATAGCATAACTCTTGGCATTGATATCCGCCGCCACGCTGCCCTCATGGGAACGCCAGTAATAGAGCAGCTTCGGCACATGAACTACGCACTTCGCCCTGCTTGTCAGACGCAGGATCATGTCATGATCCTGACTGCCGTCAAACTCCGAACGGAACAGCTGCGTTTCCTCCAGCAATTTTCTGTCAAAGGCGCTGAAATGACAGATGTAATTGTTGGCCCGCAGGTTGTCCGGTGCAAAATCCGGCTTAAAATGCAGGGTGATCATGTCGTCGATCGTCTTTTTGCCTTTAAAGGTCGCCTCGTCACAATAAATATAGTCTGCGCCCTTATCGCAGATGACCTTCATATACTCGTAGAGCACGCTTGGATGCAGAACATCGTCATGGTCAAACAATGCGATATAATCGCCTGTCGCCATGGCGAGACACTTATTCGTATTTCCCGATATCCCTTCATTCCTGGAAAGTTTCCGGTAGACAATGCGGGAATCCTGCGCCACATACTCCTTGCATATCCGCTGTACATCGGAATGTTCCCCGTCCGACCCGTCCGCCAGACAAAGTTCCCAATTACCGTAAGTCTGTGCGCGGACCGAATCGATCGCCTGACGTAAGAATTTCTCCGGTGTGTTGTATAACGGCATCAAAATACTGAATTTAATGTTCCTCGCAAATTTATATTCACGCTGCCTTTTAGCCTCTTCCGCATTCGGAAAACTCGCTGTTCCGTGCTGTGTGCGCGCCTGACGCTCGATCTTCTTGGCATTCAGCTTCCTCGCGATTCCCTTGGGGCCTCCGTAATATCCCAGCCGCTCTTTTGTACGCTGCACCCAGTGCACAAAAGAACGCAAAGGCTTGGAAACACGCCAAAAGATGCTTCCTTTGATACGACCAAGCCGCTCATCAAATTCCGCCCCTTTCTGCTCTGCTTCCGTCAGCTTTCCCTCCAAAACACGGTTTTTTCTCTTTTCACGCTCATAAGCGTCCCGATAAAACCGAAGCGCTTCCTCCTCACTCATCTGCTTCTTCTCGTTCTGTCCCATGCGATATCTAATATCCTTCCCTAAATAATCTCCACCGTCTTATCACTCCATGCCGACAGCTTATCTCCCTGCTCATTCGTACACAGCATACCAACCCGATATGTTCCCACTGCGATATCCGCTTTCGGCACTCGGAGCACAAACCCAGCCAATCCGATATTCTGCTCCATAGTCAGAATCGCCTCCACATCCTTGCGATACCAGTCTGCCGGCACTGCACTGTACCCTGCGGAAGTCCCGTCGTTTGCACTGTCCACGCCTTTTACGCTCTTCACTTGACCTGCACTGCTTACATCATCAGTTCGAATAAGCAGCACGCGTTTATCATAACATGCGTTATCATCTCCTGGGATATAACACCACCCCATGACCCATAGAATATCCGGTTCATCTGCATGTATTTTATGCTGCATCTCTGCCCTGTCTACGGTAAGCCGAAGACGATTCGTGTTCCAGCCTTTCGTCTGCCCTGCCTCAAAAGGTTCCACTGCCGCCGTGAGCAGATGCTCTTCGTGCGGGAACTTATAGTTACATACATAATCAGACGCATTGTCAATCAAATCCTTGTGATAAAATACATCTCTTCCTCTCATCTGCGGATGGAGCGCGTAGAGATTCTCCTTCTCACTAAGAAGTCTTTCCCACTTACCGTCATCTTCCTCGTCCAGTCCGCGGCTTAAGGACTCATGATGATACAGAACCGCATCGTTGCGCTGTACATTGTAATACCCTGCCTCGATCAGTTTGAAACAGAAATCCACGTCATTGTAGGCGACAGCCATCGTCTCATTAAACCCGCCTACTTCTTCATATTTCCTGCGGCTCACCATGAGACACGCCGCCGTCACGCCAATCATGTCGTAAACCACTCTATTTCGCCCGTAATAGTAGTCCTTATCATCCGGGAACGTGATCAACTTGTGGGACGGTCCGATCTCCATGTTCGTAATACCGGCGTGCTGAATGTTCTGCGTACCTGCATACCAGAGTTTCGCACCCACTGCACCGGTATGCGGCTGCAAAGCCTGTCCCGCCATCCTCCGAAGCCAGCTGTGCTCTATGATCTCAATATCATCATTCATGAGCAGAATCAGATCGCCTTTCGCCCTCTCCACGCCCATATTGCACATCTTAGAAAAGTTAAAATCCATCTTCTCATAAATATATACAAAACCGTATTCGCTCTGCATCTTTTCAAGCTTCGCCCGATTCTCCTCATTGCTGCCGTTATCTACAATGATCCATTCATAGTAGCGGTAATCTGTCTTCGCCCGAAAAGAGTCAAGACATCGCTTAAGCACCTCCGGGTGATCCTTTGATGGGATAACAACCGATACGATATAGTCCGATGTAATATGCCCGTCTTCACTCTGCGCACGGACGCATCGCTCCCTGCCGGATATGGACGTATCATAAGCCACATGATACAGACCCGGGTCGCCACCGCCAATCAGACTGCCTTTGATTCCCCGTCTTTCAAGCGCCGCTTCTCTTATCTGTATATATTCCACGCCGGCTCCTACCAGATAACGTCCCTTCTCCAGCTCTTCAATCAGCGACTGTTCCACGAGCCGAAACTGCTCTTTCGGCTCACTACATTTATCGAGACTCTTTCTGATATCCTCTTTCGGTTCATACTCATGGTGGTAGAGAACACCGTCAATATGGCATATGCTTTCCTGCATCGGAATACCTTCCAGTCTGCTTCGGCTCATTACTGCTTCTTCCAGACAAAGACACAGATCGTAGAATCGTACCGACTGTTTATTGTGCTTCATTCTGCTGCGCAGATCCTTGCTTGAAAGTACACCGGACAAAACTTCTGTCTTCACCACCAATAAATAACCCCAGTAATTAAATGCCAGTATCGTGTCCGGCGAATAGCATGGTTTAAACCACGGCTGCATACGGTATGACAAATCTTTCCAATAGAAATCCTCGTCCGCATATGCAATCACGCACTTGTCATTTTCATTAAAACACGATTTAACTCTGCAAAATACGTTTCTGTCAAGCAGTCCCCGACCGTAAGTCAAAAGAACAATATCTGACTCTGGCACACTGATCGCCTGCCAGCCGTTTATCGTTATTTCCTGCTCCCGCGCGTCATTTTCATAACACACGTTTTCTTTAATCCACTCCGCATAAGGATTCTGCTGGCGTTGCACTTCCTCTGCATAACGCAGAAGACAGGCGTCCTTTTCGGGACTCCTGTCCGTATCCTTATAGTGCCGTGCATCACCCTTCACACCATGATACAATTTTCGGAAAGGAGCCGTCATTTTCCAGAAAGGATTGGCATAGATACGATTCAGATTATCATTTAAATCTGACTGTCTCCTCTGTGCATCTGCAATCTTTCCTGCCAGTACAATATTCTGTTGACGTTCTTGTTCATATGCGGCTGCATAATACGCCGCCCATCCATAGCGATCCGTACGTCCACTCATTTGTTAAAACAGTCCCCTTTTCTGCATATGTTTTACCGTCTCCTCCGGTAATTTCGTAACCTGCATCATCACTTGCAGCACATTTCTGTCTTCACTCGCAGCCCCCGAAAGCGATACGGTGATATTCGGATCGCATGTAGGACACACATAAGTATTCTCGCCCACCTTAAATCCGTTAACCTGTATCTGCTTACCCTTCCACGGTATCGGTACACCATTCCATTTGATCTCCTGAAGATAGATCAGACAGAAATCATTACAGGGATCGATACGCAGTGCACTTCTTCCTCTTAAGATCGTTACTGTAAGCTCCGTCATGCCGTCCGCCGCCACATGAATCTGCTCGCTCGCCGCATCATCAATAAAAAACGACTGTTCTTCATTGAACCCTTTACCCGTATCCTCGTAAATCTGTATGCGGTCTTTGCGAGAAGCCAGTTCCTGTCCCTTACAGAATGCATCCACCGTATAGACCGGACAACCGATCGCATCATGTATTTCCGCCATAGACATATGTTTTCCAGTCACATATTTCTGGAAATCCATCTCTTTTTTTCGGTATTGTTCCGCATCAGATTGGTCAATTCCAAGCTTTTCAAATATTAAATCAAGATTTAGCGCGTTCCTTTTTTCATTTTCCAACAGGTAACAGTAGACGGATCTGAATGCAATCTGCTTCGTCTCCACGACCTTCTCAAAACTCCATTCACAGTCAATAACATTCCATGTGTTATCTATATTCTCCGGCACGATAATATTCGCAAATATCAAATCATAATCGGCAATCTTCTCATTCTCTCCGTGAGATATCCTCTTGAAATATTCGTCAAAGAGCCTTTCAAAACCTTCCAAATCATCATGCTCCAGGCATTCGTCCAGAAGTTCTTCCAGCGTTCTTCCCTCGATATATTCCAGACAAAGATACGGCGGTTCTGTCTCTATCCCTACCCTGGTCTCTGTGCCAGTATTTGCTCTTTCCAATTTGCACCTATTGATGGAAAGTCCGCTGTCTTTATAACGCTCAGACAGCATCTCGTATGCGTGTGCAGTATTTTCGATATGCCCCCACGCCTCTTTTGATAACGGACGTTTTTCTATTACTTTCCCCGTCTCGTTTTCTTTCAAAACCGTCTTGATGGCAACTTCCGCTTTTCTGTCGTTGGAATATTTCACATACTTTTCTTCCAATGTCGGTCCAAGCAGCATCATATAGGAATTGGAGAACAGCTCAAACTGTCCTTCCTGTATGATCGTGTCAAATACCTTTTTCTCATCAAACAATTGTAATCTGTCTCTGTCAAAATTGCGTAGATTATTTGACAACTCCCCCTGCCTGGGAAGTCTATCCTCGGAATATAAGCATGTCATGAACTTATAATCGGGATATGGATAGTACATCTGAGCCCGCTCATACCCGCATTTCTTAGCGATCCTGCGCAGTCCCTCAGCGGTAAATGTTCTCACTACACCGCCGTCGGGGTAATTCTCCAGACCGCTGAAATAGGTACCCAGATGATCTTCCCGGCATCCTGCCCAATATTTTAAACCAAATTTATTTTCAATAGCAATGGCGATATGCCCATCCGGCTTCACATGCTTCTTGATAATGTTTAAAAAATCTTCGTAAGGTGTCTCGGAATCAATATATGCCTGCGCATATTCAAACACGCCGATCAGACAGATATAATCATAATCACACGGCAGATCGGGTTCCACATCCTGAAAATTGCCTACATGAATTGTCACATTGTCGGCATCCATATGCCGGTAAGCGTTGATTCTGCTTCTTTTTCTCGACAAATCGATACAGGTGACTTCCGAGGCTTTTCTTGCCAGTGCACCGGTAATCGCGCCGCAGCCGGAACCCACCTCCAGCACTTTCATCTCCTTCGTTATAGGAAGCCACTCCACGATATTTTCCCGCTGTGCAGACAGATGATAGAGAATCTCCCAGCTTTTACGCTCCTCAATAATACGCTGATACTCCACCGCCGAATAATTGCGCGTGATCTCTAACAGCACATCCTCTACATCGCCGTCACAGTAGTAATCCTCACCCGGATAATGTGACAGATCCAGTTTGATTTTTCCTATTTCTTCTATGTTGTTCTCCGGCATTATTTTCCAACCCTCTATTTATTCCGCCTTGCGGACTTCCACGGTCGAATTCATATCATAAAATCCTACCGTATCTTTGTCAGATATCACTGTCAGATTGAGTACATCGTACAGTCTGTGATACACCGTAAAGTCATCATTCTCATATCCGGTAACCCCCAGAGACAACAGATAGTCACCGCCTTGAAGATTCATTTTCTGTGTAAAAGATATTTCCCGCTTCTCGCCTTTGCCTACAGGTTCCAAAAAAGCCTTTTCAAACATGGTGTTCGTGCCTGTAATCTCCGTTCCACGCACATTTTTGATGGTAAAAGCAAAGATCGGAGCCTGAATGTCCTCCATCATTTTAACTTTCATGTAAATCGTAAAGCTATTCCCCTTAAGAATCGCCGAAGTCTTTATTCCCTTATCGTCTGTGATATAGTATTCCTCGATCACAGCCTTCTTAGACCCATACTCCAGAAGTTCCGGATTCTCCGCGATTCCGCCGGAAGACTGGTTATTCCCCGCATTCTCTCCGACCGTTGCTTCTGTCTTTCCGGCACTTCCTGCTGCCGCCCTGCGCAGATCTTCATCGTCTAAAAGCCTGCTGTTTTCCGGCTCCGGCGCAGTATACTGACCCACCAGAACCTGTTTATAGATATCGATCATCTCTTTGGGCTTTCCTTCACCCAGCTTGGTCCCCTGATTGAGCAGTACTACCCTGTCGCAATATTTGCTGATACTGCTTAAGTCATGGCTGACGAACACGATCGTCTTGCCCATCTCTTTGAATTCTTCAAATTTATGATAACATTTTGCCTGAAAAAAAACATCTCCCACGGACAGCGCCTCATCCACGATCAGAATTTCCGGCTCAATATTGATTGCCACCGCAAAAGCAAGACGCACAAACATACCGCTGGAATATGTTTTGACCGGCTGATACACATACTCGCCGATATCTGCAAACTCCAGAATCGCATCCATCTTTTCATCAATCTCTTTCTCGGAAAACCCGATCATTGTCCCGTTCAGATAGATGTTCTCGATACCGTTATACTCCATATTAAATCCCGCGCCCAGTTCCAATAGCGCTGAAATCCGCCCGTTGACTGTCACATCGCCGCGCGTCGGATTGAGAACGCCTGTGATGATCTTTAAGATCGTGGACTTCCCGGAACCGTTCGTTCCGATGATGCCCACACATTCCCCTTGTCTGATGGTCAGATCGATTCCTTTGAGGGCGTGATGTTCTGTATGGTGTCTGCCCCGCCCGAATCCCAAAGCTTCCTTGATCCGGTCCGAAGGCTTATCATACAGCTTATATATTTTTTCCACATTCGTGACTTGAATTGCAATGTTGTCCATATGTTTTTCCTTATCATAGTACATCTGCGAAGTGAACTCTCATCTTTCTGAAAATAAGCGTACCGATACAAAACATGCTGATCGTAAATATCCAGAAGTATGTGGATGAGTAAAAATGCTCCCAAAACCACACTTCCTCATAAATCGCACTTCTATACCCATTGACTATATAGACAAGCGGATTCAGCTTGAAAAGCGTCTTCATATTATCTGTTTTAAGCATTGAGATATTCCACAGAATGGGCGTCGCCCACATACCGATCTGCAGGGCAATATTGATAATCTGCTGTAGATCCCTGATAAAAACCACCAGCGCGCATGTCAGATAACTCATGCCAAGCACTAAAAGAAACATGCAGAAACTGTAATATATGATCTGTAATGTATAGATGCTGGGATAGTAACCGTAGCCGATAGAGACGAGCAACAGCACGATTACAAAAAATACATGAATAAAAGTAGCTGCAATCACCTTGATGATTGGCAGAATACTAATATTAAACACTACTTTTTTGACCAGATAATTATACTCAATAAGCGCCATAGTCCCCTGTGTGATAGCCTCTGAAAAATAGAACCATGGCACGAGTCCCGCCGTCAGATAAAGCACATAGGGCACTTCCAGTCCGCTTGCCACCATCTGGCTTCTCGTATCAAACACCTTATCAAAAACGATCCAATACATCACTACGGTAACTACCGGCTGTGCCATCGCCCAAACGATACCCAGATAAGAACCGGCATACCGTTTCTTGAAGTCATTCTTCGCCAGTTTCCAGATCAGCCTTCTGCTCTGAAAAAGCTCCGCCGGAATAGTCATAATCCTCTCATAGTAGATTGCAAAGATCGCACAAGTGAACGTAATCAAAACGCATCCGCTGACTTTCTTCATCCGCTCCGTCACCTGATCTGCAAGCGGATTATGATGATTTATGAGCACCAGCGCCAAAATCAAACCAAGCCCCCAGAAGATAGCGATTCCTGCGGGCTTTGTCAAATGTTTTGTCTTTTTATTTGTATTGTTTGCAGTTTCTGTCTTTTCTACACTCATGATTCTTTACTCCGAAACATCCTGCCATTTATGACATCTTTGTCATATCAGCATCACTTGCGATACATCTTTGTGAATGCCGCAATGCCCTCTCGATGAGCATCCTTTTCGGACAAAATAGGCTCTGTGCCTTCGGGAATCGGCCAGTCGATACTAAGCTCCGGGTCATTCCATGCAATGCCGCCCTCATCATTCGGATGATAAAAATCCGAACATTTATATGCAAATTCTGCATAGTCAGACACTACATAGAATCCGTGGGCAAAATTTTTGGGAACAAAAAACTGTTTCTTGTTTTCTTCCGAGAGTAATACCCCATACCACTTGCCGTAAGTGGCAGACCCCGGACGCAAGTCTACCGCCACATCGTACACCTCACCCCGTAAAACCCGCACCAGCTTGTCCTGCGGATAATTGATCTGGAAATGCAGACCACGCAGAACGCCTTTTGTGGACGCAGACTGATTATCCTGTACAAATGTCTGATCTATCCCCGCTTCCTTATAATCATTATAATTGTATGTCTCCACGAAATAGCCCCGCGCATCATTAAACACGGTGGGCGTAATCACTTTAAGCCCCTCTATTTCACATGTCTCCACTGTTATCTTGCCCATTATCCCCAGTTCCTTTCCATAATTGCTTATTCTTCATCATCTGCGGTAGGCACATTGCCGCTGTCACCGTCAATAACTCCCGAATAACCCGTAGCGCCTTTCGCATGATTGATAGATGTGTCAATATTCATATAGCACAGATTTAAATCGACCCTTGTCTCTATGCCTGCCACCGTACCCTTGGAGGTATACTGCCACATATGATAATACTCATCATAAACAGGCACATCCGCATATTCCGCGAGCCACGTCTTATAGCCTGACAATTCTGTCATATTCACTTCGTCATTCAGCCAGTTTCTGGAACCGTAGATTCCCGTCTCATAGCCTGCCGAAGCGATCGTTTCCAAAAAAGCCTTATGGATCTTCGTCCGCTCTGCCGCATCTAACCCGTCTGCACGACCTCTGCCGCCAGCGCTCTCACTATCCAGAAATACAGGATAATCCACGTCATAATCTTCAATCAGGCTGATTACCATGCTGGCCTCTTCCACTGCCTCCACTTCGTCTGTCGCCTGCGTAAAGAAATACACACCCACCGGAATCCCGGCTTCTATGGCACCCGTGATATTCTTCTGATACATAGGATCAAGCACTAACGCACCACTCGATGCACCTCTGTATCCGCACCGGATAATAGCAAACTCGATACCTGCATCTTTGACCTGCTCCCAATCGATCGTCTTGTTCCACTTAGAAACATCTATTCCAAGCTTCGCACTACCGTTTGCGAACTGTAATTCTGTATTCTCACTGCCATCCGCCGCCTCTTCTGCGCCGTTTACCGCCTTGTCTTCCTTCTCTGCGTCAATATCATCCTCCGTCATGATCAGATACTCGATATCGTCAAGCACCCTGTATTCGATCTCCTGTCTGACCTGTATGGAAGTGATCGTGTTTGGCACAATAAATCCTTCCTCTTCCTTAAGCGACACACTGTACTCTCCCGAACGCAGTCCGTCAATATAGATGACACCGTCCTTGTCCGTATCAGTGTATTCACCAACCCCCTGTACCGTGATCGTAAAGGGTGTTCCCGTCACGAGTTTCCCAACGCTGTCCACGATCATGATTCGCAGATCTTTCGCCACGGAACTCATTACCAGAAATACACTTCTGCCGGAATATGTTTCTATACTCTTAAATCTGACTTCCGGGTCAAAAAAGGTCTCATCCCGCAGGAAAGCAGACAGATCATTTCCTCTCTGTCCACTATTTTCTTCCTCTTCCATCAGCGCTGTCTCCACTATCTGCTCATCTGCAGACAACCCCAGTTTCCGCTTAACTGTATCCAGATTGGCAGCCGCGATCACACCGACTATCACAAGAAACACCGCTACCATGGCAAACAGCGTTCTTTTCATCTTCTTAGAGTCCATTGGCAACCTCAATCATATATTGACCATATGCTGTTTTCATCAGCGGTTTTGCCAACTCCAACAGTTGTTCCTTGGTAATAAATCCTCTTTTATATGCAATCTCCTCAATACAGGAAATATACAGTCCCTGCCTCTTCTGGAACGCCGCCACAAAATCTGCCGCATCCAGCAGAGAATCATGATTGCCCGTATCCAGCCACGCAAATCCACGTCCCAACGTCTCCACACGCAGTTCCCCTCTGCGCAGATACTCGTTGTTGATACTTGTGATCTCTATTTCACCTCTCGCGGAAGGTTTCACATTCGCCGCGATCTCCACTACATCGTTATCATAAAAATACAACCCCGGAACCGCATAATTGCTCTTCGGATGTTCTGGTTTCTCCTCGATAGACAGTGCCTTGCCGCTCTCGTCAAACTCTACCACACCATACTCTCTCGGGTCTCTGACATAATACCCGAAGATCGTAGCGCCTTTCTGCCTCTGCGCCACTTCTCTGAGTACTTTAGAAAAACTCTGCCCGTAGAAAATATTATCTCCCAGAACAAGCGCCACGCTGTCTTTTCCGATAAAATCTGCACCGATAATGAAGGCATCCGCCAATCCTCTCGGATATTCCTGCACTGCATACTCCATATGCAGTCCGAGCTGTTCACCCGTACCGAACAATTCCTCAAACACCGAGATATCCCTCGGTGTAGAAATAATCATTATATCTCTAATGCCCGCCAGCATCAATATTGAAAGTGGGTAGTAAATCATCGGTTTATCGTATACTGGCATAATCTGCTTAGATACTGCCTTTGTCAGCGGATACAGACGCGTGCCCGAACCGCCTGCCAAAATAATTCCTTTCATCTAATCTGCCTTCCCTTTCCACATCCCTAAAGATAGCGTAATATCTTTTCTCTACAGATTACTGTTTGTACATCTCTTCATAGTACTTTTGATAATCTCCGCTGGTAACATTTTTCATCCATTCTTCATGCTCAAAAAACCACTGGATCGTCCGGCGGATACCTTCTTTAAACATTGTCTCCGGCTCCCAGCCTATCTCCGCCTTGATCTTGTCCGGTGCGATCGCATATCTTCTGTCATGACCTTTGCGGTCCTCCACATAAGTAATCAGATCTTCACTGACAAGTTCCTTACGGTGATCTCCTTCCGGTAACATCTCCTGAAGAGTCTCTATAATAATCTTAATAATCTCAATATTCTGTTTCTCGTTATGACCGCCCACATTGTAGGTCTCGAACAATCTGCCCTGCTCCTGCACCATATCGATCGCCTTGGCGTGATCCTCCACATAGAGCCAGTCACGCACATTCTTACCGTCCCCGTAAACCGGCAATTTCTTTCCCTGCAGGGCATTGTTGATAATCAACGGAATCAGTTTCTCCGGGAACTGATAAGGTCCGTAGTTGTTGGAACAGTTCGTGATGTTCGCCGGAAAATGATACGTGTCCATATACGCTTTCACCAGCATGTCCGATCCGGCTTTACTTGCAGAGTAAGGACTGTGGGGCGCATAAGGTGTTGTCTCGTAGAAGTATCCTCCGTCTTCCTCAAGCGAGCCGTACACTTCATCTGTGGACACATGCAGAAACTTCTTGTCCGCCTTGAAACTGCCGTCAGGAAGTTCCCACGCCGCCTTAGCACAATTCAGCATTACTGCGGTTCCGAGTACATTCGTCTGTATAAAAACTTCGGGATTACGAATACTCCGGTCCACATGGCTTTCCGCCGCAAAATGAACCACCCTGTCGATATCATTCTCTGCAAAAATCTGTGCTACCTTTTCCTTATCACAAATATCGGCTTTGATAAAGGTATAATTCTCTCTGTCCTCGATATCCTTCAGATTCTCTAAATTTCCTGCATAAGTCAATGCATCTACATTAATGACACGAATGTCATTATCGTATTTACGAAACATATAGTGAATATAGTTAGAACCGATAAAACCTGCTCCGCCAGTCACCAGATAAGTTCTCATAATCTCATTTTCCTCCGATTCCGTTCTCTATGATGTTGTAGCATAACTCCATGTTTTTTGCAAGTCTAATAACTCATATAGCTGATATTCATATCCACGCTTCCGCTGATACCGCTCACTTTACCCTTGGAAGAATACTGCCACATATCGTACCTGGTCGCCGAGTAGGTCGGTGCACTCGCATACTGTGCCAGCCAGATTTTATATCCCGTCAGACTGCTTGTATTGATTTTCTCGGTAAACCATGTTTTGTTGGCATAAACGCCTGCTGAGTAACCAGAATTTTGAACGGTTGCGCAGAATGCCTTGCACACTGCAGTTCTTGTTTCCTTGCTGACGCTGTCTCCTCTTCCGCCGCTGGACTCTACATCTAAGAAAATAGGATAGTTCAAACCATATCCGCTGCACAGATTCACCGCCATGGACGCTTCTTCTACCGCTTCCACCTCGTTGACCGCCTGACTAAAGAAGTAGACTCCTACTTTTAATCCTGCTGCCTTGGCACCCTTGATATTGCTTCTGAATAACGGATCTTCAATGAGTGCCCCCGTGGATGAACCTCTGTATCCGCATCGGATAATGACATAGGATACACCGGAATTTTTCACCGCATTCCAATCGATACTTCCGTTCCACTTAGATACATCAATTCCCATAGTCCCGGAACCTGATGACATCTTTCCGTCACTGCCGAAACTATATTTTGCCCCTTGGATGACTTGTTCCCCTGTAACATAATTGTTGTTCTTATCAAAAAAGTATACATGCCCATCGATCGTCTGCCATCCTGTATATTTATACTGTGAAAATACGGCTGTCTTTTTGAAGAAAGCAGTTCGTGTCTTATAATCATCATAGGTTGCTTCATGATATGCGCCCTGTGAATCCAGATAGTACATCTGGTTGCCGTCTTTATCTTTCAGCTTTGCAGCGCCGTCCAAATCTTTCTTGACTGTTATGGTGCAGATCGTATGTGTGTTCACATCTCCTTCCAGATGTGCTACGATCTCCACTTTACCTTCCGCAATACCGGTAACTACTCCGTTGGCATCTATCTTGGCAATCTTCTCATTACCACTGCCCCATCTGACAGCCGTACCCTTAGGCTCTGTCTGTGCAGTGAGCGTAATCGTCTTGCCGATAGCCACCTCGGTCGGTCCGCTGATTGTGACTTTGCGGTCGGATAATTGAACTGTAACCGTACAATTTGCAGAATATGCCACGCCATCCACTGTCACTGACGCTGTAATCGTCGCTGTCCCTTCCGCTACTGCTGTTACAGTGCCTCCATTTACTGTCGCTATGGAAGTATTACTGCTGCTCCATGCCACTGTCGGATTATTTATACCTTCAACTGTCGCCTTTAAAGTTGCAGTCGTTCCCTTTTTCACTGCAACATTTGTCTGATCGAGAGAAATTTTAATGACTGGCTTAGCATCTTCTGTAACTGTCACTGTACAACTTGCGGATTGTGTTTTTCCCTCTGCTGTCACCGTTGCCGTAATTGTTGCACTGCCTGCTCCTACTGCCGTCACTGCGCCACCGCTCACCGTTGCCACAGAAGTATTGTTGCTGCTCCACGATACTGCACTGCCCGTCGGTTGTACAGCTGCCGACAAAGTTGTTTTTTCTCCCTTTTTCAAGGAAAGCCCTGTTTGGTTCAGCGAAATACTTACATTGGTCTCTGGTTTAGGCTCCTCCGTAACTTTGACCGAACAAGTTGCCGAAACCGAACTACCATCAACCGTTGCCGTAATCGTTGCATCTCCCGCTCCTATCGCTGTCACCGCACCGCCGCTCACTGTTGCCACGGAAGTATTACTGCTGCTCCATGATACTGCACTGCCCGTCGGTTCCACCGTCGCTGTTAAGGTTGCGGTTTCTCCCTTTTTCAAGGATATGCCGCTCGTATTCAGACTGATCGTTGTCGGCACAGGTTCCGGTGTCTCCGTACCCCCTTCACTCGGTGTTGTTGTGCTCCCTTCACTCGGTGTCTCCGTACTTCCTTCACTCGGTTGCTGTCCCTCTCCCGTTCTCTCTCCTCCCTCTACCATCTTCCTATACACACTGCTGGTCGTCCATGGATCTGGTATATTCGCCTTAGGAACCTCCTCGTAGCCATCTTTCGCATCGCCTACAGGCGTTTTCGTGGATTCCACCCACTCTACCGTATCTTTCAGTGTTGACTCCACCACTGTATCCTGTACAGCGGTATCCTCCGCAGCCACATTGACCTCCGCCTCTGTCTTCACCTCATCGGCAACGTCCACTTTCTTGTATGCGATAGTATCCGTAACCGTAATACTGCTGGCAGAAGCCGGAAGTCTGTAATCCTGATAGGAATCTCCCTGCAAGGGCTTGACCGTTACGTTATAGGTTCCGGCCGGGATCTCCGTCTTATAAATGATTCCATCCTTATCGTCGTCCTGATAATTCTGAGTCGTCTTTCCCCCCGTCACTTCTACTTCGAAGGGCACTCCGCCAATCAGTTTTCCTGTCGCCTTATTGACAAACTTAATCTTGATATCCGACTGAATAGAAGTTAAGTTAAGCACAACGTCAATCGTTTTGCTCTGCGCTTCACCTGCTTCGTCCGGGTGCTGTTCTTCCACCATTGTTTCCTCAAAATCAATCATGCCTGAGAGTTTCGCAGACTCCGCTACAGCTACAAGTCCACTCTCACCGATTACGGAGATCCCTTGGATTTCCTCGCCCACACTGGCAAACGCCTCCACCTGTTTTTCCACTGACTTTGCATTGACATAGATTCCTCCCGTGACAATAGCACCTGCCAGTACTACAATCCCCAGCATGGCAACCACCATGTCCAGAGTGCTCATTTCTGTCAGAAAGCGTTTGAAACGTACAATGACTCCGTCGTCTTCATCATCGTACTCATAATCATCATCGTCATAATCGTCGTCTTCGTAATCTTCTTCGTCCTCGTAGTCTTCTTCATCTTCGTAGTCCTCATCCTCATAATCTACTTCATCTTCGTAATCTTCTTCGTCCTCGTAATCCTCTTCGTCTTCGTAGTCTTCTTCGTCCTCGTAATCTTCTTCGTCCTCGTAGTCTTCTTCGTCCTCGTAGTCTTCTTCGTCCTCGTAGTCTTCTTCGTCCTCGTAATCCTCTTCGTCTTCGTAATCTTCTTCGTCTTTATATTCTTCTTTGTGATGTCTTCCGAATAACTTTCTTTTGCTGACCGGAGCACTCTCATGTCCGCGCTGATAAGACTCTATCATTTCATCGTCAAGACAGAGAAATTCCAATGTATCGTCAGTCACACTATCTTCATCCTCATCGTCGAACACTCCCTCTTCATCCCGGAGAAATTCATCCAACAGAATTTCATCATGTGATTCTCTCTTCTTACCGTTCTTCTTATTTTGCATATTATGTAAACCCTTCTTTGTTAACATTTTTGTAACATTATAGCATAAACAGCCGATACTATCAAGGGTGTTTGCCATTCTTCTTATTTTGCCAAGATTTACATAATATTTATATGTCTACGCGATATTTAACACCGCTCAATCTGCCATATTCCGTTAAAATACGCTTGACTTTATCAACCAGAACTGACACAATACAAGTGCAACCTTACAATTTCAACATTCATTTTAAATTAAAAAGGGGATTTTACTATGATGTACATGCATTATTGTAAGCGTTGCCATCGGGTCTATATGCTGAACGGGCATAAGCAGAATTGTCCAAAGTGCCGCGAGAACATTACGGAACTAAAAATTTCATACATGGACTATGTCGCCATGGATATGGAATCCAGAGAGCAGTTATGCTTATGCTGTGCAGATGAAGATCAGCTTCGGAAACTGGGCACTACATATCGTATGTATAAGTACAGTAAATGGTACAAAGAACTACACCCCCAATTTTCGCAGACAACGATCATTACCTATCCAACCACAGACAGAACCCCGGTGGAAAACGCAGTATCAGTGGTTTAAACTCCATGTGATACGACTCAGGAAAGAGCGTTACTGAGAATCTGAGGATTTTTGGCAGCGCTCTTTTGCGTGATATAAAACATAAGATTTTATTAAAAAAAACGGAAATCATAGATTTTTGCAATATTTCATAGTACAATAAAAAAACGAGCAGAGCTCGTTTACGAGATTCGCTTCGTGAACTCAAATTTAAAGATACAAGGAGAAACCCATGAATCAAAAAAAAGAAGCAGACAAGCAGATTGTCGATAACGAAAAACAAGACAAGCATTTTCATATCAATATACATTTTATCTTTTTAGGCGCAATTATACTGATTATAGGCTTTATTGCTTTCAGGCTGTATATATGGAACAAGGGCGTTGCTTACGAGTACGACCCGAACGCTCAGACCACCGAGTTTGATGTAGAAGCCATGGATAATATCATCCCGCTTGCTCCGGACAAGCTCGAAGGGCACGAGGATGACGGCGTGACCACGATTCTGTGTCTGGGTGATGATCCCTTTTCCTTAAACCAGGGTGAGGGCGGACTGGCGGAACAGATTGCCGCCAAGACTAATGCCACCGTGTATAACGGCTCGTTTACCGGCACCACCGCGGCAGCACAATTTGAATCTTATAATGACGGATATATCCTGGATGCCTTTTCTTTTTCTTATGTGGCACAGAGTCTTGCATCAGGCGATTTCGATCTGATGAAAACAGCGGCAACCTACAGTTATGACGAGGCATTCCCCCGTACTACCGCCATGTTGGAAACTCTGGATATGAACAGCATTGATGTGATCTGTGTCATGTATGACGGCAGTGACTACATCAATAGGCGTCCCTGCGACGATCCCAATGCACCGCACTCAATCGTAACATATACCGGTGCCCTGAGAGCAGGAATCGAAGCGATACAGGAAGCATATCCCCACATCCGTATTGTCGTGATGTCCCACACCTTCTGTCACCATGTCAATGAAGAGGGCAACTTCGAGAACGGAGACCGTGTAGACTTAGGTCACGGAACATTGAGTCATTATCTGCAAAAGGAACTGGATGCCACGAGCGACTGCGGCGTTTCGTTTATTGACAATTTCTACGGTTCCATCAACGAAGATAATTATCTCGACTATATGACAGACTATATCCACTTTAACGATGCCGGTCGGGAGCTTCTGGCTGACAGATTCGTGCAGTGTATTTTCCCGCATCTGGCAGAAGGGGAAACAGATTCTGAGTAAAAAGAGGCTGTGCGCTAATCACTTAGTGCACAGCCCTTTTTTATCCTTCCAAACACGGCATATATCATTTTAATCACCATGCTCTCAATATTCCACCGAGAATAACTCCTCAAAATCAAACCTATCTATCACATCCTGCATCTTTGCAAGCGCCTCCTCCATCTCTTCCGCGCTTGTCACTTCACATGTTCCGTCTGCAAAACACTCCGTCATATACCGGTTAATATCCCTATGATAATGGCTGTAATCTGCATAGTTATTGAGATCTGTCACGATCCACTCCTGGTTCGGAAAGAAAAATACGCGCACGTTATCATATGCAAGCAAAGTTTCCGCAATATAATCATACTCCGCCATCGTTGCCTCCAAATGATTTTCATGTATCACGTCATTCCAATAAAGGATACTGTAAGGCGGAAAGAAAATATAGAACGTAGTATCCGGATTCTGCTCAATATACGGACAAAGATTTGTCCTAAGATTCAAATCCACGCTCTCAATATATGCATCCGGCTCTGTCACGGTCTCCACAGTCTCGGGACGCACATAATTATGCATCACCCACTGGATATTATAGTATTCGTCCGTCCACCAGCTCTGATAGACCGTGGCAAGATCCGTCTTATCCGGATCAGCAAGCGGTCTTAAAATATAATTTAAAACAACGTCTTTATTAAAAAGGTACTGTACATCATTGAGATAATTATCGTCATAGAGGTATTCAGGAATCGGATACTTCGTCTCTTCCACGCCGCCGGTATAGGTCATCACATCGACCCCTAAGAACACAGCGTCAACCGCATGACCGCTGTCAAAAATAATATCCATGATATTCGCCTGATCCTTTGGATAAGCGCCGCTGTAATTCAATTTGATCGTCTGAAGGTCCAACAATTCCTCAAACCAGTTCGTATTGAAATTCACTGTCATGGAAGAGCCTAACATCACACTGTCGTATTCCATGTTCTTCGCCATTCCCGGGTTCTGCGAAAGCTGATTGTCTACAAGGTACGGAAACTCTTCAAGCGGCGCATGATACTGAAAAAACGGATCGACGCAGATTACCATTGCCGCTACCAGAACAAACAATATGCAGATTGTCACGATCGTGGATATGAGCCACTTTTTATATCTGTTCATTCTATTCCCTCATTTTTACCGTAATGCTTTAACCATTTCATGACACATGCGTCAGAAATTAAAATACAGGAATGTGCTGACTTTCGAGAAAGTGAGCACACACCATACCGTGAGCACGGCGAATACCACCGTCGTCCACGCTCTATACTTCACCCGCTCCATCCGCTGTGCAGCATTTCGCCCGATCATTGCCAGATAAATCCCCACCGCAAGCAGCACCCACATGAGGATGTATCTGCTATACGCCATGTTATCCAGATGGAGCACCTTGATCACATACCACAGCTCGTCCACCTGAAAACATTCTGCCAGTTCCATGGACATCTTCTGCACTTTTCCCATGACTGCGACAGAAAGCATCTGATTTGCCTGCGCGATACTTTCCGCCCGGAAATATACCCATGCCACGCTGACATACAGGAACAGAAGAACTCGTGACACAAGTGTCATAATATTATGTGCCGCTTTACCCGGCACATAATGCGGCTGTACATTTTTTTGCCACCATCTGGTCAGGACATACAGCACTCCGTGCATGGCGCCCCACACAAGAAAATTCCAGCCCGCGCCATGCCACAATCCGCTGAGCAGGAATACGATCATCAGATTCAGATACATCCGCGCCACACCTTTGCGGTTGCCGCCCAGCGGTATATAGACGTATTTTGTAAAGAAACGGTTCAACGTAATATGCCATCTTTTCCAGAAATCAACGATATTGACCGCCTTGTAGGGAGAGTCAAAATTAACCGGAATCTCCATGCCGAGCATCTTTGCGATTCCTCTCGCCATGTCGCAGTACCCGCTGAAATCAAAGTATAACTGCAATGTATAGAACAAAATGACAATAATCGCGTCCGCACGTCCCAGAAGCTCAATATTCGTGTATCCGTAATCCACTCCGGCTCCAAAAGTGTCCGCAAGCAGAACTTTTTTGGAAAGTCCCAAGATAAAAAGTCCGAATCCCCCGGCGATCTTATCCCACAGCACAGATTTTTTTCCTATCCGCTCGAACTGGGGAAGCATCTCGCCATGATTGACGATTGGTCCTGCGATAAGCTGCGGGAAAAAGGACACGAACAGCGCATAGTCGATTAACGAACAATCTCTCACTTCTCCCTTGTAAGTGTCTACAACAAAAGAAATCTGCTGGAAAGTAAAGAAACTGATCCCGAGCGGCAGCAGAATGTGACGAAGCGCTACATCTGCACTAAACATCGCATTTACCGTGGAAACAAAAAAATCATAGTATTTGAACCAGAACAACACTCCCAAATTGAGCGCCACTGCTACGATCATGATCTCCCGCCGCGGTCTTTGCGACAATAGACGGTGAAACAAGTAATTGCCTCCGATACTACACAGCATGATCACCAAGTAAGATAAGTTGAAATAGCCGTAAAACCAGAAGGACATAACGATCAGAAAAACCTTTGCCGCCGTGGTCTTCTGAAAATGCGCCAGTCCGTAATAGCCGATCAGACATATAGGAAAAAATAGAAATACAAAAATATAAGAGTTAAATAGCATCGTTTGTCTCCAAATCCTTATAGATCAGATACCCGCCTACCTGATCATACAAGGCAAATCCGCATTCCGTAAGTGGTTTATCCGTCTCCCTGTCCTCTTTTAATATCACATAGGCGCAGGGGTACTCTCTGGCTAACCGGGCAAACTCTTCCGTCTCGATCACTTCCGCCTTCTCCATCGCCTCATACATGGCATGATGATAATCCCATCTGGCAATCAGCATCTCTCTTCCGTAAGGCAGTTCGATATTCGTGCTGTACTGCCGCACATAATAGATTAAATCTGCCGGCACAAGCACCGTAATACGTCCTTCCTCCGGCTCAATCAAGTCCACGATATCGATTGCATCCTGCGGAAGATGGTAGGCATTCTCAGCCTTCGTAATGTGTTCACTGTCATAAACATAATTGCCGCATGCGGCAATCGCCACACACATGACAACAAGCCCGATCCTGCGGTGTCTGCCGCACAGCTTGATCATGCCGTAAGCGCTCACGATGCTCATCTGCAAAAGCCACAGCAGACGATAATATGTCTCTGAATCCTCTAATATTCTCACAAATACTTTGCGGAATAACGGACAGAAAAACAAAACCAGAAGAATCGTCGGGGCATAGACAAAAATTGCCCGTCTGCGCTTATCCTTCTCCGTCAGCCACAGATACAGCAGCACAAAAATATAGATACCTGCCAGATAACCGTTCTCATGAAAACCCATATAATTTTTAAATATTACAACACTCTCTAAAAAAATACCCCACATAGGCTGCTCCTATTATAGTCGTCCTATACAAGACCGTCCCTGACTGCCATAAACTGTCTGACGCAATAAACATTTGACAATTTTTCACGATACGCGGTACAGTTTGCACAATACACATCATACTTTGCACAGAGCTGTTCCAATGTATCTTTGTTCCAATCATCTCTCACGATGCCGAGTTCTTCTTTTGCAATATAGTAAGCATTGTACGGCACGGACGTTGTGACCACCGGTGTTCCCACGGCAATGCTCTCCACCACGGACACCATATTGTTGTCTTTTTCGGTAGATACGAGTAACGCTTTCGACTGCGACACGATCGGTAATAATTCTTCATGGGTAAGCTGTCCGCAAAAGACCACTGCGTCCTCTATCTGCAGGCGTTTCGCCTGAGCCTTGAGTGTCTCTTCCGTTTCTCCCCTGCCGATGATGTACAGTCTGTAATCCTGATGCCCCGCCTTCCAAAATGCCTCAAAACTGTCGAGCGTCTTATCGATCCGCTTTCTTTCAATCAACTGTGATACGACTGCGAACTGATTCTTTTTGTCTTCCGCCCGTGTCGGCGTCATTTCCTCTATATCCACACCATGGTCTATGATCGTATCAGATACCCTGTCCGAAAATTGTCCTATAAAATCAGCAGCCGCCTTGGACCTCGGCACAACAGTCACCTTACGCATCAGGACTGCCGCGACCATGCGATACCATACGCGCGAAGGAATCTTGTGCAGCATGTTGTTATGTTTCGCCAACTCATGCCATACGACTGTCTTGCCCGGACACACCCTTGCCGCCGTGTATGACCATGCGGCGAACATCTCACTGGAAATAATATAGTCGTACTCCTTATGCTTCTTCAGATAACTGCGAAGCTGCGGCATATATGGAAAACATCTCGGTTGAAAGATACTGCGGCAGACCGTTTGCATCCACACGATCGGAAAATCATACTGCTCTTCTTTAATCGGGCGATAGTCCCCCGCAGCAATCAGCGTCACTTGATGCCCTTCTTTTAAAAAACCCAGGCAGAGCGCATAAATCATCGTATCTTTGACAGACTGCACCTGCGGAATATTGTTTGTCTCCGACGTATATAAAATTGGATTGATCACAAGCACATGACTCATGTTTCGTCTTCTTCGCCCTTTCAACCGTTTCCGGTCACTTTGCCTTCACTATTTCACTACTTCCTCTGATTTCACTGCTGTCATTTCCTTCTTAGGATTTCTCACCGCCGGGATTGCTGTCCGCCAATAAAAGAAAACGCTCCGCAATCTGTCCCACCCGGTTTTTTTCTCTCAGTTTACGCCCCTGAGCACTGACAGACTCGCTAAACTCTTTGTTGTCTGCGATCCGGCACATAGCCTCAGTCATCGGCTCCGCTTCACCTACAGGCACCAACAAACCGTTGACTCCGTCCTCAACATACATTCGTGAACCGCCTATAGGACAGTCCGTTGCAATAACGGGTATCCCCATTGCCATCGCCTCCAGCATGGAATTAGAGATTCCCTCATAATCAGAAGACAACACATACATTGCCGCACTGTTTATCTCTTCCTTGACCCGTTCGGAAAATCCGCAAAACCGGACGCTCCGTTCTATCCCAAGCGTCCGGGCAAGCATCTTCAATTCTTCTTCCAGCTCGCCCTTGCCATATATCTCTAGTATATATTCCGCATGATTCGTGACAAATCCGGCGAACGCATGAAGCAAAAGCTTATGATTTTTCTGCGGCTCCAGACGCCCGACCGCCACAATTCTTTTCTCCCGCTCTCCCTCATGGGGCTGTAATCCGGCGATATCCACCGGATTCGGAATCACCACCGCTTTACGGCTGATTGCCTTTGGGAACTGTCCGACTGCATCCGGCGTCTGGCACACGATAACATTTGCAAAACGGTAAGCAAGATTCCTGATCTTCTGATGATCGTATTTGTTCGGATCGTTTCGCTCCGAGACGAGGAAAAAGTGCTTCTGCCCCCATGCCGCGATCCCGGAAAAAACCGCTCCCATCACGCTGAATGCCCAGATCTGACATTCTGTGTTCTCAGCATAGTACCGCCTCATTCTGCGCAGTCTGTCTATTCTCGCAAAGGTCCGTCCGCCGGAAGGATTCCCGACACTGACGATCTCAATCCGCTCATCTAAGGGATATGCAGTTTCATGCCCCGCAAATAACAGGATCGCCACCTCAATTCCCCTGTGGCAGTATTCATTTGCCAGAAGTGCCACGACCCGTTCCGTTCCGCCGCCGGGCATATCCGGAATCACAAATACAATCTTCATAACCTGTCCGATCCCTTTCCTAGCATCTCATAACTGCTCCGCCTCTTCGCAATTACATTATTTCAACAAATAGCTGTATCCCATCACGACATAAATCATCATGTAGACCACGTTCGGGATACATACCGCCCCCATCTTAAGAATCACCTTGTAATCCCGCTCCACTACCGCAAGACACAGCGCCGTGAGCGCCATCAGAATGCATACCAGAAAAACGGCGATTGAACTGCATACTCCAGCCGTCATATTGATGCATACAAGCACGATCCACGATCCGATATCCGTACGTCGTTTCTTTGCCGTGCCGTCATAAATCGACAGAAACATCCAAAACAGAGCCGGAATCACTAAGCTGCCTGCAACCGCCTTACCCTGCCACGTTCTGGTCAGGAAAAACGTCTCGTTCGTGTAGATTGATACATTACCGAATATCTGAAACATCGCCATCACAATCATAAAGACCGGTAAATCTTCTTTGTGATTCTTCTTGCGGTTCTTCTCATGATTCCTGCAAAAAAGCGCACTGCCGACCTCATAATATACAAGATAACTCAGTGGAATGAGCACAAAAGGCATAATCAAATGTGACACGATTGTCGCATGTATATCGCTTTTTACCGCCACATAAGCGATCCACATCGGAAATACAGCCAGCACATGCCGGACATCCAGGTCCGTAGGCCGTCCGGTATACGGCAGAATGCGGTACATCACATCCGCCTGCTGCGCAATCAGAGACTCCACCACATAATAGGCGTCGTCTCCGTCAAAAGAAGCATAAGCCGCCGCCTTATAAAGTTGAAAAATGAGTAACGCAAAAAACAGCAGCCATTCTATCCGCTCTGCCCACGACATGTTCCGTACAGCTGCGACAGGTGAGGTCAGTTTCCATTCCTTCCTGTCACGGTACAAAAGCCACAGTCCCACCATGGCGCACAAAATACCAAACACCATGAAGCAGTTAGACGCTACTTTAAAGTTATTATATTTTACGAAAATCACCGCCGGAATCGTGACCACTTCAAACACTGCCCACATGCCGAAATACCCTGCAAGCAGTACGACTCCCGGATTCCGCTTATCCACAGGCATAAAATGCGCCGGTATCAAGCCGATACCGACCGGAACGATCACAAGCCAGAATAATAGACCGATCAACTGTATCATCTCAACAAACTATCTCCTTACCGAAGTTTCTGTTAATCATCTAGACTCACAAACCCGCGCCTCCAGCGCTTTATCGTCTGCTACGCAGACTGTTTGTTCGTTAATGCCGCCGGAAAACAAATGTCTGCTTCGCAGCCGCTTGTTTTCCTTTCGCGGCTATTATATCATAGCCAGAGTCAGTTTGCCATATTTATTCTATTGCCGCTTATGAAGCTTCCTATACATTCCGTCGTCTGTAGAGATAATTCCCGAATATCACTGCCATCCCCGCAATCAGCAGAAAATAGAAACTGATTCCCCGCGTCACATACAATGACGGCATCAGATACCCGCCTGTAAAGACTCCGGTGAATATACTGCGGTACATCATCTCAGTGATTCCCTGCGCGCCCGGAAGCGGGAGCATATCAACGGCAATATAAACCGATGCCTGCAGGAACATCACCGTTATGATATCCACTCCTTCCAGTGAGAATCCACGATAGATGATCCATGTCAGCACAAATACACTGCATCTTTGCAACAATGTAAAGAGACATACCGCCACAACTTTGCCCTTATGCTCCAATAGGAAACGTACTGCTCCCTGATATCCGTCCACAAACTTTTCCATCTTTTCTTTTCTCTTGACCGACGGCTTTAAGATACCGATCTTTACAAGCAGTTTTTCGATCTTCACAATTACGCTTTTGATTCCGCCGGGCGCAAACATCACCGCCAGCAGGATGAGCACCAGCGTCAGGTTTAACGCAAGCCCAAGGAGAAACAGCGGATAATATTCCCGAAGATAGAATTTAAGCGGTTCGTGCCAGCAGATCAGAATCGCCACGCCGATAAGTACCAGCACGAACTTATAGATCAGCGCAACTGTCATCAGAACTACTGACGATTCCGACAGACTGTTCTTATCCTTGCACATATAGTATAGCTGCATAGGCTGCCCGCCGGTGGCGGATGGTGTGATCCCGGAATAGAAAAATCCGATAAAAGAGTAAGAAATACATTTGAGCACTCCGCTTTTTCCGTTCATGGAACGCAGCAGATACCAGATCATGATGCCCTCCGCACTGACAAAAAACAGCGCCGTAAGAAGCGCAAGGCACAATGCCACTGGAGATAATTTCCTAAGCGCACTGCCGACCTGTTCCATATCCTGGCCATGAAAAACCGTATAGAACGAGAGTCCCATGACAAGCAGAAAAAAAGCCCCTTCCAAGACTCTTTTTCTGCTGTTTTGAATGCCGTTATCCCGCCCGGCGCTAACCTCCATATGCCGCCACCACCCTTTGCCGTAATCTTTGGTCATTCTTTTCAGGTTCTCTTCGGTTTCCTGTCCCCACAGCCTTTTCCGACATAACAGCATGATCTGCCAGTCGGACAAACTCTTTAAGACTCCCTTCAAATATGACCTTTTTATCCGAATAAAGATAAAAGTCTTTCGGCGTCACGAGAGAAAAATGCTTTTTCGAAATACGGATATGATTCTCGTTCAAAATTCTTGCTATATAAGACGAACATGTATACTGATTTTTAAAATAAAAAGGTATTCCGCATACAATAAAGGGCAATCCCGGCACCGCGTAGTGATAATGCCATCGCCGTATATAATCTTTTCTGAGCTGTTCCTGTATTTTCTCTTTCTGCTGCCTACTGCATGTAAGTTCACAGACCATATAATCTGCCGTCGGAAACGCCTGCAATATTTTATTCTTATTCTCCCGCTCAAATCCTGCAAAAAACGGAATCTGCGGGTTTCTTCTGCCGAAACTGTACGCCTCTTCAAGTTTCTCGTCCATGGAGATCACTACATGTATATACTTTTGCTTTAGAAATCGGCGTATCAAAGCCGCGAATAATCCCGGTGTATCCACCAGTGCAATATAAATATGTTCCATATCATTCTCCATTTTATTCTACATTCCAGAGTGTTTATATAGCAGAGAATGCACGCTTTTCGCATTCTCTTAGACATAACATAGTTATACTTAGGCTATGTATTCTATAGCCTTAGTATAACTTTATGTCTTTTTACTGGAATTGATATATTTTCCGTGCCGCCCGGTAGCCGCCTTTGGTGAGCATTCCTCCCAGTCTGCCCGGAAGATAAGTCAGCCCGCTCAGCGTCGTATATTTTAAACGATAATACAAACGTATATTTTCTTCTTTCACGTTGTCCCACAGGCGCTTTCTCTTCCAATACGCTTCCCGTGAGTCAATTAACAGCAAATGAATAGAGGAGATTGCCATCATAATCGATATGTTTCTGCACATATATTCCGCCAATTTCGGGTATGTCTCTCTCACCTCGTTTAAGTCCACGCATTTAGAGACGATCTCCGTCACTCTGATCTGCTGGTCGATACGGCTCATCAGGACTTTCTCGTTAACAGACTGGTCTTCCCTGCCAATATAATAGTGATACAGATCAATATCCATGTAATAGATATGTCTTACATAGGGAAGCGGTTTATACGCAAAAATATTGTCCACGTAGAAAGTATGCTCCGGCAGAACGACCTGTGCACGCCTAAGTACCTCCGTCTGAAACATGAGCGCATGCATAATCAGATACTGGGATGTCCGAAACCTCCCGATATCATTCCAATCGCAAGTCTCTTCCGTCGGAAAAACATTTCTGTAATGCATGATATGATGAGTGCCTTCATCCAAATGATCATAGATGTAATTAAAAACAAAAAGATCAGGTATCTCGCCCGCCAGTCCCGCTTCATTCATGGTACAGAGCCTTTTTACCCTGCCAAGCAGCTTAGCGTAGGCGCTCTCATCAAACCAATCATCCGAGTCTACCACTTTGAAGAATATCCCTTTTGCCAGTTCGAGACCCTTATTAACACCAGAACCATGACCGCCATTCGGCTTATGTACGGCTCTGACAATACCCGGATAAAGTCTCTCATAATAATCCGCAATTTCTCCTGTCGCATCCGTAGAACCATCATTCACGATAATAATCTCTACATCTTCCCCTCCGGGAAGAAGCGACTCGATACAACGTTTCATATAATCCTGCGAATTGTAGCAGGGAATTGTAAATGTAATGTATTTTGTCTGTCCTGTTTGCTGCATGTTTTAACCTCCATTGTTGCCTTTGTGTAATCTGTCTTAAGTCCGCGCGCTGAACCTTTCGATTTTCTCTTTATGTCGTTTACTATACATATCATAACGAACAAAACTATAGATTTTCTTCAACAAAACATTAAAGTTTTCTTAAAAGAAGAGATTTTTATATATAAAAAACTCCGGACCATCCCAAAAAGATCACTTTCTCATCAAAGTATCTTCTCAAGATGTTCCGGAGTTTATATATCTCGAAGTTTATATACTACCTGGTCAGCCTCTCCAGCACCGCCTCTTTCACGTAACTCATCCCCACCGGTGTATAATGCACGCCGTCCGATGTCATCTGATTTAAGTTGTCGATCTCAATACCGCAGTGATACAAATCAATATAAGACATCCCCTTATTATCCGCAATAATCTGAATCTGCTTAGAATAATCCTCCGCAGTCAGTCCCAGATGATTGGTAAGCATTTCAAACGGCTTCGTCGTTCCCCAATCGCCCACCTGATGCAGACCACAGCAATAAATCTGTGCCGCCGGATATTCACTTGATATCTTATCCAGCATCAAAGTGTAGGCATCACTGAAATTATCTATCTCGCCTTCCTCCACCAATCCTGTTCCGTCATTATCGCCAATCGGTACGCCGTTCATCAAATCATTCGTCCCCATGAAAACGATGACAATATCCGGCATTTTACCCTGACTGCCCGTAAGTAATGATATCCGGTCTCCGCTGCATCCGTACTTTACTTCTCCTGTCAACAAAGAATCACCCACGCAGGTAGACCCGGCAGAAGAATTATTAGAGCACAACTCCATACCCGTTTCAACAAGCAGCTGCATCCACCATGTTTCCGACACATCTGTCAGTTCACCATCCCTTGGAAAAAACACCGTACATTCTCCCGGTATCCATCCCTCATACGTAGATAGGCTGTCTCCCAATATTGACAATGTAACGCCTTCCAGCGACACATCTCCTGCATCTGACACTTCCGTCATTTCTGCATCCTTTTCGCTTTCTTCATCCGCCATAGCATTCGACGCATCCTCTGTTTTATCATCAGTGTCCACCGCAGTACCACCACCCGTTTCACTATTTACTCCGGTGCTCTCCTCTGCCGCGACGCCTTCACTTGTTCCGGCACTTCCTCCGGCATCCTGATTTGTGCCGCATCCGCAAATCGCTACACTCATCAATCCCACACACAACAATACCTGCATCCATCTGTTTCTTCTCATCATCTCCCTGCTCCTTTGTATATTTTGACACATTTTCTCTCTCGAAAGTATCTTCTTAAGCTTTCTCTTTTTTATGACCGATCTTACGAAATACAAATATTTTCTGTCCAAAAAAGTTCATCACGATAAATATGCACATACCGAGCAACATTGCGATATTGTCGATAAGCGCCTGCGAATATGTTTTCTGCCCCGAGGACATAAGCCTCGTCACAAGCGGCTGTGCCACACTGAATGCTATCAGATAACACACAATGATATTGATCGCAAACCGCCACGGCAGCCATTTATCCTTATTCTCCACCTTAAATGTCAGCTTTGCGTTGGCATGATAAGAGAAAACACTGCCTATAAAATAAGATATTCCGCTGGAAAGCCAGTAATTCATATGGATCAGATTATAGAGCACCGCCATGATCACCCATCCCATCAACGTATTAACGACACCCACCATGCCGAAATGAATGACTTCCATGATAAAATCTTTATATTTTTCAAATAATTGTTTCATTTTTTTCATTTTCATTCACCTTACTGCCTTGCCAAGTATTGGTTTATCCTAGTATAATAAATTAAGCGTAGCTTAATTATAAGCATAGCTTAATTATAAGCGTAGCTTAGTTATAAGCTTCGCGTATTTTCTATTACAGTCGTATTTAACTATACACAATTTTAACATATTAATCAACAGGGGAGATTTCTTATGCTGACGCTCAAAATACATCATATCGGTTATCTGGTCAAAAAAATAGATGCCGCGATCCGATCTTTTGAAAATCTCGGATACCGCATCGTACAGGAAACAGTATATGACGATATCCGCAAAGTAAACATCTGTTTTCTGGAAAAAGACGGATATTGTATAGAATTGGTCTCTCCGGTCTCCGAGGATTCCGTCGTTTACGGACTGCTAAAAAGATACAAAAACAGCCCCTATCACATTTGTTATGAGACAGGGGATTTTGCAAAAGATTATGAAACTTTATTGTCAAACGGATTTATTGCCATCGATGAACCCACACCCGCACCTGCTTTGCAGAATCGGAATGTCGTATTCCTGACGAATCCGTCAATGGGGATGATCGAACTGATCGTCAATTCCCATTCCTGACATACATGGTGATCGTACCGCATTTTTGCTCTGTAAAGTCTGACAGATCAAGACTTAGCTCATAACACCAATGACGGTCTTCTCTATTGTACATTACAACAACGTCTATGTCTTCAAGTGTCGCTTGTTCGTACCACTGCGGTCCGAACGAGCGCTCCATTATTTTCTCCTCTTCCTCCCAATAGAATATCTCTTCATAACCGTGAAGCCTGAACCAGTAATATATTGTTTTGTTTCCTTCCGGATTGGGATTAAAGCAAGACAATACTTTCTTGTCCGTCCCCTGTACCAGGGCAAGAGTAGATTCAAGCATCGTCTGGATGCTCTCCCCTCTGTAAGCAAAATAATGTGCTTCCCGCAGCATGACCCTGCTGTGAGCCGCCAGCATCAAAAGCAGGCACAAGATATACACTGCCTTTCTCTTACCGCTAAGCGGTCGGAAATTACACCCTACGACCACAAAGAAAAAGGCAAATCCAAGCACACAAGGCAGTATATACCTCTCCTCCAGAGATGTTTTACTGTATACAACACACTGCGGCAGTATAATTGACAGGGTTAGCAGCATTTCCCACACCAGCTTCTTGCTCTGCTCCCAATAAGTCAGCAGAATCATCGTCATCACAAAACCAAATCTCATATACCATTTCAGATTCGCATGTGCTGCCGTATGCCATGTCTGTATATACTGATCGAGCGTTACTTTTTTATCCAGTCCCACATAAGAATAATTATTTGTGCCGATCACAAACACAATCAGAAATATTTCCACCGCAAAAATTATACCAATCGATAGCAGATAAGGCATCCGGCGTTTAATTACCATAATCAGACCCTCTCCTGTCACCTTACCGCCCTTCGATTCCTCATACAACACGTACAAACCCACAAAAGGCAGTAACAGAATAAACGGCTCCTTATAGATTGACATTAGAAAAAAGGCACACACACTCACATATGCGCACCACTTATTATCGGTTCTGATCCATCTGAGTAACAGATAGAATCCCAACGCAAACATCATAATACCGTAGGATTCCTGAGGTCCTAATTTCCACCAGACCGCCGACTGATATCCTACCATCACCGTCAGGGAGAAAAGAGCCGCATATGCCATATTACATTTCATCTGCCTTGCACAATAGTACAACGCCACATGCGCCACCACGATTTCTGCCGCTTTAACAACTGACATCAATGTCAGATTTATGCCGAACACCGCAGCCGCCAGCACACGATTGATATAGTAAAGCGGTCTGAAACGCAAGGTCAGATCAAAGCCCACAGCTTCCCTCATACAGTCCCAAAGGCTCTTATTCTCCAGCGTCATCCAATCTACATATTTGGCAAACTCCCAATCATCCACAAGATGAAAACCTGAAGTCAGCGTTCCCATACCGATCACAACACCAAATACCAGTACAGAAAACACTGCCCATACGTAAACAGCTTCTCTTTTTCTATCCATTTCCTTCTATATCGTTTCCTGTCCTATCCGATCTGACTGATAATGATATCCGCCATCTCACCTACATTCTTCATGGAAACTACCTGTCCCATATTAAATTTCATGCCGAATTCCTGTTCCACTGCCGCCAACAGATTAATATGCTCTAAAGAATCCCAGTCCTCAATATCATCCGCCGTCGTTGTATCTGTCACGGTAATGTCCTCATCATCAAAAACATCCCGGAACACTTCATTCAGCTTTTCAAATACTTCTTCTCTGCTCATATTACTACCTCCGTACTTTCATATAGATTTCTGCTCTTTACAATACATTTTCTATTCACTAAGTACTATAAAGGTTTTTGCATCATTTGGCAACCTATATGTAGTTGAACTGTTTCTCATACGGTCTATTGTTCCCCTTCATTTACAACAATCACCGTATTTTTCTTCTCATACTCAGACGGAATCACAAACTGCCAGACCGTACTGCCGTCTTCCTCCTCGCAGATCTTCTCAAATCCCATCGCCGCATAGAACTCTCTTACCATTGCGTTCTTGGCTGTCGGATAGTAGTAGCCCTTGATCGTTCCTATGCCACACTCTTTGCAGGCTTCCACCACGCTGTCCATCATTGCATACTCCATATCACGCTTCAACACACGGCAGCTCATAAGCCACAATTCCAGATGCAGCGTTGTATCATCTTTCCTGCCGATCACAACAGAAACGACACCATTGTCACCAAACTTATCCTCCAGTTTACCATACCGCGTGATATAGCCGGAATCGGACGCAAACTGTTCAATATCACCTTGCGTATATCTTTTCGTTGTCAGGTTAAACTGGTTACTCTTATTTGTCAGCTGCGCGATTCTCGCCATATAGATCGCTTCAAACGGTTTGATCGTTCCATGCATCTTAAGGGACAGCAGATATTCTCTGTAATCACCAAAATTTTGCTGCTGCTGTTTACGCTTCACGTTTGCCTGATACATCTCATTTCTTTTTGTATCATCTTCCGACAGTTTCGTCACTTCAAAAAATCCTGAATGGTCAAGCACTCGTATATATTGCTCCGGTGTACCGATCGCCGGCACTGACACTCCCTGTACCTGCGTGCTCACGATCTCCCGCTCCGCCGGATTGTCGTCTACAAACACAAGGCTGTCCGGTAAGATATCCATCTCGCCAGCAATTTCGACAATGTTCCGGCTCTTCGGCTCCCAGTTCGCCTTAATCAGAATAAAATCTTCCGGTTTCAATGTGCCGTCCGGATGGTTAAGTCCTGCGACAGCATTGTCATATTCATTTTTGGACGCTATATTGAGCATCACGCCGATATCCTTCTGTGATTTGACGTAAGCTTGAAACTCCGAATAAACCTGTCCCATCGAAGTCTCCTGTCCAATCTCTAAATTCTCCACACCGTCGTCGCCCACGATACCGCCCCACAGCGTATTGTCCAGATCCAGCACGAGAGATTTCTTATTTCTGCCGAACACAGACTTGATAATATTTGACAGATTATATGCAAATTCAGGAATCGCCTGCATACACATAGCGTATTTATACATATGCCAATAGAAAGGGTCTGCCCACTTATCCAAACCGTACGCCGCTGACACATAGTTGATATCGTGAATATAGAAATTCTCATGCTCTCTCGCATATTGATAGAATTTCTCATTCAGCCTGTTTATGAAGCTGATGCGTCCCTGTGTATATACTGCTTCCTGATTGCCCAGTATACGGTAGAAAGGATACTCAAAATTATTCTGAATCACCGGACAGTGATACTGACCTGCAAGCTTGTCCCACATAACACGAAAATGTTCATACTGCTCGTCCAGCATGGCATCGATCTGCTCATCAGAATTGGTCACCTTTGGGTAATTTGTTATATTGCGATTGGATGTATGGATATAGATCAAATCCGGAGCAAACTCTACAAGCTCCGGATTATCAAACATTGCATCCTGCCAGTACTGGGCATACTCCGACTCGTAGAATACAGGCTGTATTCCCTGATTTAACAGAAACACCTCCAGTACTCTGATAATGTCATGCGTCGTACTGCCACCCAGCACTGCTATTTTTTTAGATATAAAGCTGTTACCTTCCTCCAATAACTGCCGTTTGATCTTCTTGGATTTCTTCAATACATATTCGCCGTCAAAAGGATATTCCAGTTCTTTCATACATTCTACCACCGTATTCTATTAGTTTATCAGACTTATTCCTGCGGATAAAAATCTGCTTTGATCAATCTGATCAGAAGATCCGCGTACATTCTGGCGCCTTCCTCTGACAGATGTATGCCGTCCACCATATATTTATCCGATGTATATGCATCAATACCACTTTCCTCCATCGCATTGTAGAATATGACACCATCCTCTTTATGCTGCTCGGCAACGTACCCGCATACTCTCGCATAGGATACCATTGAGCCGTAACCGTAGTCAATCGAATAGCTGTCTCCCACAAACGTGTCTGCATCAAAAATCTGGCAGAAATGCGGTGCGATCATGATGATCTTAGCATCAGGAAAAGCCCTATGCAATTGTATCACAGCCGAATCCAATGCGCCAGCATATGTTCGGATCGTATCCACATCTCTGATGCCGCCGCCTTCCATGTATTTACTGATAGGGACCTGTGCGAGAAAATCATTGATACCGTATTCTATAATGAAATAATCAGTCTTCGTAAAGTCACATTCCTTTAATACATCCCCCGCGCGATATCCCTCAAAAATATCGGGTTTAATGTTCCCTATGATGGCATTCACAACACCGAGCAGCGAACGCGAATTCCACAGATCAAAACCGGCAGGTTCATTCGCCAATAATGCCGCGGTCGTACCACCCATAGCCATATTATATACCTTTGCATTGCAATTATCAGCTACCAGCTGCGCGACTCCGATCTGATTCTCGTCGTTATCCATGATACTGTCCCCCATGAATACGATCTGCATTTCGTGAATGCCATCCACCGTATTATCTGAGACGGTGCTTGTATTCGGCGTAACCACAGAGTTCTGCGTATCTTCTGCATTCGTCAATGTCTTCTCCGGTTCCGGTTCTGCCGTCTGCTCCACACCTGCCGTCGGTACGGTTTCCGTACCAACGTCCGGTTCTCCTTTCAACTGATTCCATTCTTCTTTCAATTCCTGTACCGTCTGATGATTCTGCTCCTCAAGCGCCAGTCTTTCCTTTTCCACCCTCATCTGCGCCTGCCCATAGATGATCTCTATAATTGCCAGAATGCAGAATCCGATCAATACGGTAAGCAGTAATACATTACTGTTATGCCTGTTTTTTCTTGAATTTGCTCTATTATCCATCTGATAGTCCTGCCTTTCTTAAATACAAATACACAATAAATCTCTATAGCCAGCATATCACTTTTTAAACAATTTGGGTGGATTTCTACTTATTATTAAGAAACCTTTCATAATTCTTAAGAATTGATGTTTATTTGTATTTGTAACAAATCCCGGTTATGGTATATAATCGATTATAGTATATAATCGATTATGGTACATAATCATATTATAGTATATAATAAAAAAAAGGAAATATGCACCACATACTTACACGAAAGAAAGGAATGCCCTATGTCGCTCGTTACTCACGGCTCACAGCCCGCAGCTTCGCTGTTGTCTCGATCTGACGCCCGGACACGCAGAGGAGCCAATAACGCTTCTTCTATGTCATCCGCATGGCAATGGCGGCTTTTTTTTCTTTTTTTTGTGATTTTGTTCTACTTGATCGAAATATTCCTGATAAAACCCGTTGACGGCATCAATGACGACTGGGGCATGTACAGCACTTTGTCCGGCGCATATCTTGGCTATCCTGAGGCACATGTACTCTTTTTCTTATATCCTTTATCATGGCTTTTGTCTAAGTTATATACACTCTGCAGCTTTATCCCGTGGTTCGGAATTTTCCAGCACGGCGTTCAGATTGCTGCCCTGTATGCGATCTATCAGCGCAGTATGCAGATATGGTATCGGCATAATAGTCCTGACAAACTTTGGAAACCGGCCCTTACACTCACCTGCATCCTTTTCTTTATTGTAGATTTGAATGTGATTTCCGAGGCGCAATACACTACCACCGCCGGACTCGCTGCGTCCGCGGCTGTTTTTTGTTTTATCACAACCAAAACCGGCGTCTCCGTAGCTTCTTTCTTAAAAAGCTGCATTCCCGCTTTTATTTTTGCATGGATCTCCTACAGTATGCGTCAAAATATCTTCTATCTGATGCTTCCTATGGCGGGAATGCTCTGGATTGCCAAATGGATCAATGCCTATCGAAACGGTTATGAGGAAATTGCCCGCAAACTTTTTGGTTTTGCACTGATTCTTTTGATTGGTATGGGAATCCTGTACGGATTAAATAGCGCTGCTTATTCTGATCAGAAATGGTCTGACTTCCGTCAGATCAACCACTACAGGGAGCGGGTCGGGGATTTCTATACATGGCCGGAATATGAAGAATGCTCAGATGCGCTTACCAATCTGGGTATTACCGAAGAAATGTACAATTACCGCCGGGGCGGAGCGCCCTGTATCGGCTACGGAATGACGGTGGAAGATTGGAAGCAAATGCATGATATTGCAAGAGAATGCTATCTTGCCCGCACAGACACCGCCTCGCGTCTAAAGAACATCGTCAAAGGCGGTATCTTCGTCTTTTTCTATGAGGACGGTATGCAGCCTGCCAACGTGCTCGTATTGCTGCTTATGTTCATTACGCTGCTCCTGATACTGATACAGCGTAATTACAGTGCTCTTTTAGTATTTATCTTATATTTTATTGGTCGTATGGTCAGCTGGGTCTATGTTTTGTACGAGGGACGTTTCCCGAAACGTATTATACAGCCGTTAATCACGATGGATTATGTGATCCTCTTCGGTATCCTCTTAAGCTTTAACCTGTTAAAAGCGGAACATGCAAAACGTTATGTCTTGATTATGCCTGTCGTGATCTTTTTAAGCATTTCGTCCCTGCTTATCACAAAGAATAATGTCTATGCAAACTACCGTGTTCATCAGGATACATGGGAAGAATTAAAGGCATACTGCCACTCCCATCCGGATAATCTTTACATATGGACTTACAGTTCCGGTACTTTGGAAAACTACTGCGAATCGCCGTTCGATATGACTTTAGATACATACAATAATTTTATTTATACAAACTGGGGCGTTGTCTGTAATCCCAACACGAAGACCAAACTGGCACAGTATGGTGTAGAGAATCTCGGTCAGGATCTGATAGACAGCAACAATACCTATTTTATCTTACAGGAAGCTCCCCATAACGATGAGCATCCTGTGATCATGTACTTCCGGCACACTTATGATGCAGAATGCGAGGTCGCAGATTCGTTTGTTGCAGGTGATACAACCTACATGGTGTATCGGCTGCATTAGCCGGACAGATGCGTCTGCGAAATTATCATCGTCATCCGGCAGCCTGAAAAGTTCTACTCTTTCCGGTTTATCCTGCGTGTCACCAGCATAAGCCGATATTCAAAATCTCTCCTGTTCTTAAGCGCCATGTTAGACAAGATCAGTCCCGCAAATAATGACTGAATCGCCGCAAGTCCGATGAATCCGCAGACAAACAACGTCGGGAAACGCAGTACAAGCCCTGTCTCGACATATGCTATCAGTATCGGGATAAACAATATGATTGCGATGACCGCAAGAACAGCTGCACACAAACCGAAAAACTCCATCGGTTTGTAGTCTCTGTATAATTTTAAGATGGTACGCAATACCTTAAAGCCATCGGAGAAAGTATTGAGCTTTGATTCGCTCCCCTCCGGTCTGTCGCGGTAATCCACGATCACATTCTCGATCTGCATGTTGTTGTAGACGGCATGAATCGTCATCTCCGTCTCTATCTCAAACCCTGTAGACAATACAGGAAACGTCTTGACAAATCCATAACTGAAAGCCCGAAAGCCAGTCATGATATCCTTAATCTCACAGTGAAACAGGCGATTGATGCTGCTGCGCACGATCGTATTGCCGAAATTATGGAATGGCCGCTTATTCTCCGTGAAATATGTGGAAGAAAGTCTGTCCCCCACTACCATGTCAGCATTGTGGCAAAGTACTTTATCCGCCATTTCTCCGGCGTATTCCATAGGATAAGTGTCATCGCCGTCCACCATAATATAACATTCTGCCTCAATCTCACGGAACATACGCCGTATCACGTTTCCCTTGCCCTGCATATGCTCATAACGCACTATGGCGCCCGCCTCTCTGGCAAGCTCCACGGTACGATCCGTAGAATTGTTATCATAGACATAGACCACCGCATCGGGCAGCGCTTTGCGCGCATCCCCCACCACCTTGGCAATCGTCTTCTCCTCGTTATAACATGGTACTAAAACAGCTATCTTATCCATCTCTTCATCCAATCTTCTACTCGTAATACTTGTATATGGTATACGATTTATTTTATCATATTATTTTGCTCTTTACTATCTGTTTTATTAAAATCCTTGATAGATAAACTCTCCCGCGCTATACCCCGGTCCGTAACACCCAAACAGAATCACCGCAAACAGCAGCGCGTACCAGATAATCCACCTCACCGGCAATGCTTTGCCTGCTATTCTGTCCCTGACAGAACCTTTTGTCTGTAACAATGAGACAATATACAGAAGCAAGAGCGCTCCTGCCGCAATACACATCTCTATCAGATCAAGCCCCAGCCCCAGAAGCGACCCGTCCCACAGCACGTAAAGGTTCCACACGGACACTGCATTTCTGAGCATCGAGACGGCATCCTGCACCGAGGCGGCGCGAAAGAACAGATCTCCAATACACACAAGGAAAAATGTTCTGACAATGCGAATCACACCGATCACTTTTCCTTTGGAATCGATATGCATTTTCTCCATGAGACGCGCACAAGGCGGCGCAAGCAGTTCCTCCATCACGATATAGAACCAGTGGAGCAGACCCGAACCAATGACGAACTTCCAATCTCCACCATGCCAGATCCCGACCGTCAGCCATAACACAAACATGGCGACAAAAGTAGCATATTGTTTGCCTTTCTTCTTGCCGAATCTCTTTTTCCACGATTTATTCAAATTCGTAAAAAATTTCGTGCGCAGCACAGGATAAAACACATATTCCTTCATCCACACGCCCAGCGTGATATGCCATCTGCGCCAATACTCCGCGATACTGCCCGCAAAAAACGGCGTCTGAAAGTTCTCCGGCAACAGGATACCCAGACTCTCCGACATACCCAGCACGATATCCATGCAGCCCGAGAAATCCGTGTAAAGCTGGAATGCATAGCACGCCGTAGCGACCCAGATAAACATGCCAGGATACCCGGCATATCCGCCGTACACCGTATCCACCAGCATCCCAAGCCTCTCCGCAATCACCAGCTTCTTGAAAAGCCCCCACACCATGCGTTGAAGTCCCCTCGTCACTCTGCGATAGTCAAACGCATGAGGAGTAAAAAACTGCTCTCCGTGCTCCCGGTATTTGAGGATCGGCCCGGAGATAATCACCGGAAAATACATTCCATACAACATCAATTTCAAATAATTTCTCTGGGGCTCGGCAATCCCGTAATATACATCGACCACATAGCCAAGCAGGGAAAAAGTGTAGAAGGACACCCCCAGCGGAATCAGAAAATCCACACTTTTGATCAGTTCCTCAGAACTGCCGAACAGGCTCGCGATACCATCAATCGTATAGATTGCGAAATTAACATATTTGAGTACGACCAGAATACCGATATTGACCATTATAGTCAGTGCAAGTATCATTCTGCGCCGTTTCCCTTCCTGCTCCGGCACGGCTGTCAACAGCCGTATCCCTGCATAGCAGGCTGTAACCGAGACGATCGGATAAACGATCAGCATACCATTGCCGCTAAGCAGATAATATGCGATACTGCATACCAACAATAATCCCCACTGCATTCTGCCGGGGATAACATAGTACAAAATTAAAATAGCAGCAAAAAAACATAAAAAATAAAACGATGTAATTCCCATGTCTACATCCATTCTTAAAAATTTCCGATTTTATCATGTTTCCTCAACTATAAGGATACTTAAATCAATCAAATTTTATCATAAAAACAGGCTAAAATAAACCATTTTTACGCGCGAAATTTTCGATTTGCATATTTAATACAAAAGAAGTAAAATTGCTTATAGTCTAATCTTGATTTTGATGATCGGCTTATTGCACAATATTCGCCGTATGAGGAAGTTACCATGCTGTTTAATTCTGTATCTTTTGGAATATTTATTATTATCGTATTTATACTCTACTATCTTGTACCCGATAAGTACAGATGGGTGTTTATGCTTGCCGCCAGCTATATTTTTTATATAAATCTTCATATCGGCTACGGCATCTTACTGTTTGCAACAACAGCATTGACATACTTACTTGCACTCAATCTGGAAAAAACGCAGACGACCACTGCCAGAAAACGATGTCTGTTATGCGGCATCCTGCCACTTGTACTGATACTGCTCTTCTATAAAACGGCGAATCCGGTAATAGAACGATTAAATCTGTTGATCGATGCGGGACGCCTCACTATGCAGCCGCTCACCGTCAGGATTCTGCTTCCCGCCGGTATTTCCTTCTATTTTTTCCAGTCCATGGGCTATCTGATCGACGTCTACCGCGGTAAGATACACGCCGAACATCATTTCGGCTACTATGCCCTCTTTGTGTCATTTTTCCCGCAGTTATTAGCCGGACCGATCGGCCGGGCGGACAGCCTGCTGCCTCAATATAAGAAAAAGCGTCCCTTTGATTATCAGAATGTGACCTACGGTTTAAAACTCATGACATGGGGCTATTTCAAGAAACTGGTGATCGCAGATGTCTTTGCCGGTGTCGTCAACAAAATATATAATGACGTCCACGCTTATGTAGGACTGGTTTTTATCGTTGTCACGGTCATGTTTGCCATAGAAATCTATTGCGATTTCTCCGGTTATTCCGATATCGCCATCGGCTGTGCCAAATTGTTCGGTATCGATCTGATGACAAACTTTAAGAGTCCCTATTTTTCCTTCTCTATCAAAGAATTCTGGAGTCGCTGGCATATATCGCTCTCCACATGGTTTCGGGACTATGTCTACATTCCTCTTGGCGGCAACCGGGTATCACGATGGCGCCACTGTCTGAATCTGCTTATCACTTTTCTCGTGAGCGGATTCTGGCACGGAAGCAGTCTGACCTATATTCTGTGGGGCAGCATCCACGGCGTGTTACAGATCATCGAAACATTTGTCTATCCGAAAACAAGAAGAGGAGTCAAAGTCAAACACCGAAAACATTGGTGGCAGCTGCCCCTCACGTTTGTGCTCCTGTGTTTTACATGGATCTTTTTCCGTGCAAATACGATACAAGATGCAATATGGGTCATTTCGCGGCTCTTCTGGGACGCATCCCACCCCGGCAATTATTTACAGACCGGCATCATATGCCTCGGCGTTTCATCAATTGCCGCCATCGGCATGATATTGTCAGTCATAGTGCTCGCCGCCTACGATCTTTTTTCTTTGAAACACGATGTGATTGCCGAGTTTTCAAAAAAGAAATTTTTTATCAGATGGCCGGTGTATGTATTGTTCTTAGTCATCATTGCGCTGTTTGCCCCGAAGGGCGTGGCAACTGAATTTATCTATTTTCAATTTTAATTGAAAATTTTTTCACGTTTTAATAAAAATTTTTTCAGTTTATAATGTAAGTCTTGCCAGAAAGGAATGACTATATATGAAAAGCAAGAAATCCGACATTGTACGTTTTATAATGAAATGTGTTTTGATCCCCGCAGCGGCTGTTCTGATCATCTGCGCACTTAACAAACCTTATAAAGAGATCGACGCACAGAAATACATGGACATCATTAAATTTGATACTCTCGGTCGGGAATACTGGGAAATCAATATCGGCAATCTGGGCAGTTCCCACGGTGCCTACGATTTCAACTATACAGACATTCAGAGCATCGGATATATATGCTTTAATTTCGCCAACACAAGCCAGAGTTATGATTACGACTATGCACTCATGAAAGAATACGGACAGTATATGGTAGACGGCAGTGTACTTTTTATCCCCGTATCCTACTTTTCCTTTAACAATGAAGTCATAAGCGATTCCGAGGCGCAGGCGATGAGCGTCCGCTACTATCACTGCCTGTCACCGGAAAATATTCCGAATTACGATCCTTATGTGGATCTGATCACCAACAGGCTTCCGATCCTGTCCGCAGGAAAAGATATCCTAAAATTATTTCCTAAGCTGGAGACTGTATTGACTGTCCACGCGTCAAACGACGGCATTGATGTGGAAGAGTTTGCCAGAAGGGCCAAGGAACGCTACAGCAGACATTTTGATAATAAAGAAGAATATTTCATGCCCGAACGCATCGAGGAATTGTATGACATCATCAACTACTGTAAAGAGAACCAGATCACGCCTGTTCTGATCACCACACCTTTCTCGCAGTATTACACCGAGCAGGTGTCGCAGGAATTCCTGCAGGAATTTCAAGAGACTGTCACAAAAATTGCAAGTGACACAGGTGTCAACTATTACGACTATTCTCATGATGAGCGTTTTCATGCAAATCTGGAGTACTTCTCGGATTCAGACCATCTGAACGAGACAGGCGCGCTATATTTCACGGATATATTGTGGCAGGAAGTAGAAGAAATGAAACCGTATTATCCATATTAGTAAAACGGGCAAGTCCGCTCGTTTCACGTTAATGTTTTCATTCTGCCGACCGCTTCCATTTCCACATGGCGGTCGTCCCGCAAATAAAAGTCCTGCGCTGCCTCTTCTCCAATCTCTTCTGACACTTCTTCCGGAAGTGTCAGCCCGGGATGAAACAGTATCTCTAATGTCCTGTCGTCCCGCCCGGCTTTCCTTGCTATCTTCGGATACAATCTGACAATCCTGTCATAATCCATATGTCCACTCATAATGAGTCCCCACAGATACATCTGCTCCATACAGTGAACCTTTGCATAGCGGTCTGCTTTATGCGAATAGACTGCCAGCAGCCTGTTTTTCACAAAATTGATCGGTCGGTAAGTCTTCCATAACGAAACTTCTGAAATAAATGCGCCAAGCATTTCCTTGGAATTACGAATATATTCCACTTCGTATTTTTCCTCCGCAATTACCTCAGTCAAAGCCTCCCATACGACCGGAATCATATGTGCATGTTGGTGTGAATCGATGCGGATACCCTGTTGCGCACAGCCTACTCCATGCGCTTTTGCTATTTCCATGGCATGTTCTACTGCTGCCTGCACTGTCCCGATCTGCGCCTTGATCTCCTTCTTCAACTGTACTTTTGCCATACGGCGCTTCGCCGGATGGTAAGACAAAGAAAACACTCCGCCCCACGATAACTTCATTACACCGCTTCCGGCGCTGGCAAGCAAAGGCGCCTGATCTGCTCCCGCAAGACAGTGTCCTTCTACAAAATCCAGATGCACCGACATCTTCGGCAGAAACGGCAGCGAAGGTATCGATGCATATAATAATTCCATGCATTCATCAAAACAGGACATATTAGGTACAATGCTGATGCTGTCAAGCTGTCCTTTTTTCATACAGGAAAGCATATCTTTAGATGTGTTGACGGTCAGTGCATAATCGTCAGCATGTATGTCTATCTGAAACATCTATCGGCTCCCTCCGTCTTCCGCTGGCTCGTCTTCTGCATATTTATTCATGACACTACTGTCATATTTATGTTCACCCTCACGCCATACAACAGTATCAATGATATAGCGCGGTCTGTGCTTTGTCTCCATGTATATCTTACCAATATACTCGCCAATGATTCCCAATGAAAGCAGTGTGATGCCGCCAATTAACAGGGACACGATCATGGTCGTCGTATACCCGGGCACATTCTTTCCTTGAACCCAATCGACCAGACTGATAATACTCATGACAAAACTGAAAATAAATACGATAAAACCTAAGGCGCTGATCATCCTAAGAGGTCTGACACTCATGGACGTGATACCATCCATCGCCAGTGTCATCATCTTGCTGAGCGTATATTTAGAATGCCCTGCCTCCCTTGCCTTGACATCAAAATATACAACATCAGAAGGAAAGCCCATGGTCGGAATCAGTCCCCGCAGAAACAGATTTGTCTCCTTGTATTCCGCCAGCGCATCCAGTGCCTTCTTAGACATCAGCCTATAATCCGCATGGTTGGTAATAACCTTGCTGCCCAACAGATGCATCAGATTATAATATAACGTTGCACTGCCCTTTTTAAATACACCATCGGAGTGCCTGTCATTGCGCACGCCGTACACCACTTCACTGCCCGCCATATAACTGTCCAGAAATTTATCCAACGCCTCAATATCCTGCTGTAAGTCCGCATCGATCGTCACCACCGCATCCGCATACTGTCTCGCCGTCATCATACCCGCAAGGATCGCGCTCTGATGCCCGTAATTACCCGCCAGACTGACCACCGAAAAAATCGTATCCTGTGCCGCAATCCCGTGCAAAAGCTCCATTGTTCGGTCTTTACTGCCGTCATTGACAAACATGACTTTACTGCCCTCAGTAATCCGCCCCGCCTGCATCAGACGGCGAATCTTGTCAGCCAGCACCCGAGAAGTTTTTTCAATGACCTCTTCCTCGTTATAGCAGGGTACTACCAGATACAGTACTGGTGTGGTTCTTTCCTTTTCCATCATACTTCTATCGTGCCTTCCCGTTTATCGCATTTATTTAGCATATTTACGTCATATTTTATAATACTCTCGATACCATTCCACAAACCTGCTAAGCCCCTCTTCAATACTGGTATCCGGCTTAAAATCATAGTCTCTCATCAAGTCCGTGACATCAGCATAAGTCTGGTATACATCCCCCGGCTGCATCGGAAGATATTCTTTCACTGCTGTTTTGCCGAGACATCTTTCCAATGTCTCTATATAATCCATCAGTTTCTCCGGCTTATTGTTACCGATATTGTACAGCTTGTAACTCACTCCCTGAGCATTCATATCAGGCGGATTACAGAGAATATTCTCGACACCTTTGACAATATCATCGATATAAGTAAAATCTCTGTACATGTCACCGTTATTGTAGATCTGTATCGGCTCTCCCGAAAGAATCTTTTTCGTAAACTTATAATATGCCATATCCGGTCTGCCGAAAGGTCCGTAAACGGTGAAGAACCTAAGCCCTGTTACCGGTATATGATACAACTTACTGTAAGCGTGTGCCATCAGCTCATTAGATTTCTTCGTCGCGGCATACAGACTCACCGGACTGTCCACCTTGTCCTCCGTGGAAAAAGGGATCTTCTCATTTCCGCCGTACACGGAACTGGACGACGCATAGACAAGATGTTCCACCGGAAAATACCGACACCCTTCCAGAATATGGAAAAATCCCATCATATTGGACTGCATATAAGCATCCGGGTTGTCAATACTGTAACGCACGCCCGCCTGTGCGCCCAGATTCACTACGACGTGAGGCGCATACTCCTGAAAAAGACGGAATACATCACCCTTGTCCCCCAAATCACCTTTGATAAAAGTATAGTTATCATACTGCCTCAATATACTCAATCTGTCTTTTTTGAGCTGCACATCATAATAGTCGTTGAGGTTATCAAAACCGATGACCCTCGCACCTTTTTCTAAAAGGCTCTTCGACAGATGAAAACCGATAAATCCGGCGCCGCCGGTTACCAGATAAACCTTGTTGATACTCAGTGGATTCATATTTCCTCCTGTCTTATATACATCATGTCATTTCTGTCATAAAAGAATCTCTCTGCCACTATCGCCCGATACTGTAATACTCCACGCCCGCATTTTTCATTGCTTCTAAACCGTACAGATTACGCCCGTCATACACAAGCGGCGTCCGCATCTTCTCCTTAAATGTTTCCGGCGCTACCGCTTTGATCTCTCCCCACTCCGTAAAGATAAAGCAGATATTGGCGCCTTCAAGTGCTTCTTCCGGCGACTTGACATATTGAATCGTCCCGTTCTCTATCTTTCCTTCCGGATATTTTTTCTTAAAATTATCTGCCGCAATCGGATCGTAAGCGTAAATGTTTGCGCCGTTTTCCAACAAAAGTTGTACATTATCCAGCGAAGGCGCCTCTCTTAAGTCGTCTGTACCTGCCTTAAAAGCCAGCCCCAGCACTGCTGCCTTCAGATTCTGGAAAGTGATCATCCTATTGCTTGCCTTATGGAACAGCTTCGTCTTCTGCTCCGCATTCACATCCACTGCCGCCTCCACGGTACGCAGCTGATATCCATTCTGTCTGGCAAGATATTTCAGCGCCTTCGTGTCCTTCGGGAAACAGCTTCCGCCATAGCCCACACCGGCGTTTAAGAATCTGGCTCCGATTCTTGCGTCATAACTCATGCCCTCCGCTACAGCATCTATATCTGCGCCCACCAGTTCACACAGATTCGCGATATCATTCATATATGAAATCTTAAGCGCCAGAAAATCATTGCAGGCATATTTGATCATCTCCGCCGAACGTCTGTTGACAGACACGATCGGAAGTCCAAAAGGTTCATAAATCTTCTTAAGCTTAGCCTCCGCCTCTTTGCTCTCCGTACCGATAATGATTCTCGCTGCATGAAGCGTATCATGCACCGCAGAACCCTGTGCCAGAAATTCCGGATTGGACGCCACCTCGACCTTCACATCTCTCGTCAGGAAATCTCTGATAAACTGTTCAACCTTATCGTTAGTGCCGACCGGAACGGTAGATTTAACGACCACAAGACAATCCTGCTCAACGGATTCCGCGATCTGTCTTGACACCGTCGCAATATAGCTTAAATTAGCAGAACCGTCCGGCTGCTCCGGCGTTCCCACTCCGATAAAAATCGCATCTGCGTCCTTGTAGGCGCTCTTATAATCAGTCGTATAATGCAGTCTGCCCGTGGCATTGTTTTTCTGCATCAACTCCTCCAATCCCTCTTCATATATGGGAGATACGCCGCTCTCCATCATTTTGACTTTCTTCTCATCAACATCCACGCATGTAACGTCATGCCCCTTCTCCGCGAAACACACGCCCGCAACCAATCCGACATATCCTGTCCCTGCTACTGTTATTTTCATTAGTTTTTCCTCCTAATTAATCTCCCACCAATCCCTAAACGAACTCCACTCGTAAATGAGCTCTGCTCGTAAACGAACTCCGTTCGTTTTATTATAGCAGATTCTTATACCTATTGCGACACTTAATCTTGAGCGGAACTTCAAAACTGCCGAAGCACCCTGAATGTCCTCTTAAGCGTGATCAGAAGCGGATGCGGCACCTTATTTTTCTTAAGCGCCATATATCCTTCTTTGAAAGATACCAGATAATTGCCAAGCCCCGCATTGCTTGTCCCGCCGTAAAACATCACGATCAGCACTTCCGGTACATATGCGAGATAATTTTTCTCATCTTTCAGAAAACGAACCATAAATTCATAATCTGCAGCGCATCGGTAACTGATATCATAGATGCCATATTTCTCATAGACCGCCCGTTTGAGAAACAAAGTGGGGTGTCCCGGCATCCATCCGTCCGCCAGTCGCCCCTCTCCCATGTGCCAGGTTCTGACAACACGTTCGCCGTCCATATAAACCAAATCCGCATGTGCACCGATGCAATCTGCACCGCCCCGCTCGATTGCCCGAACCAGCTTCGTAACCGCGTCAGGTTTATTCAGTCTGTCATTGCACACTGCCACAATATCCCCGCTGCACATATCCCATGCTTTGTTCATGGCATCATATAGTCCTTTGTCCGGTTCCGAAATCCAGCGCACGGTAATTGCCTTTGTTTTATCAGCGGAGCGGTCACCTGCACATTCTCCGGTTGTAAGCTTCTCTCCCGGCTGTTCCCGGTGCACCGCATACTCTGCTGAAAACTCACAGATTACGTCAAGTGTTCCGTCCTGAGATCCACCGTCCACAATGATAACTTCAATCAAAGGGTAATCTTGTGACCGGATGCTGTCCAGCGTGACCGACAACTGCTCTTTCACATTATAAGTTGTTATCAATAAAGATACTTTCTGCATAACAATCCCCTATGTCAGCATCCCCTTGTTTTGTTCCAAGATGCCGCGTATGCCGCGGCAAAATTCCGTATGGCTCATTTTACCGGTATGCTGCTCTAACAATGTAGTATCCGCACACAAATGCATTACCTGCTTCTCACCGTAAGGGATAAGACCGATGCCCAGCTTTTGTTCCAGTTCAGTGTCATCTTCCGCCGCCTTCTCCCCTTTATATTCTTTAATTACACGATAAATGTCCTTGATATAACTTTTCAGTTCGCGCGCCTGTCCGCTTCCCACACAGTAAACCGCTCCATCCGTCCCCTGCGTTCCGAGCGCGTAAAATACCGCCGCGGCATCTTTGCTGTACAAATAATCCCACATCTGTTCGCCGGGCGTAAATGCGGTAGGTTCGCCGTTCCACATCTTCCTGACTGCACTCATGACCATGCTGCCGGCTCCATCATAAGGTCCGTATACGCTCAATATTCTCGTCCAGATATGCCTGATCTGCTTTTGCCTGCATACGATGCGGCTCATCTGACCCGCACACAGCTTCGCCATACCGTATCCATTCTCCGGATCGGTACGCATATCCGGTGTCAGCCTGCCCTCTTTTCTTCCGTATTCTGCCTGAGAGCCCGCCCCGATAAAAGTGCGGCATCCCAAACGTTTTGCCAGTTCCACCGCATCCATCGTATATGCAATATTATCGGTCTGCAGATGCATATCGTTTCTGGCATCTCCCACCGTTCCATTCCATGCAAAATGGTAGAAAACCTCATACTTGTCCGTTAATATGTCTTCTCGGAAAAGATTGCGATACTCACACAAATCTGCTTCAATAACTTTGACATAGGACGAATCGGGAATATATTTTATTCTTTCGGAACCCTTATGGCAGATCGCCAAAACATTTGTTTTTTCTGCAATACATTTCTCAATCAACGCCATGCCGATCGCCCCGGTGGGACCGGAGATTACTATGCTTTTCATTGCCGTTTTGTTACCTTCTCTATCTTCTTTAATTATCAATTTCTATTTTGCTTCTTATTTCCTTTACTATCGCACCTACAACTGCTTATATTAATTTACCTAGAAATTCATTCAACTGCTTCTCCATAACCTGTTCAATGGACTTACCGTCGCGATATGCCACGGTCCATTCAACGATCATCTCCATTGCCCTTTCCACATTCCAGACAGGCTTCCACCCGTAAGTTCTCTTTAATTTGGAGCAGTCTAGCTTTAGGAAATTAGCCTCATGCGGTCCACCGTCATACTCTTCCTTCCAAGTGACATTCTGTCCGGTTGCCTGACTCCACTTCTCACAGAACAGCGTCACAAGTTCTCCGGTCGAATAACAGTCCGTCTCATCCGGTCCTACATTGTAATTTCCCTCATAATTTCCGTTTTCATACTGCCTCGCAGCAATCATCAGATAGACTGCCACCGGCTCCAACACATGCTGATATGGTCTTGTAGAATAAGGATTTCTGACAACGATCTCTTTTCCTTTAAGCGCTGCCCTGATGCAGTCGGGAATGATCCTGTCCGCCGCAAAATCACCGCCGCCGATCACATTACCTGCGCGCGCTGTCGATATCGCCGTCAGAACCGATTCCTCTCTTTCGTCCTTCGTGCCCCCAAAAAAGGAATTCCTGTAGCTGCTCGTCACTAACTCCGAACATGATTTAGAATTAGAATACGGATCATAGCCGTTCAACTCTTCACTCTCACGGTAACCCCATTCCCACTCTTTGTTCAGATATACCTTGTCCGTCGTAACGTTTACAAAAGAACGGACACAAGCGTGTGTGCGAACACATTCTAATACATTGACTGTTCCCATCACATTTACCTCATAGGTATAGACCGGATTGCGATAGGATTCCCGCACAATGGGCTGTGCTGCCATGTGAATGACGATTTCCGGCTGTGCTGCATCAAACACCTTCTGCAAATGTTCCAAGTCTCTGATATCTCCTATGACTGAATCAATCTTCGCGTCTATACTGCTAAGCTCATAAATGCTCGGCTTGGTCGGCGACTCTAATGCATAACCTGTCACCTGTGCTCCTGCCTGCAAAAGCATTGCACACATCCACGTTCCTTTAAATCCGGTGTGCCCGGTCACCAGCACTCTCTTACCTCTATAAAAATCTAATCCGAAATCAAACATACTAATAAACATGCTCCTTCCTCAGCCTGCGAGTTTGGGCGTCAGCACAAATCTCGCGATTGAAAAATCTTTGATTTTTCAATCTGTTACTGCCTCAATCAGCATCTTTGCCATGTAATCAATCATCTCATCCGTCATGCCCGGATAAACGCCGATCCAGAAAGTATCTTTCATAATACGGTCTGTGTTAGTAAGTTCTCCGACAATACGATATCCATCTCCTGTAGCGCGCATTTCATCAAAGCACGGATGTTTCGTCAGATTACCCGCAAACAGCATCCTTGTCTGAATGCCGTGCTCCTCCATATATTGCACTACTTTGTTGCGGTCAACTCCCTCTTTGCAGGTAATCAAAAATCCGAACCAGCTGGGATTAGAATCCGCACATGCCTCCGGCAGAATCAGCTTGTCCGAAATATGTTCGGTACTGTCTGCCGCCAGCAGATTTGCTTTCAAACGATCAAAATTGTGCTTTCTCCGCTCCACAAAAGACGGGAACTTATCAAGCTGCGCACATCCGATTGCCGCCTGCATGTCAGTTGCTTTCAGATTATATCCAAAATGCGAATAGACATATTTATGATCATACCCCAAAGGCAGTTCACCGTACTGCCTGTCAAAGCGGTGTCCGCACAAGTTGTCACATCCGGAAGGGCACACGCAGTCTCTGCCCCAATCTCTAAATGAACGGATAGATTTATTCAGCAAAGGATTATCAGTGTATACTGCACCGCCCTCACCCATCGTCATATGATGCGGCGGATAGAAACTGGAAGTTCCGATATCACCGATTGTTCCTGTCAACTTCGTCTCTCCATCGATCGTATATTCTGACCCAAGCGCATCACAATTGTCTTCTACCAGCCACAGATTATGTTTCTTACAAAATTCGCTGACTGCCTTTAAATCAAAAGGATTCCCCAATGTATGAGCAATCATGACTGCTTTCGTCTTATCAGATAACGCCTGTTCCAGCATACTTACATCAATATTGTACTGCGGAAGCGTCACGTCCACGAACACCGGCACTGCACCGTATTGAATAACAGGCGCAACCGTTGTCGGGAATCCTGCCGCCACCGTAATGACCTCATCGCCCCTCCTCACCGCACGCTCTCCCAGCAAGGGGGATGTCAATGCCATAAATGCAAGAAGATTTGCGGAAGAACCGGAATTGACAAGCGAGCAGTATTTCACACCCAGATACTCTGCAAGTTGTTTTTCAAACTGATCCGTATATCTTCCGGAAGTAAGCCAGAATTCCAACGCGCTGTCCACCAGATTGACCATCTCCGCGCTATCATATACTCTGGATGCGTAGGGAATGCGCTGTCCTTCCTCGAAAGATTTTTTCACATTATGGTATGTTTCGCAATATTCCTTTACCAATCCTAAGATTTCCTCTTTTGCCTGTTGTTCTGTCGTCTGATTCATATTCTTCTCCTCGTATGATACCGTTATAGTCTCACCTTATTTATTCACATTTCATTTCCGGTCCACGCTGTCCCAAATCTTCCACGGAGCCTGTCCGCTGCTCCACAACCCTTCCAGATACGCTCTGTCATGCACCGTATCCATCGGTGACCAGAATCCCGGATGCCTGTATGCCGCCATCTGATTATCTGCCGCCAGCTTTTCAAAGGGCGCTGCCTCCAACATCTGCGAGCCATCCCCCAGGTAATCAAAAATCTCCTTGTTTAACACCATAAACCCTGCATTTACCCACGACTGATCTTTTCTCGCCTTCTCTTTAAAGCTCTCTATCAACCCGTCTTCATCAATCTTGATGGCTCCGAAACGCCCTGCCGGCTGAGTTGTGGTGATTGTCGCGATCCTGCCGTGCTCCCTGTGAAAAGTAAGTAATGCCGGAATATCTACATCTGCCACACCGTCACCATAGGTCAGCATAAACGTCTCATCATCGCCGATATAATCCCTGATTCTCAAAATCCGCCCTGCCGTCAATGTCTCAAGCCCGGTATTGGCAAGCGTGATCCGCCACGGCTCCGCGGTAGAATTATGATAATTTTTTTGCTTATCTTTGAGATGGAACGTGGCATCCGATTGATACATATAATAATGGACAAAATAATCCTTTATCATGTGTCCCTTATAGCCACAGCATATGATAAAATCATGATACCCGAACGTAGAATACGTCTTCATAATATGCCAAAGAATGGGCTTATCACCTATCTCAACCATCGGTTTCGGCTTCAACACCGATTCTTCACTGATCCGGCTGCCTTTACCGCCTGCTAAAATAACTACCTTCATATCACTCACAATTATCCTTCTTTGATATACTTCTGCTTCGCCCAAGGTGCAATTCCTGCATTCCAAAGGTTTTCCATATTTACTCTGTCGCGGTATGTCTCCACCGGCGTCCAGAAACCGTTATGTTTATATGTGATCAGCTGTCCCTTTCCGGCAAGATTATCTGTCAGTAGATTTTCTAAGGCATAATCTCCCTGCAGGCTGTCAAAAACTTTCTTGTCAAGCACATACAGCCATGCATTGGTCCATGCCTCATTTACAGGCTCATTCTTCTGTATCTTTTTGATCAGCCCCGCTTCATCAATATCCAAAGCCTCATTACGCCCGGTCGGTCTGGCTACCGCCATGGTCGCAATCTTTCCTTGTTCGCTATGATATGAAATCATCTTCTTTACATCAATATCAAAAAGACAGTCACCGGATGCAACAATAAACGTATCTCCTTCTATATATTCCTGTATCCGTGCAACTCGCTGCCCTGTAGAAGAGTACAGACCTGTATCCACTACCGTGACTTTCCAATCCTCGGTGCGGTTCTTGTGAATCTCGACCGTATTTGTCTTAAGATCCACTGTAATATCAGACTGGTAGATATAATAGTCCATGAAGTATTCTTTGATCATGTCCACTTTATACCCGCCGCATATGATAAACTCATTCAGTCCGTATGCAGAGAAACTTTTCATAATATGCCAGAGCATCGGTTTCCCGCCAATCTCCGCCATTGGCTTCGGAATGCCCTCCTGCTCATTGCTGATCGTACTTCGTTGTCCGCCTGCTAAGATAACTACCTGCATACTGTGTCTCCCTCGTATAATATTACTTTTCTCAAAGCACTCAGTTATGTTTTATTATAATACAATAATTGGGAAAAAGCATTATAAAACAAGAAAATCGCTTTGCGATTATCTTAGGAAGAATGCAAAGCATTCTTCCGCTCTTTGAAGGAATTATTTAATTACAGAATAAAAGTCTCCCATGATTGTTTGATTCCATCATAGAAGACTTACTAACACTACATACCTATTTTTAAAGAACTTACATAGCTCTGCATAAATCAACATTTCGCACTATATCATCAGATAGTATCCCTATTCTGCGGTTACTCTCCTCTGCCTCTAAATACGTGACTAATTTCTTGTCAGCAGATGCTTGTTCGTCGTATAGTAATAATCCTATACCATTTTGTCTTAATTCGTTGATTAACATATCACTTGGATTTTTCTTCGGCATACAAACATATGCATAATCTGCTCCCCGCATGTGATCATATGCTTGCGCAATCGCATCTCTCCATTTAGTTAATTTAAACTCTATTGTAATAATTTTGTCAGTCTGATCAATCAGCACCATGTCAATACATCGGGACAAAAAAGGAATTTCACATTCAATTTTTTTATATTGCTTCTTTTGTTCTAAACATTCTTTACAATCCAAAACCATTTCCCATTCCGATTTCATTTTCGCACCTATTTACACTTATAAATATCTATCCTTAATCTTCGATTCCTCAGCATATTCCGGATATTTTCTATACACATAACTTAACAAATCATCTAACAGCATATTATTAACCTGCGTTTTTAATCTTATAATTACACTTTTTTGATTGTCCGTCAACTGATTCCATATTTTTTCTTCCACATAGCTGATACCCTTTTCCGTCAGTTTATAACTTATCTCATATTTATTTTGAGGGACATCATCATCTCCCCATATATCTTCATCTTCCCATTCTGAAAAATTCTGTATTCTTGTTACTTCATCCTGAATTGGCACGGAAGTCTCTACCTCTTCTACATAATCTATATCTATAAAAAAATTCAGATCATTCAACACTGTTATAGAATATGGACCATAGAGATATGGAATAAATTCTGGCAAGACCACATCCTCGTCTTTGAAAAATCCCTTTGCAAGTTCTTTTTCGAAAATAAAAATCAACTTTTCAATTCTCGTCCGTCCCCATATTGGTTCATTACATAGTCCCGTTTTACCTTCAGCATATAAAAAAGCCAATAATAAATCTTTTCCAACTTTACGAGCCATTTTTTAATCCTTTCAGATATTTTTCCACTCCATCATAATGAAATTTTATCTTATCTTTTCCAAAAAAATTCTCATATCTTACAGATGGTACATCTAATTTATTAATAATATTTTTTCTTATTCCATCATCGATCGTCTTCAATTGTCTATTATAGTAATCCACATTGTCATTTTGTGTCAGAACTACTTCTATCTTACATTGATCTACCAATGTTTCTTTTAATAAATGTTTAAACTCGAAATCTGCACTCGGTAACGAATATCCAATAAATACCACCTTATCTGCCTCTGATAACTCTATAAATGCATTATGCCATATATTCTTTATATTACTGTCTTGAAATGATTTCAAGTATGTTGGCGAAACAAACAAACTTCGTAATCTGGGGCGGCTTTCCAACTCATATTCTGTGCTGCAATATTTGCAAAAACTCTGTTCCTTACGGTCGGCTCCTAACACATACTTGGCTATATTATCTTCAAAGTCTATGGATATTCTACCACATCTGGGACATACAAGCCAATTAAAAGAACCATGCAATTTCAAAATTTTAATATTATAATACCCTTTTGTTTTCAAAAGTGTTGAAGGAATCCAGCGTACATTCTCTACAAAAGGATAACTGTAAAAGCAATAATCAATCATTACCTTTTTCTCAATTTCTCTGCATTCTCTGTATAATTCCTGCTCTAACATCGTATCCCAATTTAATGTTATAATAGATAACTTATCTTTTTTCAACCCATCTTTGACTCTCTTATCAATCAGCATATTGGCAAATTGTTTATAAACTGGTCGATTTTCTATCTGCTCCATCTGAAAACAAACTGTGTAAATAATACATATTTTTAATGCATCATATACTTCCAGTACTCTTGTATCAGAATACTTTCTCCAATGTTCTCTCTGTAAATCAATCTTATCAAAAATCGTAAATATATCTTCCAATGCAATACGCAATGTTGCCGCCATTTCATAAATCTTTAACCTGCACGTTCTTTCTTGCAACAAGTTTTTAGCTGATTTTAATTCATGCATTAAGTCAAGTAATTTATTCTTTTGCGATGAAACTCCAAAATTCTCAAGCAAAAAGCATCCTAAAAGATAGCGATTCTTATCAAACACCTGGAATCTGGTCGTATATTCTATTGGCGCATCATTCTGCTGAATATCTAATAAATCAGCATCGAAATCTATCTGCCTGTTCTCAATTAATTGCAATTCAAAAATTTGTCTCAGTATATCCGCTTGGATTGGCAAGCCATCTGCTCTGGAGCATCCCGCTCCCAATATATATACAATCTTTCCGTCTTCCATCATTTTTCACCCATATGTTTCAACGCTTCTATCCACACATCCATAATCTCTATTTTCTCTCCTGTCGGTAAAAATTCTTTATATTTTTCCTTATTTCCCGCCAGATCCTGCAAAATAATATTTAATTTCCTATTCTTAACATAATTAAATTCAACCTTTTTACAATACATATAATGCCGTCTGCACTTTGTCTTCTCATCTCTTGTTGCTATAGTTCTTCGCTGTGTATGCCCTAAATAATCAATATCATACATTCCCGTACTACGAAATTGATCAAAACCTTCCATATACTCCGGCATCAGCTGTCTACAAATTTTGCACCGGCATATTTCTTTTAAATATGTATACGAACTTCCCCATAAGTACTCATTTGTATTTATGTATCCTTGTCTCTCCAATAACTCAAGGCTTTCCGAATATCTCAGCCGCCTATGCAATGGCAAAAAATAGTATTTAGATGCCGGCATTCCTCCTCCCACCGGAAAACCGCCTCTATTTTCACCATATTCCAACCCATGCGAAACTCCATCCAATAGTTTAACATCATCGTTACCCAGAAGAATGGAAAAAAAACCACCGTATGCACTATACACTGATTTTCCTCGAAATAACTCAAGAAAAAATAATAAATTATCTATTTCCATTTTAGATGCTCGAGTTTCGTCAAAACTATCAATCCATAAGATATATCCATCGCATTCTGTTTCGATATATCTCTCTGCTACTCTCTTTAAAACACCTCTATCCTGAAGCATATCTCTATCAATAAAAATTTCTATGCGAACCTCTATATCCTCGCTATTACTTATTTGACATATTTCATACATTTTGATATTAACAGCAAGCCATTCCTGATATTGTCCAATATCCATATAAAAATACGGTGCAATAACAAATTTAGGCTGTAAACTTTTATTTATTTCCACATTATCATATTCAAGATATTTTTTAATATCATTTTTTTCAGCAACATTTTGCACCACGCGCTTCTGAAAGTTCATAATATTATTGCAAAATTCGATTAATTCGCTTTCAGCAGTTTCAAGCAAAAATTGTTGCGCCTGTAGTGGTATATGATCTCTTATCCCAGCTAATACGTCTCCATATATATTTATAAGTTTATCAAATGTCGGTTTGATGGGGCGGTTTAGCATCTCTTGCTTATTTTGGGCATAGGCTTTCCTTTGCTCATCCTTTTCTTTTCCTATCTTAGAATGTAATAATTCCAGATGATCCTGAAAAGCATAAGTAATCGGATCAATATAATAATCCTTATTTTCCCTAACACAAATATTTCTTATCAAAAAATTAACTATTGAATCCTGCGAATGAGTAATTGCATTTGCGTTGATCACTATCATATCATAAGTTTCCGCCAATTCTATAAAATCTGCATGATCTCCCAATGTTCCGTATCGTATTATATGTTTCATCGCAGTTCCTCGCCTTTCGGTATTACGTTTGCTATTTGTTTTTATTATATTATGCAATGTATACTATGTCAATAGTTTCGTGAACATTTGTTCTGAGTTGTGTGTCACTAATTTAATCATTGTTAAAAATAATAGATAATATATGATTATCTGTATTTCAATTTATTTCAAATCAATATTATATTTCTAACAATAATTAGTTATTAGCTATTATGCTTATATATATGGAGGAGATGCAGATGACCTGTTCTTACATTGTTGCTATTGATAATACATATTCCTTAACTACAAATTTTCTAGAACAACTACTGGATACTATAACAGTCAATGATGAACTTATTATTATTATTGATGCCTGTAATAACGTTGATACAATTGCCTATTTGAACAAAAAAGAAAAAAGCAATTCACAAATCAAGTTAATACATCTTAAGTATAAAGCAGGATTTGGCGTTTCAAATAATATTGGCATTAAAAATTCAAACGGCGAAACTATTATATTTATTAATTCAGACATTTTTCTTGAAAAGAATTGCATAGAAAACATGTTGACATTATTATGGTCCGACGAAAAAATTGCTGCCGTGCAGCCACTTCTAATTTATCCTCAAAACAATTTAGTTCAAAGTACGGGGCATGTATTTTCAGATTATCGTAGCGGACAATTATTTTCTATACGTAAAAAAGATGATTTTATAGTGCAAAAAAGTGGTCAGCGTCAGGCGCTTACCATGGCACTATGTGCAGTCAAAAGGAAAGTCCTCGCTCAAATTGGAATTTTTGATGAATACTATTTTAATTCACATGAAGGTCTGGAATTGTCACTAAAAATGTCGTTAAATGGATATTCCTGTTTCTACTGTGCAGATGCAATAGCCTATCATTGTACAGGAGCTGCCCGGGCAACAAGCTTATATGACAGTTCTAAACAAAAAGCCCACTTTTATAAAAAATGGAGTGATCAAATACATTACGATGTAGCAGAATATCTTAGATTACAAATGACGGCAGAACAACAGGATAGTTCTTTCTTTATACTTAATTTTAGCACATCACATCAATGGAATAAAATATTGAATGATTTGCATATTAGTATATTACAAAACGAAATATTTCAAGAACGTTTTATAAAGGATATAAATTTATTCTTTTGTTTGCCTTTTTCCTCTTTAAACTATGCAGGCTCATTTCTTTTTTTATGTGACAGCATGGCACAGCTTAAAGCAAATCATCGCTGGATATCATTGCGAAAAAACTACAAAGATATTATAATGGATCTGGACGGGAATCTAGTGCCGTTAAATTACTTTATAGAATAAGGAATCATAAAATGAAGAAGATATTGGTTGTTCTAAAACACCTGTCACTTGGCGGGGCAGAAAAAATGTTTCTACGAATTCTAGCGAATATAAATACAAACAATTACAACATTCATGTTATGTTGGTTTTTAATGAACGACTGCAAGAATTACCGAATTTGCCCAATTTACAAATAACTACTATTTTTGATAGAAAAAGTGATGCCGCTAAGCAAATGATTAAAAATCACCCTGACAACATCTATGCTGAAAATATTACAGATATATATGATGTGGAAATTGCTTTTTTGGAAGGTTATCCAACTCAGATTATTGGTGCAAGTTCAAATCCCAGCTCTTTAAAGGTTGCATTTATCCATACAGATTTCCGATTCTTTCATCATTCTTTAAATGCCTATGCCAATTCAGATGCTGAGGTAGCCTGTTATCGGAAATATACATATATTATGTATGTATCAGAGACAGCGCGCAAAGGATTTAATTTAACATATCCGTCCATTTCGCATCAAAAGGAATATATTTTTTATCCACCACTCACAGAAAAAATGCTTTTTTCAAGTCATACTTATCTTACTGCATTAAATGAAAAGCCCTATTTCATTACCCTAACCCGTTTAGCGCCTGAAAAAGGGGTATTTAAGCTTATTGATGCCTGCAAAAAAATTATAGAACTTGGATATGATGTATGTTTTAAAATTTATGGTACTGGACCACTATATCACAAACTATCACAGAGAATTCAAACCGATCATTTACAAAAAAATATTTATTTGATGGGCTATAGCCATGCCCCCTACGCTGAATTAAAAAATAGCATGGCATATATATGTCCGTCTGACCATGAATCATTTTGTATTGCAATAGAAGAAGCTCTTTTTTCCTCTGTTCCGATTATTGCATGCCGTTGTTCAGGAACTGAAGAGATTTTACACAATGGAGATTTTGGATTACTTGTTACAAATAGTTCTGATGGTTTAGCCGCTGGAATTAGGCAGTTTTTGAATAGTCCTGATTTTGCCCAAATGCTACGTTGCAAATCACAAAATGGAAAACAATATTGGCAAAATATTCTTGCATCTGCTTGTGATTTTCCAGACTTATTTTACCATACGCGCAAATCTAAATAATAGGTATCATCATGCATTGTATCATCATAAAAAAACCATTTAATCTTTCTTATATCACTTAGATGATTGTAATTATGTTCGATAATCTGACGATACTTTTTTCCGCAGTCTTGAATTAGTTTCATGCCATATTGTAACATTTCAGCTGCTGTATCAATATCATTTTTTATTATATGCAAAATAGCAAGAAGATTATTCAAAAGATATGCTGTACGTCCTTGCGCAATTATATGCGATTCTAATTGAGCCGAAAAGATTTCCGCGTATATCTCATCGACAAACGGAGCTAATAACGAAATATCCTCAAATTCGGGAATACATACATATTTCATCAGCCGACAATAGGTGATGCGGATGGATGTTTTCATATCTTCACTTACAATGCCCCTTTCCGCTAAATTTTGTCTGCACTTGATAAGTTCTTCAATGGCATCATCATAACTCTCATTATGAATTGCCTCAAAAAATAATCTGTCTATTTTACACAGAATTTTTCTTCTAAAGTCTATGCTTTCAAGAAAACAATCGTAACATTCCGCATCTATTTTAATGGAATCTTGAATATCATATACTGCCAATCCTCTAGCATAGTCCATTTTCCATTCCTGCAACATTGAATTATACTTGTCAGAGAAAATACATTGTGGCAATGTTAAATGATATTGGCAAAATTCCTTATAAATTTGTAAAGCTTTTTCACAATTATCTTGCAGGAAATAAATCATCATCATTCGATTCATACATGTTGAATATGCAATTCTTAATTGATGTGTTTCCAAGGAGTTCTCCTCCTGATTCATATTTAAGACCGTATATATGTCTCGCTTTAATACAATTGCTTCTGATAATATTCCATCAATTTGAAATCGACTGTATCTATTATTGAGTAACTCTGCGGAAGCCCTAAAATAGGTCAACGAATTTTTCGCCGAATGATTTTTAATAAAAATAAATATGTCTATTGCTCGTCTTTGAGAGTCACTATGAATTAAGGCTATACCGTAATAAAATAAAGCATCTAAATCGACTTCCTGACAATTTGACTTATTATTTAATATATCAAAACAAAAAATTTCACCACACAGCATTGCATCTTTATAGTTTCCTTCTTTAATATATGTTATCATTTTAACTTTATAATTTTCTTTTACCTGCAAATATAGTTCATGATTACACTGTATGAGTAGAGCTTGCGCTTGAAGAACATCAAATAATGGGTCAATGTATGCATTATCCAATAATCTGCATAGATATTCTGGTAATTGGTCATTTGATGAAACAGACTTCCGCTGATTCCTATAAATATATTGAAAATAATCTATACAAGGTATATATCTATGTTTAAAGCGTAAAATATATCCTTTATTGTATAAAGATTCTAATGCTTCTTCATTTATCTCGCCAGCCCTCAGAAGTTTTTCATCAATGCCCTTGGAAAAATTAGAAATTAAATCCAGTACTAATTTTTCCTCATCCTTAAGTTCAAATTGCATATTGCTTAATCTGTTATGATTTAAGTTAGTTATATATAGATTTATATTCTCTAATGATAAATTTGTGACAGCATTACTTTTAATATAATTAATTAGTTCACTGATCATTTTAGGGTAGCATGGCATCTTCGCGACTTGAGAACTAAAGGCATTATATTGCCATATATTTAGGTTTTCTTTTAAGCATGCTTTGATATCGTCCGTTGACATTCCATCCAATTTGTTCGGAATGATTTCGGACTTATCAAACAGATCCGTTTCACTGGAAAAAATAAGTATTGAATTATTACAACTATCTTTCAACTGTTGAAAAATCATTTTAAAAACATTTAATTCTTCCTCTGAAAAAAAATCGACATCGTCCACAAATAAAATATGTTTGCGGGCAAAATATGATTTTTTAATAATGCTAGACTTTTCTTTGCTCAATTTTTTAATTACATTTTGAGCAATAATGCAATCGAAACATCCCTCAAATATATCCGTTAACAAATTAGTTTCTATTATATTATTATAGTTGTTTTTTGTGATAAGATATTTGTAATAATTTTTAGTCTCTTCATTATATTCCTTTGCATCCTGATACATATCTCCATAATTGAAATACATTATCATTTGACAAAGTTTTATACTATTTGAACATGAAAAATTAGCAGACTCGCATTGCAAAACGGCTACAACATGAAAAAAACTTAAGTCTTTAGCCATCTCTTTCAATAAAAATGTTTTCCCATATCCTACAGCACCCTGAATGGTAATTATGTGATTATCATCCGTATCTGGTAATGTATTTACCGCACGACACACTTCAATTTTTATTGATTCCTGTTGAGAATAAATAAGGTGCGGATTATGATCGTTTACAATTTTAATATCCAAAACATAAGGTAAAATGGTATCTTGTGTATCTTTAAATTCAATTACAATCGGATCATTGTTTACACATGTTAATTTTACTGGAAAGTATTTTTGCTGTACTCCTGGCGACAGGCAAATTTCCGGTGACTCTATAAACATAAAAGGATATTCCTCTTTTTCGACAATGGTACATTCTAAATCAGCGTTACACGAAAATGTAACGCATAAATTGCATATACTGTCCACTGTAAATTCAGGCTGTATATAGGAACTTTCAAAATTAGCCTCCAATTGATTTTCAAGTCTAACATTTTCAATACTGACGGCTGTTGTTTGACATATATCCGGAAGTTCTTCTCTGAAGAAAGATTTATACTGTTCTGGGTGTGCAATTAACCAATATTCCAGTTGAGCTTGCGTAATACATACTACCGTAAAACCACACCTTTTTCCGGTTTCATTAATACGGGCATTTATTGTATATGGTATTTGACCATTGGTAATAATAAAAACCAGTTCAATTTTTCCATCCAAAAAACCAGATATCATAGTGGGATCAACATCCCTTTTTCCTAATGAAGATGAATCCTTTTTATATTTGGCCTCGCCCCATATATTATCTAGAATCAAAGAAATGAAATCCCTATTATTATCCCACGAACTCTGAGTATTTTTCCAAGAATACTTACGATACACAGATGATAAATAATTTAAGACTAGTTTTTCAAAAGCTGTCCCTGCCCTTTTGTTATTATTATCATTCAATTCATATATTTTTTCCCAATTTAGCATATTTGTATTTCTTCCTATTAACAGATAATCATATATTATC
>JAAGKN010000429.1_pt1 | contig 64102 bp, 44 predicted proteins | sample 6206371 | NCBI WGS metagenome assembly JAAGKN01 (sample SAMN11533720, study PRJNA540317) | gut metagenome | isolation source: fecal pellets from male and female animal of same cohort | host: Peromyscus leucopus | place: USA:CA | collected 2017
AGAAGAAACAATGCTTAATAATTATTTAGAAGATATATATAATTCTATTATTATAAAAGATATATCAATGCGGATACAAAAAACAGATATTGCATTACTTAATAAAATTGTAAAGTTTATGTTTGATAGTATTGGAAGTTTATTATCTATTAATAATATTGCTAATACATTAGCATCTAATGGTTATAAAACAGATAATAAAACTATTGCAAAATATATTAAAGTATTAACAGATAGTATGCTTTTTTATAAAGTAGAAAGATATAATGTAAAAGGTAAAAATATTCTTTCATCATTAGAAAAATATTATACAGTAGATACAGGGATTAGAAGTATAAAATTAGGTAGAAAATATACAGATTTAGGACATATTATTGAAAATATAGTTTTTTTAGAACTATTAAGAAGAAAATATAAAGTATATGTTGGGTATATACAGGAATGTGAAATAGATTTTGTTGCATTTAAAAATGGCAGTTTAGAATATTATAAAGTATCACTATCTATAACAGATGAAAAAGTTATGACAAGAGAGATAAAAGGTTTTAAAAATATTAATGACAACTATCCAAAATATATAATTACCCTTGATAAAATAGGCACTAATACTGATATTAATGGTATTAAGCATATTAATATTATTAATTGGCTACTTGAAGAATATTAATATTTAAGCTTTCTATATAAAATAAAGAACAAATATGATTATGTTGTATTTTTTTGTGTCTTACACCTGTAATCTATATATAAAATACTTGAAAAATTTTATACTAACATATATAACTAAAAGTTAGGATATATTATCAAAATAAGATTAATATAATCTTTTTTGTATTATAATTGTGGCAGATATGTATGTTATCAAACTGTAATATTGAATTAAGATTAAATATTTATATAAAGAGGATTAATTTATGCCTTCATATTTACTAGAAATAGGCTGCGAAGAAATACCAGCAGCATTTATTCCATCATCAACTAGATATTTATTTGATGAATGGACAAAAAGGCTTTCTGCATTAAATTTACCATTTACATCAATACAATCTGGTGGCACACCACGCAGGTTGTATATAAATATAGACGGTTTGCCAGTTTCTCAGGAAGATAAAACTGAAATTATTATGGGACCACCAGCTAATATTGCTTTTAATAGTGATGGAACATTTACAGAAGCTGCTAAAAAGTTTGCATTATCAAAGGGAATAGATGAAAGTTCACTTAAAAAAGTTACTACCCAAAAAGGCGATTATTTACAAGGGGAGAAAAAAACTGGTGGTGAAAAAACATCTGATTTATTGCTTAAAACTGCACCTGATATTATAAAAAATATACCTTTTCCAAAATCAATGAAATGGGGTAATAATGATTTTAGATTTGTTCGCCCTATACACTGGTTTTTATCTGTTTATGATGGGAAAGCTCTTGTTTTTGAAACAGATGGCATTATTGCTTCAAATATTACATACGGGCATAGATTTCTTCATCCTTCTAAAATTGAAGTGCAAAATGTAGTAGATTATAAAGAAAAACTTGAAAAATCTTGTGTTTTTGTGGATAGTTCTGTAAGGCGTGAGATTATTCTTTCACAGGTTAAAGAAATAGAGAAAAAAGAAAATATTACCGTTGAAACTGATGAAGAGCTTTTAAATATAGTATCTGATTTAGTTGAATACCCTTATGCAATACTTGGTTCTTTTGAAAGTTCATACTTAACTCTTCCAGAAGAAGTGCTTATTACATCTATGAAAATACATCAAAAATATTTTCCAGTTAGAAATAGTGATGGAAAACTTATTAATAAGTTTATTGGTATTGCTAATATTAAATCACCTAATGGGGATAATATTATTAGGCAAGGATATGAAAGAGTGCTTCGTGCAAGACTAAATGATGCACTATTCTTTTTTAATAATGATAAAAAAGTGAAATTAGAAGAAAGGGCAGAACAGCTTAAAAAAGTAGTATATCAAGAAAAACTTGGCACAAGTTATGAAAAAATGGAAAGGTTTAAGGATATTGCTGTATTTTTAGCTGAAAAATTATGTAGTGATAAAAAAGAAAGTGTAGAAAAAACAGCATATCTTTGTAAGGCAGACCTTCTAAGTGAAATGGTTTATGAATTTCCAGAGTTGCAGGGAGTAATGGGCTGTTATTATGCAAAAAATGAAGGGTTAGATGAAGATATTGCTTATGGTATAATGGAACATTATCTTCCTAAATTTGCAGGGGATATTCTTCCAGAAACTGATGAAGGCAGGCTGACATCTATTGCTGATAAAATAGATACTATTGCTGGTGTTTTTGCTGCTGGTATGAAGCCAACTGGTAATTTAGACCCTTATGGCCTTAGAAGAAATGCTATTGGTATTATTTCAATTATTGAGCAAGCAGGATATAGAATAGAGCTAAAAGATATTATAAATATTACTTTAAATAAGTTAAGCTCACGACTTTCTTTTGATAAAGATGAAGTTTTAAAAGATGTTTTATCATTTATTAATTTAAGATATAGGCAGATACTTGTATCAAAAGAAATTGTTGCTGGTGATGTTTATGATGCAGTATGTGATAAATCAAGTGATATATTAAAAACATTAAATTTAGCAAAAGTATTAACTAATGCAAGAGGAACTGATGATTTTCAAACTATTTCACAAGCATTTAAGCGAATAAATAATATATTAAAGAAAAATAACTGGGAAAAAGAAGAATTTGTTGATGATATTTTGCAAACAGAGGAAGAAAAAATTCTTGGTAATTTAATTAGAAACCAAAATATGCAAACATTACTTGATGAAGAAAAAAATTATGCAGCTCTTGATGAACTTATGAAATTTGCACCAGCTGTTGATAACTTTTTTGAAAAAGTAATGGTAATGGCTGATGATATAAAAGTGCGAGAAAATAGGCTTGGTTTAATAGCATGCCTTAGAAAAGTATTTTTAATTATTGGCGATTTGGGAGCAATAGCAGCTAAATAGTAAATTTTAGCATTTATAGATTTGAGGTTTTGTATGAAACTGACAGAAATTATTAATAAGCATTGTCATTGTAAAGTAGTCCAAATAGTTGTTAAAAATTTAGGTGGTGAGCGTGTAGTTTTCCAAGATGTTGCCTTGGATAAATCTGGTGAATATAGCCTTTGCCTAAATACTGGCAGTGTGGAATTAGTAATAAAATATTATGCTGATAGGGAATTATCCAGCGAAGCTGTCAGTTTGCTTACAGATTTGATTGATGTATATATAGAAAATAGAGCTACATGGGAAATTACTGAAAATGTATCAAAAAATTCTGATATATATGCAGGTAGGGCAACCCTTGATGAAATGGTGCAAGTTGCAACAAATGCGTTAGTTTCATCAAGTCTTTTTGAAAAAGCTGCTGTTATGTTTTTTAATGAAAATCTTATGGAGTTGCGTGGTATATACATGGCAAGTATGCCACCTTATACAGAAAAGCAAGTTAAAGATTTTAGAAATAAACGAGTGCCAGTTCAAAAATCTATTATTAAAAAATTACAGGAATATAATAAGCACTCTTATGATATGGAACGACATTTAGAGCTGGAAGATAAGATTTTCCAATCCATAGATAATGTAAAGCTAACTAATCCATTGATTATTTCACCAATTATAACAGGTAATAAAATATATGGAGTATTAATCACATATTCAAGAAATGAGTATACTAATACTCATGTTTTTGCTGCCCGCTCTACTGCTTGGACTTTAAATACAATGATGATGGCTGTTATATCTAACCAAAAATATGAATATACAACATCATTTTATAAAGAAATAGAAACGGAAATGCGTAGCAAACAAAGCCTTGTTACACTAGGTAATTATGTTGCAACTATTGCCCATGAAGTAAAAAATCCACTTATTTCTATTGGTGGTTTTGCTAAACGGCTTATGAAATCAGTTGCAAATGAAGATTTAAAACGCATGGCAAAAATTATTGCAACAGAATCTATTAGATTAGAACATTTAACAGAAGATATTTTGGCATTTTCAAAGAAAAGAACACCTAAAAAAGAAAAAATATTATTAAAAGAACTTTTTAGTGAAATCAAACCATTATTTGAAACAAGAATGGCAGAAAATAATTTTCAGTTAAATATGGATATTCCTGATGATGCTTATATTAATGCAGATATTGACCAAATAAAACAAGTTATAGTAAATTTAATAACAAATGCTATGAATGCAATGGAACAAGATGGAGCTGTTAATATTAGCTATCAAGAAAAAAATGGTAAAACAAGCATTATGATTGCAGATACTGGTCCGGGAATACCACTTGAAGTTATGCCTAACTTATTTAAACCATTTTTTACCACATCAAATGCAGGCACAGGTTTAGGACTGCCAATAAGTAGAAAAATATTAAATAATCATAATGGCGATTTAAATGTTTATAATAGTAAAAATGGTGCTGTGTTCACAATAACACTGCCTGTGGAGTAAAGAAAAAGTGATTTATACAATAACAAGAGAAAATATTGATTTTATAAAAAATAAAGGCTTAAAAGCTGATGCAACAAGATATATGGAGCAATACGAAAATTTTATTGAATATATAAAAGAAAGTGGTGCTTCTATATCAAGCGAAGACTATTCAAAAAAAGAGCAGGAACTTTTAAATAAACTTGAAGAAAAAGGTGCAAAAATATGTAATAGTGGCAAAAGTGTTGTTTTTAATGCAATATCGCCATCATGTGAGCATTGTCACACTGGTATAGGCTCTGCAACTTATATTCTTACACTAAAATGTAACCGTGATTGTTTTTTCTGCACTAATAAAAATCAAGCAGATTATGCAGCAGGTATTAATAAAGTATATGATATTATATCAGAATTTAAAACGCATTTAGGATATTATAAAAAAATGAAATCAGTTGCTATTACTGGTGGAGAGCCATTATTATATCCTGAAAAATGTATTGAGTTTTTAAAAGAAGTTAAAAAATCAGATAAAACTATTCAAACACGAATATATACAAATGGTGATTTGGTTACAGAAGATATGCTAAAATTATTGCGTGATGCTGGGCTTGATGAAATCCGTTTTGGATTAAAACCTGATGAAAATGGTAAAGTATCAACACAAAGCCTTGATAATCTAGCTCTTTCTGTTAAATATATTAATCGCACAATGGTAGAAATGCCATTAATGCTTAATAAAGTAGAAGAAATGAAAGAGCTTATGATTACTCTTGATAAAATAGGTATATTTGGCATTAATATTTTAGAATTTTTATACCCTTATGTGCATCCTGATGAATATAAAAATAAAGGTTATGAAGTTATAAAAAGACCATATAAAGTGCTTTATCCTTATACTTATGCAGGTGGTGTGCCTATTGCAAAAAGTAGTATAGAATGTTTAGAAGTAATGCTTTATTGTTTAGAGCATAATGTTAAAATGGGAATGCACTATTGTAGTCTTGAAAATAAATTAACATCACAGCTTTATCAAAGTAACCACTCTATTAAAATGAGTGAAATAGAATATTTTTCTGAAAAAGACTTTTTTTTAAAGACAGTAAAAGGGTATGAAGACGATGCTGCTATTATAAAAGAAGTGCTTGATAAAAATAATGTAGACCACTATATGTATGATACATCAAATAAAGTAATAGAATTTTCGCCTACATATATCACATTATTAAAAGATTATGATATGGAGCTAGGGCTTACTTATTTAGCAGTTGATTTTGATGAAGGATATGGAAGAAAAGTATTAAGAGAATATCAAATAGATAAAGTAGAGCCTAAAACTTTTGAATTATCTGATATTTAATAATATATAAATATATCTATTTTTAGGTGATATATTGTTTAATAAAATAAATATTGCAAATATGGTATTTGAAGGGGTATCTCGTTCTATTTCTATTGCCCCTAAATACTGTTCTAAAATAAAACATAAAAGTTCGCCTTGCACAATATGCTATACACTATGTCCTGTTGAAGCAATAACAATAGGTGGTCCCGGTGAAACTATCACTGTGGACTGGGATAAATGCACTGGTTGCGGAATATGTGTAAGCCAGTGTCCTGCTCAGGTTTTCAAACTTCGCCATGGTGGGTATCGGAAATTTATTGATAATTTAAGTCGCAGTATTTCTTCCCGTGGTGATTTAGTTATTACATGTAGTGATAATCCAGCATATAATAGACAGACGGCTGTTGTAGATTGTGCTGGTATATTTAATGTGGTAGATTTTCTTGTTCTTTATCTTCATGGTGCTTCTCGTATAACTATAAAATATGGTCTATGTATGGAGTGCCAGTCAAAAAATGGTAAAAATATTTTAGAGCAGGAAATAAAAATATTAGAACAGCTTAAAAATATATTTGAAGATTTAAATGATTTAGAAACCATATATGAATCTGATTGTATCCGCATAATATTTCCAAAACAGCTACCAATATTACAACCTAAGGAAGAGGAAAAACAAAATCCAGCAGTAAATAGACGGGGAATGTTTGCTTTTTTTAAAAACACATTACAGGAAAGTCTTTTAAAAAGTGCTGATATGATAACAGTGGAAAGTTTAGAAGAACGCACTAAAATAGATTTTTCCCATGAAATAACAGCAAGAAGAAAAATATTTTTAGATAGTATAATGTCTTTTGGTAAAATTACTTGTTTAGAAGTTGAAACTAACACTTTATTTAATAATATATTAATAGATGAATCTTGTGTCTACTGTGGCATGTGTGCTAGGTTTTGTAATACTGGCGCCTTATCAATTAATGAAGAAAGAAATGAAATTACATTTAATCCATCTAAATGTATATCCTGTAAATTATGTGAAAGAGCATGTTATCATAATAAATTACATTATAAAGAAACATTAGATTTAAAAACATTCTTTTCAGATAATATTTTAGTATCAAGGAATAGTGATGTATTAACTATATCAGATATGAAGCCTTTTAATGAATAGTTTATAGATATTTTCCAGCAACAATAATTTCATCAGCTTGCCCATTAATAGAAATAGCACCTTCTGATGTTATAATATATGTATGCTGCATACCAGTTACCCCGTATCCTTCTAATGATGAAAAAAATCCAAGATTAATAACCATATTTTCTACAAGTGGTTTTTCATTGTATTTTGATATTATTGGAAATTCATCAATAGTAAGCCCTGTTCCTCTTCCAAGATGAGTAAGAGTGTTTTCTGCTAGTCCCATAAAAGTGCCTTGTATTTCAGGGTGTATATTATCCATGATTTCACTATATATTTCACTTGGTTTTGTAGCAGGTTTTAAAAGAGTAACAGCTAAATCTTTTATCTGCCTGCAATGTTCTTGTTGAGAACGAATATAATCTATTAGGCTGTTGAAAGCATAGCAGTATGTGGCAACAGAGTGATATCCATTGATACCAAATACAGATGATATTGTTACTAAATCATTTTGTTTTAAAGTGATTTTGTCATTTCCAAAGAATGGTGCAGAAGCATATATACCTGTAATACCAGTAGGAATATCATATTTATAAACATTTAATGAACTTTTGCCAAAAGCTACATTTATTGTTTGAAATTCCATATAGGGACGCTCTAAACGAACTATTCCTTGATGACCTTGTTTCATAAATTCATTAAAAATAAGAAGTGCAGCATCTTTTTCTGAAATGTCTTCTGTTAAAAGCTCTGGCACTGTGTTAGTCATAATATTTGCATGTATTTCCCCAGCTTGTTTTAATATATCAAGCTCATATTTGCTTTTTACGCTTCTACACATATTCATAGCTTTATCACATGAATAAATTTTGCCAAATTCAAAAACACTGTTAAAATCCTCTAATATCTTAATAGTAACAAAGTCTTTATCAATAAAAGCTGGGAAAAAAGTATTTAGTGATAATTCATTTTTTATATCTTGTAATTCTTTATAAGGCATTATTTTACAGTATCTTGTTTCTTCTATTGCTCTTTCTATACTTCTTTTCACAAAATATATGGGTTCTTCATCTCTCTGTATAAAAAGAATACCATCCTGCATAGTGCCAGTAAAATAATATATATTTACAGGATTAAAGATAAAAATATATCGCCAACTATCATCAGACATATCCATAAATGTGGTGAATTTTTTAAGCCTATTAATAAGCTCAGCAGCTGGAACTTTTGGATACATAAAAGCCTCACGAATAATATACTAAATCACAATAACATAATCACATATTTTTTAAAAGTAATTTATAAAAGAATAAAAAAACAGCAGGGTGTGCCGTCCTGCTGTTTTTAATTGTGCAAAATATGGGAGGATTGTAAGAATGGGAAATCTTACTATTTGAAAATGCTTATCATATATAAGCTTTGTGCTAAAAATCCTAGTAAAAAAACTCCTTTTTATATTAATTATTTTGGCTTTAATTATTCATCTCTGCCGATGATTATAAATATCATTATTGATAATAAAAGTCAATAAAAAAATTAATAAAATTGAAAAAATATTTCAATAAATTATAACTTATTTATAATAAAAGATATTTTATAGTAATATTTGATGATTAAAGTTATTTTATATATAAAATCAATATATTTAAATAATAAAAATTATCATAATATATAATGAATGAGTATTAAATTATATTAAGATGCTTATATATTTTGTATTATTAATATAATATATGCCATAAATTCAGTTAATAAAAAATACAGTGGTAAATTTAGTTAAAAAGTATTAAATTATGTGTATAATTTATTACTATATTATTTTAGTAATCTAATAATCTACTTAAATATTTAATATAAGGTATAAAGTGTATGATAGATAGATGGATAGCAGAATCAACTGAATGTGATTTTAAGGTAGCATTAGAAGTGAAAAAGCCTAAAAGCTGGTTAAAAAGTGTTAGTGCATTTTCTAATGGTGTTGGTGGCACATTGATTTTTGGTATAGATGACAAAGGAAATATAGTTGGTATTGGTAACCCGCAGGCTGTTGCTGATACAATTAGTAGATTGATTAAAGAACGCATTACACCATATCCTAATTTTATTCTTACACCAGAGCGAGAAAGTGGAAAAGATATTCTTATATTAACTATTTCATCAGGTAGAAATACACCTTATTATTACAAGGCAGATGGAATTATGGAAGCCTTTGTTCGCATAGGTAGTGAAAGCGTTATAGCTTCTGGTTTTACTCTTAATCAACTTATACTGCGTGGTATGAACCGCACATACGATGCTCTTACATCTGAATATGATTTTAAAGACTATTCTTTTTCTAAATTACGAGAAAGGTTCAAAGCATGGACTGGTAGTAGCATGGAAGATAAATTATTTATCTCATTTTGTATAAGAGATGAATATAGCAAACTAACGAATGCAGGTGTTTTGCTGGCAGATGATTCTCCAATAAAGCATTCACGACTATTTTGCACTAGATGGAATGGACTAGATAAAAGCGGTGGAATAGTAGATGCACTTGACAGTGCAGAATATTCAGGTAGCTTAATTATTCTACTTAATGAAGGTATAGGCTTTGTTAAACGAAATATGAAAACATATTGGAAAAAAACAGCAAATTCTCGTATAGAAATGCCTGATTATGTAGAACGAAGTATTTTTGAAGCTCTTGTTAATGCTTTAATACATAGAGATTACCTTATTTTAGGTAGTGAAGTTCATATAGATATATATGATGACCGTCTTACTATTTCTTCTCCCGGTGGTATGCCAGATGGTTCGCGAATACAGGATAGAGATATTACTAATATATCATCTATTCGTCGCAATCCTGTTTTGGCAGATATTTTTGCACGGTTAGGATATATGGAACGGCAAGGTAGCGGATTTAAAAAGATAGCAGAAGCATATCATGGTGCATATAATTATAATGAGATAATGGAGCCTAAATTTTATTCTGATATTATTTCATTCCAAGTAACACTCTATAATTTAAATTATGTTGCGATTGCTAGCGATAAAGTTGCGATTGATGACGATAAGGTTGCGATTGATGACGATAAGGTTGCGATTGCTAGCGATAAAGTTGCGATTGCTAGCGATAAAGTTGCGATTGATGACGATAAGGTTGCGATTGCTGACGATAAGGTTGCGATTGCTAGCAATAAAGTTGCGATTGATAAACTTAATGCTAGTCAAACTACCATAGAAAAAATAAAGCTGGTGTATGAAAAGATAGGATATAATAGTGTTTTTGGGCGGTCTGATATTTCTGCTATTACAAATGACTCTTTAACTGCTGCTGGCAACCTTATTACAAAATTAAAAAAAGCGGGTTTAATTATATCTGTTAGTGGATTTGGAAAAGGAAAATATAAATTTGTAAAACCACAAAAATAGATTATATCTATTACATAAAAGATATTATAACATCTTTCTTATATTGCAACAATTAAGTTTTACTTATCTTTTTTTGCCATAGGGTGAGATTCATCATATACTTTTAATAGAGAAGATAAATCAGAGTGAGTATATTTTTGAGTAGTAGCAAGAGATTCATGACCTAAAAGCTCTTGAATAGAGCGTAAATCTGCACCACTTTCCAATAAATGTGTTGCAAAAGTATGACGAAATGAGTGTGGAGAATAATCAAGTGGTAGACCTGCTTTTTTAAGATATGCTTCTACTACTCTTCTAATTGTTCTATCTGTCATACGAGAGCCAAGTCTGTTTATTATTAAAGCATCGCTTTCTACAATTCTATTTTCAGCTACAATATTATACATTACTTTATAGTAATCTTTAATAAGAGCAATAAGTTCTGGGGCAAGTGGAACAATTCTTTCCTTTTTACCTTTACCACGCACAAGTATACGCATACCATTTAAATCAACTGCACTTTTATCAAGCCCTACAAGTTCAGAAACACGAACACCAGTGCCATATAAAAGCTCTAATATTAGGGCATCTCTCATACCCATCGGTGTAGATTTATCAGGTAAATCAAGTAATGTAAAAATATCGTCCACATTAAATACAGTAGGAAGATATTTTTCTTTTTTAGGAAATTTAAGCATACGGGCAGGATTTTCTTCTATAAATCCTTTTCTATATAAAAATTTAAAAAATGATTTAATAGTAGATATTTTTCTTTCAATGCTAGATTTTGATAACTGTCTGTCATATAATGTAGTAATAAAACCACGAAGAATAAAAAAATCAAGTGATTTAATATTATTAGGGACTTTTTCATCATAAGCATAAATTGAAAGTTCGCTTAAATCTTTTGCATAGGCTGTAACAGAATGTTCGCTATATTCTCTTTCTATGCGGACAAAATTTATAAATTCATCAATTGCGTTATCTATTTCCATAATTTTCTTTATAAAATAATTCTGCTTTTTTATATGCAGTTTCTACCTGCATTTGTTTTTTTTGCTTTTTATCTTTTATTTTTTTATCAAGAGCGGGAAGCATGCCAAGATGAAAGTTAGATGGCACATATTTTTTGCCCTTTGAAAATTCAGAAATACCAGAAATATATTCTGATAAACTGCCAAAAGCAGTGCCTGTTGGAAAATCTAAAAATGGTTTATTTTCTAAAAGCCTTGCAATTTGTAATGATGCAATCAATCCACCAGCAATAGATTCATTATATCCTTCAAGCCCTGTAATCTGCCCAGCAATAAATAAATTTTTATTACTATTAAAATTAAAATATTTTGAAATATGTTTTGGGCTTTCAATATAAGTATTTCTATGCACAGAACCATATCTAAGAAATTCTGCTGTTTTTAAAGCAGGTATTTTTCTAAATATTTCAATTTGTGCTGGTATTGTCATTTTAGTTTGAAATCCTACCATATTAAAGGCAGTGCCATCTTTATTTTCTTTTCGTAATTGCAAAACAGCATAAGGGCGAATATTAGTTTTTGGGTCTTCAAGTCCTACTGGTTTCATAGGTCCAAAAGTTAAAGTTTTTCTGCCTCTTTCTGCCATAACTTCAATAGGCATACAGCCTTCAAAATATGATATTTTTTCAAATTCATGAAATGCTGTTTTTGGAGCAACTATTATATCATCATAAAATATATTATATTCTTCTTCTGATAAAGGTATATTGAAATAATCATCGCCACCTTTACCATATCTTCCAAGAAAATAGCCTTTTGACATATCAATAGTATCTGCATCAATTATTGGGCTTATTGCATCAGCAAAATATAATGCTCCACCGCAGTATTTTTTTATATCTTCTGCTAATGTATCACTTGTAAGCGGCCCTGTTGCAATAAGATATGGGATATTAGTATCAACTGGCAGTTCTGTAATTTCTTTATTAATAACAGTGATATTTTTATGATTTTTTAATGTATCAGTGATGATATTAGAAAAAATTATTCTATCAACAGCTAATGCTCCACCTGCTGGCACACTACATTTAAAAGCAGTTTTTAAAAGAAATGAATTATAAAGCATCATTTCTTTTTTTAAAAGTCCACTTCCTGTTGTCATATCCAGTGATTTAAGACTGTTAGAGCATACAAGTTCTGCAAATTTATCAGTTTCATGTGCAGGTGTTGATTTATTAGGTCGCATTTCAATAAGTTGCACTTTATAGCCACACTCTGCCAGCTGATAAGCTGCTTCACTACCTGCAAGCCCTGCACCAGCTATTATAACATCATATTCTGCCACAAATTATCCTTAATTAATTATCTTTTTTCTTTAATGGTTTTGTGTTTTTGCATTCTGGATAGCCAGAGCATGCAAGAAATGCACCACGGAAACTTCTTTTTATTATCATTGGTTTTCCACATTTTTCACAAACTTCACCGCTTTCATTAGGTGTATTTGCTTTAATACCTATTGTGCCATCATCTTTCATTTCAATATTAGCAGTAAATTTACAGTTAGGATAACCAGAGCATGCTGCAAATATACCATTTTTACCAGATTTTAATACAAGTGGTTTAGAGCATTCTGGGCATTTTTCATCAAGAGATTGTCCAGCTTCTAATATTTTAATAGAGCCATCTGGTGCCTTCAAAAAGTTTTTAATATTTTTACATTCCGGGTATGATGGGCATGCAATCACTTCGCCAAATTTTGTTTTTTTAAAAACAAGCTCTGCACCACATTTTTCACACATTATGCCTGTTCCTTCAAATTGCTTATCATCTACAAGCTCTATTTCCCCTTTTTCATTTCTTTTAAAGTTTGAAGTAAATTTACATTCAGGGTATGCAGAACATGCTAGAAAAGCACCATTTTTACCCATTTTAATTACTAAATCACTGTTGCATATAGGACATTTTTTATTAGCATCTAAATCAGCAGAGATTTTACCAGTAGATGCGTCTTTTAATTCTTTATCAAAACTTGTGTAAAAATTAGATAATACATTATGCCAGTTTTCACTGCCACCTTCAATTAAATCTAAATCTTTTTCCATTTGAGCAGTAAATTTTACTTCAAATATTTTAGGAAAGTTTTTTATTAATATTTTATTAACAATTCTACCAAGCTCTGTTGGGTGAAATTTCTTTTCCTGCAATTCTGTATATTGCCTTTCTACAATAGTAGATATAATTGCAGCATAAGTTGATGGTCTGCCTATGCCTTGCTGTTCTAATGTTTTTACAAGAGTAGCCTCAGTATATCGTGGTGGGCTTTGTGTAAAATGTTGTTTTTTTTCAGTTTTTTCTCTTATTGCAGGGGTATTTTCTGATATTTTAAATGAAATAATAGTTTCATCGTCATCATCTGTTTTATTATCTTCTTCTTTACTTTCAAGATATAGTTTTGTAAAGCCAGCAAAAGCAAGAGTTTTTGCAGATGCTTTAAATTCATAATCATTACCAGTAAGTTTTATAGTAGTTTGATTAAATATCGCTTCTGACATCTGACTAGCAACAAATCTTTCCCATATAAGTTTATATAGTTTATATTGGTCATTATTTAAATATTTTTTTATATCGCGAGGCACTCTTAATACTGATGTTGGTCGTATAGCTTCGTGAGCATCTTGCACATTATTTGATTTTTTAGATGCTTTTTTAGTTTTAGCTACATATTCTTTGCCAAAATTATTGTTAATATATTCTTTTGCTTGGTTTTCTGCTTCTGGGGAAATACGCGTGGAATCTGTTCTCATATATGTAATAAGCCCAACTGGTCCTTCTGCAAGCTCTACACCTTCATATAAACTTTGTGCCACAGCCATAGCTTTTTTTGCAGTAAAGCCAAGTTTTCTAATAGCTTCCTGTTGCATTCTAGAAGTTATAAAAGGCTCTGCTGGACTTTGCTTAACTGCTTTTTCTTCCACACTTGATACAATAAAATCTGTTGGCATTAGATTAAGTATTTTTTCAGCTTCTTTTTCTGTTTTAATATCTGCTTTTTTACCTTTTATTTTATCAAGTTTTGCTTGTAATATACCTTTTTCTTTTGTGTCTTTATTTTCTATGTTAAAATCAGCACTTATACTCCATGACTCAACAGGTATAAATTTTTCAATCTCTTCTTCTCTTTCACATATTAATCTTAAAGCAACAGATTGAACTCTGCCAGCAGAAAGACCATATCTTAAAGGCTTCCATAAAAGCGGACTTACTTTATACCCCACAAGCCTATCTAGTATTCTTCTTGACTGCTGTGCATTTACTCTATTTATATTTATATCGCCCGGGTTATTTATACCGTCTAATATACCTTTTTTAGTAATTTCATTAAAAAGCACTCGTTTAATTGGTTTATTTTTATCAATCTGGCTTGCAATATGCCATGCAATAGCTTCCCCCTCTCTATCAGGGTCTGGTGCAAGATATACAGTATCTGCTTTTTTTGCATTGCTTTTAAGTGAAGAGATAACTTTTTCCTTACCCTCAATAACTATATATTTTGGTTCAAAATTATGCTCTATATCTACACCAAGTTCATTTGGTGGCAGGTCAATAATATGACCAACACTGGCAATGACTTTGTAATCAGAGCCAAGATATTTTTCAATAGTTTTAGCTTTTGCAGGTGATTCAACAATAACTAAGTTCATAGTATTACCCAATTTATATTATTTTAATTATATATTTTTCATCTTTTGCTTTTTCTATAATGCCATCAAGTTCAAGGCATGCAATAGAACTCATGGCAGAAATAACATCAATATCTAATTTCATACATATATTATTTAATGATAAAGGCTCAATAGATAGCGCATTATATATTTTCTGTCCCATTTCATCTTCTATTTTAATATGTCCTTCATTACTTTTAGATATTTCATTGTTGTTCTTATCAAGTTCAATTTTTAAGTCATATTGTAAATCTGAGATTATGTCAAGTGATGTTTCTAAAAATTTTGCACCTTGTCGCAAAAGTGAGTTTGTGGCATTATTTCTATTAGATGGAAATGTAGGCACTGCAAATATATCTCTATTTTGTTCTAGTGCAAATCTACATGTAATAAGTGAACCGCTTTTATATCCTGCTTCAATAACAGCAATAGCTTTTGAAAGCCCTGATATTATTCTATTTCTTCTAGGGAAATTACTAGGAAGTGGAGCTTCATCAAGGGTAAATTCACTAATTAGGCAACCACCTTTATCAACTATTTTATCAATATATTTATTGTGAGTAGCAGGGTATATATTTGCAAGCCCACTGCCTAAAACACAAGCTGTTGCACCAGTTTCTATGGCACCTTTATGAGCAGATATATCAATACCGTATGCAAATCCACTGACAACAGTAATGCTTACAGCTGCTAATTCTTTTGCCAGCTTATATGCAAAATTTTCTGCTAATTTAGAGCAGTTGCGGGAACCAACTATCCCAACACATATATTATTTAAACATTTAGCATTTCCTAAAACATAAAGCAAGGCAGGTGGTGAATATACTTCTTTAAGCATTTTAGGGTATCTTTCATCTTCAAGAGTGATAATAGAAATACCTGATTTTTCTGCCCGCTTTATTTGGCTTTCAACAGCTTGCTCATTAAAAGACTTTGTAAGTATTCTATCTATAATATTACTTTGTATATTTGAGCTATAAAAGAAATCAGCCTTTTCTTTAAATATCCCTGATATTGTGCCACGCTTTTCTAGTATTAAAGAAATAACATTATCACTTAACCCTTTAATATGCTTTAATGCCATATATTCATATACTGTATTGATAATAAACTCCATAAAATAACAATAAACAAAAGGATATAATATAGGTTGTAAAATGTCAAATAAATAAATTTTTTTGTAGCACTCATATTTTTTGTTTAACATATTAAGAATTAAGTAATATATATAAAAACTTGTGTTAATGATTAAGAATATATAAATATTATGATAAAGTATAAAAGCATAATTGATTAACTCATAATATAAGTTTCTTGGGTAGTTTTACTTTTTTTGAAAGACAATCTATTGTTATTCAGAACTTATTTTTAGGCAATGAATCTAAAATTTATATATTTTCTTGCTTTTATTTTAATAGTATAAAAAATGGGAGCGATATAAGAAAGATTTATCTTGCATTTAAAAGAATGTAAGGTTAGATTTAATTGTAGAAATGGTAATTCCTTACAACTTTTAGATAATATTTATTTGACAAAATTATATATTATGTCTAGATCCTATATAATTTATAGTTATTTGTATTAGTGTATAATTATCTATAAAAAGGTGTACTATGATAGCAATAAATTTATATGAACTTACGAGAGTTGATGATAAATATTTTAATGCTTATGAAAAATATTTATCAAAAAGAACAAATATAAATAAAAATAAATTTCATGAAATTGAATCTTTGAAATCTTTTATAGATAAATTTACTAATTTGATAGAACCATATAGTATTTTAAATGATTTTTATTTTTCCTATACTATTCCTCAAATAAGTAAAGAATTTGATTTACTTAGAATTGGTACTAATTATATAATTAATGTTGAATTAAAAAGTCAAATTACTGATGAACGAAAAGTAATTAAACAATTACAGCAAAATCGCTTTTATTTACATCATTTAGAAAGAGATATACTATCCTATGTATATAATAGTAGTAATGGTTATTTATATCAATTATCTAATGATAATATCCATAAAATAGATTTTAATAATTTAATACAAAATATTAAAAATCAAACAGAAACATATACTTTAAATTTAGATAAATTATTTTCTGTAAGTATGTTTCTAGTATCACCATTAAATAATACTAAAAAATTTTTAAATAGGGAATATTTTTTGACTTTAAATCAAACTCAGATTAAAGAAGAAATTAATAAAAATCTTAGTAATAATATACAATTTATGGCACTTAAAGGAAGTGCTGGATGTGGTAAAACTTTATTAATATATGATTTATCACTATATAACATTGATAAAAAAGTTTGTATTATTCATTGTGGCAATTTATGTGATGGACATAATACCTTAAATAACGAAACTTCTTTAGATATATATCCTATAAAAAAATATAAAGAAATAGATTATACAAAATATAATATAATTATTATGGATGAAGCTCAAAGAGTAAAGAAAAAACAATTTGATTATATTATAGAGCAAATAAAACAATATAATAAAAAAATTATTTTTAGTTATGATGAAAATCAAGTGCTTAATAATAGTGAAGTAAAAAATGGTATTCCAAATTTGATAGAAACATTACAGAATGTACAAATACATAGACTATCTAAAAAAATAAGAACTAATCCTGAAATATTATCTTTCATTAAAAGATTATTTAATCTAGCAGATGCAAATACTTATCATAATTATAATAATATTCAATTGAAATATGCTTATACAGAACAAGAAGCCGCATTAATTTTGCAAAAATATATTAATGATGGATATGTGCTTATTAATTATACACCATCACAATATAGACATTCAAATTTTAATATTTATACAAATTATACAAATCATTCAACACACAGTGTTATTGGTCAGGAATTTGATAAAGTTATTATGTATTTAGATAATCATTTTTATTATGAGGGAACAATATTGAAAGCAAAAAAACATGTATATCATGAATATTTATTGAGACAAATGTTGTTTCAAGGTATTACAAGAGTACGGAATGAACTTATATTGGTTATTATACATAATGAGCAATTATTTAAAAGTATTTTAGAGATATTAAAATAAGAATATTTAACTTATATATAATCATATTTTATTAACTTAGTTTCTTATGTTATTAAGATTTCAATAATGGATTTAGTAAAATAAGCTCTTACTCAAATACTTTTTCCCTTGCATAAATTTTATTAATTTAATATGGTGTATGCTATGGAAAATAATTGGTTAGAGCGGTTTCGGGCGGAGTATAAGCCAATACTTAAAGATAAATATGATGAATTTGAGTATGGTTTATCTTGCCCTAAATCAAGGCATATTCGTATCCAGTCATCAAGAAATATTGATTATTTAAAAGAACTTGAAAATATATGCACTTTGGAAAAACTCTCATATTATAATAATGTGTATAAAGTAGTAGAAAATGGGGATAAAATAGTTGATACTGTTTCTTTTCAAACAGGTGGTATATATATTATGAACCCATCATCTATTGCACCTGTTGAAATATTAATGTCATATATGGGGGAAGACCCTGTTATATTAGATGTTTCTTCTGCTCCCGGTGGTAAAACTTGTGCATTATCTGATATGACAAATAGACAAGGTGTCATAGTTGCTAATGAAATATCTTCAAGCCGTCTAAAATCTCTTCATTTTAATTTGGAAAAGTATGGGGCTTACAATGTAAAAACTGTTTCAATGGACGGTAGACTTCTTCCTAATATTTTTGAAAATTCTTTTGATGGCATTTTGCTTGATGCACCATGCTCCAATGAAAATAAGATTTTCCGTAATAAAACAGTGCAGGCTCAGTGGAATAAAGAGCTTGTTTTAAGAATGGCAGAGTTACAGCGTCAGTTAATTAAATCAGCTTTTTTATGCTTAAAAGAGGGCGGAGTATTAGTTTATTCCACATGCACTTTAAGTTTAGAAGAAAATGAATATGTTATTAAATATTTACTTGATGAATTTGATAATGCAGAGCTTTTGCCAGTTGGTAAAGATTATGGCAAGGGTATTTCAGGTATTAGTCTTGTTGATGAAAATGTTGCCCGCATTATGCCAGATAGTGATAAAATAGATGGATTTTTTGCAGCAGCTATTCGTAAAAAAGGTTCATTTATTCCTTATAATTTTACAAATACAAAATTAAAAGATAAAGAAAAATCATTTTTTAAAAAATATTATCCTCAATTTTTTCATAACCATATATATATAAATGAATATGACAGGCGTGGTTATATAGAAACAGCACCTGAATTATTTAAAAATGTTAGGTTTAAAAGGCGTGGTTTAAATCTATATAAAGATACTGGTAAAGTTTTTGAACCGTCATGCCAAAGTGTGTGGCAGTGGGGTTCTTTTGTAGAAAATAATATGAAGTATAATATTTTATATTTAGATGCAGAAAATTTTTTGAAAGGGTTTGACATATCATGTAATGATAACTATAATAACGAACTTTTATTTTTTAATAATATTCCTGTTGGTTTTGCTAAAAAAGTAAATAATATGCTAAAAAATAAATTAGATAGATATTTCTTATATGGTAAAAATATAGAATGGTGAAAAAATAATGAAAGTATTTTTCAGCACATTGTGTGCATTAATTTTATCTTATGGCTTTTGCTGTGCCTATGAAGAAATACCAGATGATGCAAAAAGCTCTGTGGAAGATGTATCAAAACAAGTAATTGCTTCGCAGGCCCCTAGTGCAAAAAGTATGCTTGGTAAAAATACTATATTAAATTTATCTGGCGATGGTGCAGATTTTACCCATGTTGTGCTTGTGGATAAATCTTTAAAAAGGCTTTATATTGCAGTTTTAAATAATGATAGTATGGAAGTAATTAAAGAATTTCCTATACTTACAGGTAGAGTAGATGGCAATAAAATTAAGCAGGGTGATGAAAAAACTCCGGAGGGAGTATATTATGTGAAATCATATTCTTCTGGTAAAGAACTTGTAAGAAAATATGGAGAATATGCTTTAATATACGGTGCTGGTTCATTTCCACTTAATTATCCTAATATAGTTGATAGAATAGATAAAAAAACAGGTGGCGGGATATGGTTGCATGGAGTAAAGCCAGACTTAGATAAAACATATACTCAGGGCTGTGTTGCCATGAATAATACTAATTTTATGTCTTTATATGATAATGTATCTATCTCAACACCAGTTATTATTGCCGAAAATTTATTATATTCTGATGATGGAAAAAATTATGACACATCAAAAAAGCAGCTTTTAGAAATATTATCATCATTTATTACTGCATGGCAGGATAATGATAAAGATACTTTTAAAAAAATGGTTCACAGCTCATTTAAAACTTTTAATGGCACTGATTATAAAAAATATACTAATAATAAAATCGCATTAATGGATATATACCCTAATAAAGTAATACGCAACAATAATACAAAAATATTTATGAAAGATGAAAATTATACTGTATTTGATACATTTCAATATTATTGTGCTACAAACATTTCCACATATACTAATAAAAAATATTATTTTATAAAAGAAGATGACAAATTAAAATTAATCAGTGAAGAAACATCTTCTTTGTCTATTGCTCAATATAAACAGCTTGATAAAGATATTAAGTCATTTATAGAAAACTGGGCATCATCATGGAAATCTCAAAATATAGAACAATATATGGATAATTATGATGTATCATTTAAATCTGGTGCTGAAAATTACAGTAAATGGAAAGCAAAAAAAGAAGCATTTTTTTTGCGGGGTGATAAAATATCACTTAATATATCAAATATAAAATGGACTTATGCTGGTGGAGAATACAAAGTAGAGTTTATGCAGGAATATTCATCTGGAAATATAAATGATAAAGGTATAAAAACATTAACTCTTTCAGGCTGTCCATCATTTTTTAAGATAAAATCTGAAATATGGAGAGCAATTTGAGAGTATTAGCTTGTATTTTAATAATATTTTTATCAACTATTAATTATTTATATGCAGATATTAAAAGAGGGACAACTGTCAAGGAAGTATTTTTTTCAGGCACAAATCATGAATTAGAAGTATATAAAATATATGGTAGGCAAGACGGAGCCACTATGCTTATTATTGGTGGCATTCAGGGAGATGAACCGGGTGGTTTTTTATCTGCAGATTCTTATGCTGATATAAAACTTGAAAAAGGCAATCTTATAGTTATTCCACGCACTAATTTTTATTCTATTATGCTTTTTGATAGAGAAGTCAAAGGTGTAGATATGAATAGGCTTTTTGATAAAGCACCGAATGACTGGCAGGGCGATATTGTTAATAAAATAAAAGAATATATGAAAGAGTCTGATATATTTTTAAATCTACATGATGGTTGGGGTTTTCATTACCCTGAACATATAAATTGGTATAAAAGCCCCGATAGATTTGGTTATTCTGTAATTGTTGATGAAGAAGAATATAAATGTAGCAATGGTAAAGTATTAAAACTTGGGGAAATGGCAAGAAAAGCTATGAATGCAGCTAATGATAAAATCCCTGATGATGACCCTAAAAAGCATTATTTTAATACAGAAACAAGTAAAAGCACAAGCCGATTTAAAAGTATGAAAAAATCTGCCACATGGTTTGCTGTATCAGATTTGTGCATACCTGCTTTTGGGATAGAAGGTTCAAAAAATATGAACCTTGATAAAAATGTGCTTTATCATAATTATGTGATAAATGAGTTTATGAAAAATATAGGAATAGAAATAGAATATCCTAATATTCATACTTATGCACCAGAATTTAAAGGTGTTGTTATAAAAAGTAATAATGATGAATTTTTTATAAGAAATGGTAAAGTTTTGGAAGTTGAAAAAGGTAGCACTATTAAAGTTACTGAAATATTTGCAAATCATAGGCGTGGTTTAACATGTGATATAGTAAATTTTGGCAATTTAAATGATATTAATAAAGATTATATTGTTAATAAAGATAGTCCAATAATTTTTAGAAAAGATAATATTATTATTGGAAAAGTTACAATTAAAGCTATTGCTCCAAATAATAGTATGAATATGGTAGATAATAAACAATTATCAGGCACATCAATTAATAATAATCAACAACTAAAACAAAGTAATCAAAAAAGTAAAATAAAATTAGAGCCTAATGTTCAGTATTTTCATCTGCTTATTGACGGTGCTGATGTTTATATAAAAAATGGAGATAAAATACATATAAAAAACGGTTCAAAAGTAGTATTAGTCAAACTTTTAAGTGATAAAGTGGAAGATTATAATGTGGCTATTAATTTTAAAGGCTGGTTTCCTAATACATTATCCACAAATAGTGGAGATGATAGGGGATATGAAATAGTATTTCCACCAGCTAATATTTTAAAAAAATATTCATCAGGCTCTAATGGTAAGATTTATCCAGTAGTTGCATACGATATGGACAAAAAATATGATATAGCCAAAATTCTAATAGAGCTTGATTAATGGATTTATCAGATAAACTTAAACTTTATTTAGTATTAGAAACAGATTATCTGCAAATGCCTTTAAATATCTTTTTAGAAGATATTATAAAAGGTGGTGCTACAACTATTCAATTAAGAAATAAAGCACAAAATATAGATGAAAAATTAAAGTATGCTTATATTATTAGAGATATAACAGCTAAATATAATACTTTATTTATAATAAATGATAGTATTGAGATGGCAGTAAAAACTAATGCTGATGGAGTGCATATTGGGATAAGTGATGGCAATATTGAATTAATAAGACAAAATTATAAACATAAAATTATAGGTTATTCTTGTAATAATATGGCAGATGTTAATTTAGCAAATCAATATGCAGATTATGCAGGAATAGGACCATACACTGATACTTTAACAAAAAAAGACCATAGGCAGATATTAGGTTCAGAGGGAATATATAATATTAATAAAGCCTTAAATATTCCAGCTGTTGCCATAGGTGGTATTAATATAGATAATGCAGATGATGTATTAAAAGCAGAAACAACAGGACTTGCAATATCCTCTTTTTTATGTAAATCAAAAACACCTTATGATGATGCAAAAAGACTTATGGATATTATAAATGAAAGAGTTTGATTTTATATCTTGCCTTGAAAAAAGCATACTTAATAAAAATAAATATATAGGTGATGATGCAGCCTGTATTTATGATAAATTACTTATATCTAAGGATATTTTATCAGAAAATATCCATTTTCTTAATAATACACCACTAGAATATATTATTCATAAACTTTTTACATGTAATATAAGTGATATTGCTTCAATGGGAGCTACTGCAAAATATGTGCTTTTAGGTCTTGCTTTAAAAGATAGTGCATATTTGAATAATATAATATCTCTAATTGAAAAAGAATGTAGTTTTTATAATGTGGAACTTATTGGTGGAGACACAACATCATCAGAAAAAAATGTATTTTCATTAACAGTTATAGGTGAACGGGGAAAAAATATAGTATATAGAAATGGAGCAAAATCAGGCGACATAATAGCTATTTCCCGTCTAGTTGGTAAATGTAGAATATCTCTTGAAAGAGAATTAAATCAAAAATCATTTAATATAGATAAATATTATCATTATAAAGTATCAGCAGAGAATAAGCTGGGAACATATCTTGGAAATATTGATGGCATTACATCTATGACAGATATTAGTGATGGTTTATGGATAGATTTATATAATATAGCTATATCGTCTAATAAAAAAGCTATAATAGAATATGAAAATATTGATTTATCATATTTAAATGAATATAAAATTAATAATTTTGATTATTTTATATCATCAGGTGAAGAATTTGCACTTATTTTTACTATAAAAAAAGATAGATTTTTACAAATTAAATCAGATATTTTTAGAGATTTAGGTATAAGTATTATCCCTATTGGCAGAATAGAAGATGGTAATGGCATATATTTAGAAAAAAATGGTTATTTGCAGCAGATAAATAAGGCAGGGTATGAGCATTTTAAATAAAATATACTGATATTTAGTGTAAAGCCTTATAAATTTATTGCTTTTATATGTTTTATCTATTATTATAAGGAACTATGCTATAATATTTTGAGGTGTTATGACTATTTATATTGCTGGCGAGCAGGATAGACACAGGCTTGATTTTGCAGCCCGTAACATTTATACCCTGCGAAATGATGAATATAAAGTGTTGCCGTCATCAGTAAAAGATGGAGACTTTATTTTACAAGTTAAAACTATTAGACTTATAGAGCCTATTGTTAGAGTTGTAGTGTCTGATAATAAACTTAGTGCAAGAGTGTCTTTTTATCCCGGTATCAATACTGATAAAAAAATGAAATCCCAAGATATTGTTCTTAATCTAATAGAAAAGCATAAAATTAACCCTATGTGTATTAATGATAAAGCATTGAAAGAAGCAATAGATATTTTAAATAAAGGCTTTATTGTTGAAAGTATATTAGTATGTGAAGGCACTCCCGCTATTAATGGGAAAGATGCTAATATTGAATTTCTTTTTGAAAGACCTAATGTCAAACCAAAACTTTTACCAAATGGCAAAGTTGATTATAGAGACTTTACAAAATTTATTATTGTGGATAAAGACCAGCTTATTATAAAACGCACTCCACCAGATAAAGGTAAAGACGGAAGCGATGTTTATGGTAATGTGATTAAAGCTGCCGAAGGAACGGATAAAAATATAGAAGTAGCTGATGGAGTATATTTTAACCCAGAACAGACTGATTTTTTTGCAAAATATAATGGGCATGTTATTTTATCAGGTAATATGGTAACGGTGCTTCCAGTGTTGCAGGTTAATGGTGATGTGGATATGCACATAGGCAATCTAAAATTTGAAGGCACTATATTAATAGATGGCAATGTTCATTCTGGTTTTATTATAGATGGCGATGATATTGTGGTGGAAGGCATTGTTGAACATGCTGAATTAATAGCCAGTAACTCAATTACAATAAAGCGAGGCATTAAAGGCGATTTAAATAAAGGCTCTATTAGAGCAGGTGGCAATATATCAGTTGGTTATTGTGAAAATGCTAATATTTCAACAGGTGGCGAATTTAATATTGATAAATATTGCTTTAATTCAAGTATAGAAGCATCATCAATTAGTGCTATTGGAAAAGATGCTATTATTAGTGGTGGAGTATTAAAAGTATTTTCAAAAGTTCATATTGCAAATTTAGGTTCAAAAAATTCTAGTAAAATGGAAATTCATCTTGGTTATTCACCATTTTTGCAAAATAAAGCAGAAAAAGTGAAAGTGGAAATAAATCAGTTAAGTGAATCTATGGAAAAAATCAATGATGTATTATCAAAATTAAATATTGAAGACCCTAAAATACAAGCTAATCCAAAAGTAAAAATGTTGCTTGACAGCTCTGAGGCATTTAAACGGCGATTGCCATTGCTTGAAAAGAAATATAACGATTTAATGCGTAAATCAGTATTTGATTCACCAGAGATTATTGTAGAAGATACAATATATCCGGGAGTGGAATTAAATATACTAAATATTTCTCGCATAATAAAATCAGAAATGACTCATGTGAAATTTACATATAATGACCTTTCCAGAGAAATAGTGAATAGACCAATACAAAGTAAAGAAGCATAGTTCATTTTTAAGATATGATATAAATAGAGGCATTTTAAAAAAATGAGAACATTTACAGAATTTTTTGGCTTTTATCAAGACCCTTTTAAAAGAACTCCGGATGTGGATTTTTATTATCCAACACAAATGCACATAGATGCACTAGATACATTACAGTATTTAATACATTCAGATGAGCCTTTTGCTGTTCTAACAGGGGAGCCGGGCACAGGTAAGACTATTACAATTAAAAAATTTATTAATGAATTACCAGACAATATTGTTTCAGCATATATATTATTTCCAAACCTTACCCCAGAAGAGCTTTTTATGGCAATATTGGAAGATTTTAATATTCATGTTGATAAATCACTTACTAAAAATGCACTATTTGCAAAACTGCGTGATTTTTTAATAGAGATAGGTTCAGAAGGTAGGAAAGCCGTTATTATTATTGATGAGGCACAAAACTTGCCAAATGAAACATTAGAGGAACTTCGTCTTTTATCAAATTTAGAAACAGAAAAAGATAAACTTTTAAAAATAATATTAGCAGGTCAACCAGAGCTTGACGAAAAACTAAATGAAGAAAGTTTAAGGCAGTTAAAACAACGGGTAACATTATATGTTAGGCTTGATAACATTAAGCATGAAGATATAAAAAATTATATATATTCCCACCTTGAAAAAGCAGGTAAAAGTTATATAAAAATCCAAAATGGTGTAGTTAATCGTATTGCAAAAATCACAAAAGGTAATCCACGACTTATAAATACACTTATGGAAAGGACTATTATAGCAGCTTTTTTGGATAATTCTCATACTATTACTGAAAATCATTTAATGAGTGCATTATCTAGTGTTAATAATGTAATGGCAACAGCTTATAAAAGAAAAGGTGGAAAGTCAAAACCTTTTATTGTGGTAGCTGTTATTGCATGCCTTGCAATATTAGTAGGCTTTTTAGGTGCAGATAAAATATTTAGCTTGATTAATAAAAAGCCAGCTACTCAAATTGCACAAAATACATATACTGCACCAGTTGTAAATAAAGCACCTGTGAATAGTGATAATTCAATAAGTCCAGCTCCGCAGGTGGTAGAAGAAAAGCCTATTGAACAACAAAAAGAAGATATTAGTAGCCCATCAGATAATATTGATATGATACAAATAGAAGAAAATAATAATCAAACTTCTCAAACAGCATCTTATGAACCTAATACTATAACTAATAATATAAATGATATTCCACAGGTGGAAGAGCAACCTGTAATAGAAGAAAATATCACAGTATATAATAAAGCAAAAGATGTATATATTTTAGCAAATTCATTAAATATCCGTGCAATACCAAGTATGGAGTCTGCTCGTGTTGGAGCTACTAAAATTGGTCAAAAATATGAATATGTTTCAGAAAATGATGACTGGGTAGAAATTCGCATTTCGCCAACACTTACAGGCTGGGTATTTAAGCAGTATGTAAGCATATCGGAAAGACCATAGGGAAATATAATGAATATTGTTATAGTGGGTGCTGGTGAAGTTGGCACCCATATCGCTTCTCAACTTGTGGCAGAGCAAAAAGATGTAGTAATTATTGAAAAAGACCCAGAATGTGCAGCAAGAGCATCTAATATGCTTGACTGTCTTGTAGTAACAGGTGAAGGCTCTAATGTGGATATTCTTAGGCAGGCTGGGGCAGAAAATGCAGATATTTTTATTGCAGCTACAAGTGTAGATGAAGTTAATATGATATCATGTTTTGTAGCAGGCAGTGCATTTAATACTCCCATAAAAATCGCAAGAGTTAGAAATGTTGATTATATGCGAGGCGGTCTTTTAAAGAACTCATCTATTGGTATAGATTATCTTGTAAATCCTGAAATAGAAGCAGCTTTTGATATAGTGCAGACAATAGCACATGGTGCATCAAGCGGTATATTTGCTTTTCAAGGAACAAATGCCCAGTTGCGTGATTTTTTAGTGAAAGAAGACAGTATTTTTAATGGTGTATTAGTTAAAGATATTCGCAATCTTATTAACCAAAACTTTATAATAGCAGGTGTTTTGCGTAATGAAACACTACATATTCCAAAAGGCGATTTTCAGATATTAAAGGGCGACCATATTTATATTTCTGCACTTGGTAAATCATTTAATAAAATATTAACCCGTGCTGGAATGACTGTTGATAAACTTAAAAGAATAGTGCTTGTTGGTGGTGGATTAATAGGTAAACATATTGCTGGTATGCTTATAGAAGATGGCAAAGATGTCCGAATAATTGAAAAAGATTATGAAAGATGTAAAGAGCTTTCAGCTTTATATCCAGAAGCTACTATTATTAATGGCAATATATCAGACCAAGATGTATTTGAAGAAGAAAATATTGCATATACTGATGCAATTATTACTACAACTCAAAGTGAAGAATTAAATATTCTTGCTGGTGTTTATGCAAAAAGCAAGGGAGTAAAGCGGGCATTAGCATTAATTGATAAATTAAATTATACTACTCTTGCCACAAATTTAGGGATAGATTCTTGTATTAGTGCAAAACTTAGCTCTGTTGATGCTATATTAAAATTTATTCGAAAAGGTAATATTAAAAATGTATATACAATATTTGAAGGGCAAGCAGAAGCTATTGAATTTATAGTAGGCAGTAATTTAGATATTGTAGGTAAAAAACTTATGGATTTAAAACTGCCAGCAGGCTGTTTAATTATTACAGTGCAGCGTAATAGGAAAACTATTATCCCAACAGGTTCATTTGTAATAGAAGAAGGGGATAGTCTTATTGCTTTTGTAGCCCATGATGAGATAAGCAGGATTGAGGAGCTTTTTAATAAATGATGCACCAACTGCGGTTAATATTACGACCTATTGTATTTATTAACTTGTTACTTTCTTTTGTTATGGCTTTTTGTAGTATTTATGCTTTTATGTATGATGAAATAAATGAATCTGTATCTTTTTTAAAAATAATGGCTATTATTATCTTATTATCAACTATACTTGCTATCTTTTCAAAAAGTAAAGGTAAAAAAACTATTACCATTAGAAGTGGTTTTGTTCTTGTTGTATTTATATGGGTATTCACATGTATTATTGGTGCTATGCCCTATTATATATCTAATGCTATTCCTAGTATTTATGATGCAATATTTGAATCTGTTTCAGGTTTTACAACAGTAGGTGCATCTATTTTATCTAATATTGAAAGTCTACCAAAATCAATACAATTATGGCGAGCTGTATCTCACTGGATAGGTGGCGGTGGTATAATTGTGCTTTCTGTTGCTATTTTACCACTTTTAGGTATTGGTGGCACTCATCTTATGCAGGTAGAAACAACTGGCGTTACAAAAGAAAAACTTACTCCACGGATAACTCAAACTGCTAAATATATATGGCTTTTATATCTTTCATTTAATATTATTGGTGCTATTCTGCTCTATATTGGTGGTATGAATATGCTTGATGCCTTTACTCACGCATCAAGTGCTATTGCAACAGGTGGCTTTTCAAATAAAAATAATTCAGTGGCTTATTTTTCATCTGAATATATAGAGTGGGTGTTAATAGTTTTTATGTTTATTGGATCACTTAATTTTTTAGTATTAATAAAAACGGTTCGTGGTAATTTTAAAAGTTTTATAAATGATTCTGAAATAAGATTATTTACTTTGCTTATAGTTATAATATCAATATTAGTATCACTTCTTTTATATATGCAACCATACGGCTTTACTGGTATGGATGGTAAAACATATACATCATTAGAAGATGCGTTTAGATTTGGAACTTTTCAAGTAGTATCTGTTATCAGCACAACAGGTTTTGCAACATCAGATTATAATATGTGGCACCCTGCTGCACAAGTATTAATATTTATATTATTTTTTATAGGTGGTTCCTCAGGCTCTACAAGTGGCGGGATAAAAGTTATCCGTCATATCATTATGTTTAAGCAGGCAGTTATAAATATAAAATCGCTTATACATCCAAAGGGAATTTTTACAATGCGACTTAATGGAAATGCTATATCTAAGAAAGTAGTTATTACCGTTATGGGCTTTATTGTGGTATATATGACTACTCTTTTTATTGGCACATTTATAGTATCATTAAGTGGAGTTGTTACACCTTTTGAAGCATTAACAGCTATGCTTGGTTGTCTTGGCACTGTTGGACCGGGCTTTGGTGTAGTAGGCCCAGCAAATAATTATGGCTTTTTGCCAGATTTTGTAAAGGTAACTTTATCTATTTCAATGATTATCGGTCGTTTAGAATTATTTACAGTATTTATTCTTTTTAGTCCATGGTTCTGGAAAAAGTGATTTGGAAAAAATAGTTTTGGAAAAAATGATTACGAAACAAATAATAATACAAGGTATAGTTCAAGGTGTAGGATTTAGACCTTTTATAAAAAATTTAGCAGATAGTATGAATATAAAAGGCTCTGTTATAAATACAAGTCAGGGCGTTATTATTAAAGCTAATTTGTTAGATGATGAACTTGATAAATTTATAAATAATATAAAATTAAAAGCACCAGTGCTTTCTCATATTATAAGCATAGATATTACAGATATTGACTATATAGATTATAATGATTTTTCAATAGAGCATTCAAAAAATTTAGGTGGTATTACTCTTATACCACCAGATATGGCAATATGTGATGAATGTAGAAGTGAAATATTAGATATTGCAGAAAGAAGATTTTTTTACCCATTTACTAATTGCACAAACTGTGGTCCAAGATATTCTATAATAGAAAAAATCCCATACGATAGATGTAATACTACAATGAAAGCATTTGACATGTGTAATGAATGCGATAGTGAATATAGTAATCATAATGATAGAAGATACCATGCTCAACCTATTGCATGTAATAAGTGTGGTCCAAAAGTTACACTTAATTATAAAGGTAAAATTATAGAAAATCAGGAAGAAGCATTTAAAAAAACAGCAGAATATATTGATAATGGTGGAATAGTTGCAATTAAAGGAATAGGGGGATACCATTTAATATGTAGTGCTGAGAATGATAGTGCCGTTTTAAAATTAAGACAGCTAAAAAAACGCAATACAAAGCCTTTTGCTATTATGGCAGAAAATATACAGACTATTAAAAGATATGCTATTATTCCAAAAACTGTGGAAGATATGCTTACAAGTTCCGAAAGTCCAATTGTAATATTTGACTGGTTTATAAGACCATTTTCTGACTTTATTTCGCCAAATTCAAATAAAATAGGTATTATGATAGCATATACACCTTTGCATATAGTTTTATTTCAGTATATGAAAACAAAATTTATAATAGCTACAAGTGGCAACAATAAAGATGAACCTATTGCAAAAAATGAAAACGAAGCAGAAGCAAATTTAAAAGAATTTACAGATGTTTTTTTACACCATAATAGAGATATTTTTCAACGAGTAGATGATAGTGTATGCACTTTAACTGATTATGGCTATATACTTTTTAGGCGGGCAAGAGGATATGCACCTTATCCTGTTGCTATTAAATCAGATAGCAAAGAAGAAATATTTGCAGCTGGTGCAAATTTGAAAAGCTCATTGCTTTTTTATAAGTCTGGTTTTGCATTTTTAAGCCAGTATATAGGCGATTTAGATAATATTGAAACAGAGCAGATGTTCGAAGAAGTTCATAATAATATGAAATCACTTTTTAATATTAACCCATCTATTGCAATAGTTGATTACCATAGTCAATACCGTTCAACACTATTTGCAGAAAATAGATACACAAAAATATATAAAGTTCAGCACCATTTGGCTCATTTTTGCTCTAATCTAGCAGAAAATTCATATTATGATAATGCAATCGGTATAATAATGGATGGTTTTGGTTTAGGGGCAGATAATCTTGCATGGGGTGGCGAAATATTTATAAAAGAAAAAAATAATGTTATAAGATTTTGCCATATTGATAATTATATTCAGGCAGGGCTTGATTCTTCTGCGAAAAATCCTGTTAGAATGGTTATATCTTATTTATATACTGAAAAACTGCTTGATAAAATAAGTCATAAATTAATTGAAGCAGGATACACAACAGAAAATGAGATTTCTCTTATAAAAATGGCAGTTGATAATAAAATAAATTCCATAGCAACAAGTGCGGCTGGCAGACTTTTTGAAAGTATTGGCTCATTAATATTACTAAAACGCTCAAATGAATATGAAGGTGAGTTGGCTGTGCTTTTAGAAAATATTGCATTAAAAGAATGCGATGAAAGTTATAGTTTTATATATAAGGATAATAAAATTATACTTTCAGAAATGTTTAAAGAAATAATTGATGATATTATAAAAAATATAGATATAGGTATTATATCATCTAAATTTCATAATGGTTTTGCAAAAGTTTTATATGAAATATGCAAAGATATACGAAATAAATATAATATAAATACCGTTGCTTTATCTGGTGGGGTAATGCAAAATATATTTTTAAGTAATAAGTTATATAATATGCTTACTACAAACGGCTTTAATGTGATAACTCATAAAAAAGTGCCAGCAAATGATGCTGGTATTGCTCTTGGGCAACTATATTGCTATTTAAATAATATTCAATTAAGTTATTAGTTACAATTCGCAGGATAACTAATTCCATTAAGTAAATTTGATATTTCTGAATTATTTAATGCTCTGCCATTGCCACATTGACCACTAATAACCTGATTATTTTCATATATTAATTGAAACAGAAGAGTTCCATCTTCATTATACTCTTTTCTAATTCCATTTATTTCCCCACCTTTATAGTTTGTCTCGCTTTCTAAAACACCATTTTCATAATAACTTTTGCTAATTCCCTCTCTTTTATCGTTTTTATAATTTGTTTCAGACCATAATGCACCATCTTCCCAATACCATTTGGTTAGTCCTTCTGCATTATCATTTTTGTATACCGCTTCTTCTCGCACAGTGCCATCCCTATAATACCATTTTGCAGGACCTTCTAATAAACCATTTGTATAGTTATATTCAGCTCTTAATTTTCCATCTTCATAATATGCGTGAGTAATACCATCTAATTTATTATTTTTATAATTATTAGGGTTAAATGTGGCAATGCTTTCGTAATATTCTTTTGGCATTATTTCAATATCAAAATTTTTCCAGTTTCTTTCGCTTTCTATGCTCCCATCATCGTTAAAGTATCTCTCTATACCATTTAATTTACCATCTTTATAATTTTTCTCGCTTATTAAAACACCATTTTCATTATACAATTTTGTAAGCCCATCTTTTTTATTATTTTTATAACTTGTTTCACTTTCTATATTTCCATTATCATAATATGTTTTAACAACTTCAACTTTATCATCAATATTTGTATTTGTTTGTGATTTTTCGCAACCAAATATTGCAAAAATAACAATTATAATAAATGCTTTCTTCATACAATCCCACCTTTAATATTTTTATACTATTATATATATGTATCAAATTTTTTCAAGTTTTATTAATTCATGTTTTATACTAATTATATTTTCCATATTTTTTATAAGTCAAAATGTAATCAATATAAAAAAATTTAATTTTCTTCGCCACCATTTTTGTTAATAGATATCAACAGTCTTGTCAAATTTAGCGAGTAAGTCATCGTGTTATATCGACACCATTTAAATATATGCAATATTCTTCGTATAGCTCTTTTTAAACTAAAATATGGGTGCATATCAAAGCGGAATTGTATTGCTTGACTGTAATTTAAAAATATAGTATTATTCAAATATTGTAAAAATATTCAAAAGGTCATTTTATGAAAAATAATATATTAGGAAATATATTAAAACTATATAGAAAACCATCAATGTCGATCGAATATGTGGCACAAAAAGTAGGAAGAGATGCTGGTGATATTAAAAAATGGGAAAATGGATATGAAGAGCCTAGTATTTATACAAAAGCTTTGATTGCTTCTTTATATAATATTCCCTTGAATCTATTAACTTATGATTATAGCAAAGAAGTTTCTGCTAATATTAATTGTAGAGCAGTTGGAGATTTTAGAAATTTATCAAAAGAATATCAATTTATTTTTGCAAGTAAAGTGGATAATTTGCGTTCTTTTTTAGAACTAGCCAAAACTTTATCTTCAAAAGATGATATGCGTATAGAACAAAACAAGTTTATTAAAATAAATATAAATGATAAAAAAACTCTTACTGAGGCTGAAAGTATTGATGAGAATGTAAAACAAATTATTTTAAAAACAGCCTATACTTTTAGAGAATATATAGGTGTTGACAAAACGGGTCATATTCAAAATTTAATAAAAAAAATGCTTGAAGATACTGCTGTAATTGTTTTTTCACAAATGCCAGAAGGTTATAGTGGTGTATCATTTGTATCAAATGAACACTCTGATTTTTATATATTTATTAATTCAGGAGACCATTATTGCAAACAAACATTTACACTATTGCATGAATTTGCACATGTTATTTTTAAAGATGTAGATAATGAAATATTAATAGAAGAATATGCAAATTGTTTTGCTAATTTTGTCTTATTGCCATCTGAAGATATTCATCAACGATTTAAAGATTTTTCACTTAATAATATTGAAAAATACAAAAAAATATTTGAAGATGTTTCTAAAGAGTATGAAGTAGGTTATAAAACGATTATTTATTCTTTATTGCATAATGGTTTGATAAATAAAGATGATTTAGCTATATATAATGAGGATTTTGCAGATTATATTATTCTTAAATATTTTAATAAAGAATATAATGTTGCAAAAGAAGCATTTATGACAAATGAATATTTAAATATTTTATTAAGACGACTAATAGATACAGGTCATATATCATCAGATTTTGCTATACAAATGAATTTTGGCAAACCATTTATTAACTAGGAATAATTGTTTTGTATGGGTAATAAATTTTTATGGCATTCTAGTGCAATATTTTATTTGATAAAAATAAGAAGTTTTAATATTATAGCTCCATTATTATCAAAAGATAATAATTTTATAGATAAGCAAACTGAAATGTTGATTAAAGCGGATAGTGTTGTCAGTTATTATAGTGTAGATAGTTCAGAAATAGATGACAATAGTTTTAATAGACATAAAGGTGGTATTTTTGGAAAAGATCCTGATAGTGTTTTTGTATTTTTAAAAACAATACAAAAAGATTATAAAGTTGTTGTATCATATCCACCAGTAATGGGAACATATAAACAAAAATTAGGAAATAAATATTTAACAGTTTTTGATGTGATAAAGAATTTATACGATAATAAGCAACTATCCAAATCCAAGATATGTGATATTATGCACAATCATCAAGAATGTTTTAAGAGTAATCCACCTGCTGTAAACACTATTAAAGCATATAAAGAATTACATAATGAATATTTAAAAAATAATTATAGGTTGTAGGAAATAAAGCAATAGCAAAAACAATGTATAATAATGTAATAAAGTATAATAGTGAACTCATAATATAAGAGTCTTTGGTTGTAGTGCTATTTCTATGAAGACAATCAAGGCTTATTATGTTATTTTCAGAACATATTATTAGTGAAGAATCTATATTTTTCTTATCTTTATTTTAAGAGTAAAAAAATGCGTGAAGTAGACTGAAAATATCTTTACTTGCTAACTTATGTGAAACAGCGGTTTATTGTAGCTATATTCATCTACTGTAATTTTTACTTGACAATTAGTTCAATTAGTGATATAAATTAAATTATCGTATGATTGTAACTAAAATACTACAATTCAGCAGTAGAATGATGTAGCAGGGAGGATTTATGCAGTTACAAATTGAAAAATTTTGCACCATTAAAACTGGTTATAGTTTTAGAGGTCAACCAACAGCAGATAAAAATGGCACTTTCTATCTGCTGCAAGCAAAGGATATTGATACATTTGGGGAAATTGCCTATCACCAATGTATTAAAATATCTACAAATAATATTAAGCATATAACTCCCCTTAGTCAAGGGGAAATAGTGCTTACAGCAAGGGGGAGTTTTAAAGCTGCTTTATTTGATAGCAATAAGCAGTTTGTTACATCTAATGCTATGTTTATATTAAGTGTTGATAGCAAAGTGTGTAATAATGACTATCTTGCAATATGGCTAAATAGTCCAGCATGTAAAAAACAGCTTGATAAAGTAGCACTTCTTTCTTCTACTACCCCTACTTTACCAAGAATGGCTTTAAATGATTTAGTAGTTGATTTACCCCATATAGAGAAACAAGAAGAACTTGTAAAACTTTATAGGCTAAATAATAGGCAATTAATATTACAACAGGAAATTTATAATTTAAGAAAAATGCAGTTAGAAAATATGATAAATGGAGAAATACAATGATAACACAACAAGAGCTTAATGCAACATTATGGAATGCGGCTAATTCTTCCCGCGGTGTAGTAGATGCTAGTATATTTAAAGATTATTCATTAGCTATGCTTTTTTATAAATATTTAAGTGATACAAATAAAATAGAGCTAATGCAGTTAGAAGAAAAATTTGGCGATAATAAAGACCGTTTAGAGATGAAAAAGAAAAATATGCGGATTAAAATACCAGCAGGTGCATCTTTTGATGATGTATTTAAACAGATTTCACAAGATAATCTTGGAGAGATAATCAATAAAGCGTTGCAAAAAATAGAAGAAGCAAACGGGGAGCATTTAAAAGATATTTTTACAGTTGATTTTAATAGTCAATCAATACTAGGGCAAACTGACCAAAGAAACCAGATGTTACGCAATCTTTTAAGAGATTTTGCTACTATTGATTTACGAGATGTTGGCAAAACTGATTTATTAGGTAAAGCATATATGTATCTTTTAAAACAATTTGCAAGTGGTGCAGGTAAAAAAGCAGGGGAATTTTTTACGCCAGAAACTGTATCCCGTCTTTTAGCTAAACTTGCTATGCCAAAATCAGGGGATAGAATATGCGACCCTACATGTGGTTCTGGTTCATTGCTTTTAATGGTAGGGGAAGAAGTTAGTGATGATAATTTTTCACTTTACGGACAAGAAAAAGTAGGTGGCACTTATAATCTTGCTAGAATGAATATGTTTATACATCACCAAGACAATGCAGAGATAGAATGGGGCGATACACTTAATAACCCACTTTTAAAAGATGAAAACGGATTAAGAAAATTTGAAGTAGTAGTTGCAAACCCACCATTTTCACTTGATAAATGGGGATATGATAATTTAGAAGATGATGTATATAACCGTTTTCATCGTGGTATGCCACCAAAAAGCAAAGGCGACTATGCTTTTATTAGCCACATGGTAGAAGTGGCAAAGGATAAAGCAGGCAGAGTGGCAGTTATTGTGCCACATGGAGTGCTTTTCCGTGGCAGTAGTGAAGCTAATATCCGCAAAGCATTAATAGAAGAAAATATACTTGATGCAGTTATAGGACTTCCTAGCGGGCTTTTCCAAACAACAGGCATACCTGTTGCCATATTAATATTTGATAAAAGTAGGCAAAAAGGGGGAGCAAATGAACAAAGGAAAGATATTTTGTTTATAGATTCTTCAAAAGAGTTTATACAAAATAAAACACAAAATGAATTAAGCGATGAAATAATAGATAAAATCTTTACCACCTATAAAGAGCGAAAAGAGATAGAAAAATATAGCCATATTGCAAGCTATGAAGAAGTAAAAGAAAATGATTATAATTTAAATATTCCTCGCTATGTAGATACTTTTGAAGAAGAAGAGCAAGTGGATATGAAAGAAATAGCAGATAAAATTGAAACATTAGAAAATGAGCTTGAAGAAGTTAAAAAGGAAATGAAAAAATATTTAAAGGAATTAGGAATATAAAAAATATCAGTTGTAAAGTCCACCTTTACAACTGGGAAAACTAATTTATTAAGTAATAGTATATTCACATTTTTACAAATGTGCAAAATTTGCACATTTTTTATTTATCAATAATTTACAGGTGAAAAATGAGTGAAAAACAGTTGATTATATATGAAACAAAAAATGGCAAATTAGATTTACAATTAGATTTAGAAAACGAAACTTTATGGCTTGATAGGGATAGCATAGCAAAATTATATAATATTAACAGAACTGGAGTATCTAGACATATAAAAAATATATTATCTGATAATGAAGTAGATAAGGAAATGAATGTAAAAAAAATATCTATGTTAAATTCTGTAAGACCAGTAGAGTTATTTAGCCTTGATATAATATTAGCAGTTGGATATAGAACAAATTCTAGTATAGCTATAAATTTTAGAAAATGGGTAACTCAGGTTATTAAAGAATATATGATTAAAGGATTTACAATTAATTCTGAAAGGCTTAAAAATCCTAACAAATGGGATTATTTTGATGAATTATTAGAAAAAATAAGAGAGATAAGGGCAAGTGAAAAAAGATTTTATCAGAAATTAAAAGATTTATTTGCATTATCACAAGACTATGACTCTAAAAATAATGATATAAAGTTATTTTTTGCAGAAGTGCAGAATAAAATGCTATATGCAGTAACTAAAAAGACAGCTGCCGAAATAATTGTAGAGCGAGCGGATGAAATAAAACCAAATATGAACTTACAATCTTGGGAAAAATCAAGGGTAAGAAAAAATGATGTGATTGTTGCTAAAAACTATCTTATAGAAAAAGAAGTAAAAGAACTAGAACGGCTTGTAACAATGTTTTTAGATTATGCAGAAAACAAAGCAGAAAGAAGAATAGCCATAACAATAGACCACTGGAAAGAAAAAGTGGATACTTTTCTTAATTTTAATGAATATGAGATATTAAAATCACACGGCAGTATATCAAAGCAAGATGCGGATAAAATAGCATATAAAAAATATGAAATATTTGATAATGCCCGTAAAAAAGCAGAAGCAGAAGAAGCCGATAGGCAAGATATATTAGAACTAGAAGTTGTTACAAAAGAAATTAAGCAAAAAAATAGTTAAAAGCAATGTGCAAAATTTGCACATTGCTTATTTATAAACAAGTTACAAGCGAAAATAAGTGAAATATTAATATATAAAACGCCAGATAATGAAACTTTATGGCTACCACAAAATAAAATTGCAGAGCTTTTTGGAGTTACAAAAGCATCAATTAGTAGACATATAAAGAATATTTATGAAAGCAAAGAATTAGACATTGTGTCAACTGTTACAAAAATTGAAACAGTTCAAAATGAAGATGGAAAAGTAATATAGGTGCAAGATGGCAAAAAATATAGATATACCAGATGGCTGGGAAGTAAAAAAATTAGGGGAAGTAGTATTAAAATCATTTTATGGAACATCAGAACCCACTAAAAAAAATGGTAAATATCCAGTTTTAAAAATGGCAAATTTGGATAATGGCAAAATTATTTTATCAAATATAGAATTTATAGATTTGACTGATGAAGAATATAACAGAATAAGATTAATAAAAAATGATATACTATTTAATAGAACTAATAGTGAAGAATTGGTTGGTAAAATAGCTATATTTGATTTAGATATTAATTGTGTTGTTGCATCATATATTGTGGTTTTTAGAATTAATCAAAATATTTCTTTACCATTATATATTAACTTTCTTTTAAATACTTATATTTATAGAAACAATATCAAACAATATATTTCTAAGGGTGTAAGCCAGTGCAATATAAATCAAAATACATTAAAAAAGCATTTAGATATTTTACTTCCACCACTTGCAGAGCAGAAAAAAATTGCTGAAATATTATCATTATGGGATAAGGCAATACAGCAAACAAAAGAATTAATTACATATAAAGAAAAATATAAAAAAGGCTTAATGCAAAAGCTACTTACTGGTAAAAAACGACTTAATGGCTTTAATGATGAATGGAAAATTGTAAAATTAGGGGAAGTATTGAAAGAAAGAAATATTTATGCAGACAAAAATAGTAAATACGAACATGTTTCTTTAACAAAAGATGGAATAATACCAAAAAATGAAAGATATAATCGGGATTTTTTAGTAACAAAAGACAATAAACAATATAAAGTAACAAAACTTAATGATATTTGTTATAATCCTGCCAATTTAAAATTTGGTGTAATATGCAAAAATAATTATGGTATTGGTATTTTTTCTCCAATATATGTTACTTTTGAAATTAATAATATATATAATGTAGATTTTATAGCAAATATCTTAACCCAACCTAATTTTATTAATAAAATTAGAAGATATGAAGAAGGCACTGTATATGAAAGAAAAGCAGTCAAGTCAAATGATTTTTTATTAGGTTGTATATATGTTACTACATTAAACGAGCAAAAAGCCATTGCAAATATTTTATGCAAGGCTGATAAAGAAATAGAATTATTAAATAAACAGTTAAATTTATATACAGAGCAAAAAAAAGGACTTATGCAAAATTTACTAACAGGAAAAGTCAGAGTATAAAGTATATATTTTATACCTTCATTAATAAAGTATAAAAAAGGAAAATCACAATTTTACTTTTTTATTCCTATGAAATTTTTTACTGGTGAAGTAAAAAATTTTGCATTAAGGGGGATAGTTTAAGGGGGAATGTTCCCCCTTGAAATGAATTTAAAGGAAAATCACAATTTTGCTTTTTATTCCTATGAAATTTTTTACTGGTGAAGTAAAAAATTTTGCATTAAGGGGGATAGTTTAAGGGGGAATGTTCCCCCTTGAAATGAATTTAAAGGAAAATCACAATTTTGCTTTTTTATCCCTATGAAATTTTTTACTGGTGAAGTAAAAAATTTTGCATTAAGGGGGATAGTTTAAGGGGGAATGTTCCCCCTTGAAATGAACTTACTGGAAAAGTGAAAGTATAAAGTCCTTTTTTTCAGGCTCACGATGAGCCGTCGCTTGCGTAAGCGATAGACGGATTTACTCCGTCAGAGCGTTATTTAAAAATTTCATGGACGAAATTTTTAATAAAATTTAATAGGGGAATATTCCCCCTTGAAATAAATTTTGGAGCTTAACCATGAATAGAACTTTACCTAATTATGATGAAAAAAGTACATCTCAATTTTCTGCTGTTAAGCAGCTTATTAATATGGGATATAATTATCTAACTAGGGCAGAAGTTAAGCAGATGTTACAGAAGCAGGATTATAAATATCTGCTAGAAGAAATTACTTTTCAGGCTATGCGAAAAATAAATAATAGTGCTGTATCTGATAAAAGTATATTAAATAGGATATATGAAATACAAAAAACTAATTTTGACAGGGGTAGTGAAAGTGCATCATTAAATATATATAATGCAATAATAACAGGGGAAAGTGTTAATGAATTTATAGATGGTAAAAAAGCAGATGGACATATAAAAGTTATAGATTGGGATAATATTGAAGATAATATATTTCATGTTACCACAGAATATAATATTATAGATAAAAAAAATATACGCATAGATATTGTAGTATTTATAAATGGTATCCCTTGTGCAATTATAGAAAATAAAAAACCATCTGTTTTAGTAGATGAGGCTATTACCCAGATTATTAAAAACAGCACGGGCAGTGACGCACCATACTTTTTTTTATTTCCACAGATTTATATTGCTACAAATATTTTAAGCCTAAAATATGGCACATATAAAACTCCACATGCTTATTATAATATATGGAAAGAAAAATATACTGATGATGAATATAATAATAAACTATTATATACTATTAATAATCAATTAGATGATGATACACTTAATAAACTTATAAACGATTTAAGTATAAAAGAATATTGCTATATAGAAAATAATAAACCTACTTGCCAAGATATTGGTATATATGGTCTTTTACAAAAAGAAAGAATTATAGATATTATTAAAAATTTTATACTTTTTGATAAAAATGTAAAAAAAATAGCCCGTTATAATCAATATTTTGCAGTGAAAAAAACATTTGAAAGCATTAGCACATATAATGAAAAAGGTGTGCGAAATGGCGGTATTATATGGCATACACAAGGCAGTGGCAAATCGCTTACTATGGTGTTACTTGCAAAACTAATACTTAAAACGATACCACTTGCTAGAATATTTATTGTTACAGATAGGATTGATTTAGATGAACAAATAAAAAATACATTTAATAATAACAATATAACTGATAAAGAGATAGAAAAAGCAAATAGTGGAAAAGATTTAATAAATAGATTAAAAGCAAAAGAATATGGCACTATTACAACTACACTTATACATAAATTTAATATAACTGAAAAAATAGATGATGATAGTGACATTTTTATATTTGTAGATGAAGCCCATAGAACACAAGATGGTATCTCAAATGCCACCATGAAATCTGTTATGCCAAAAGCATGTATTATTGGCTTTACTGGCACACCACTTATGACAAAAACAGAAAGCAAAACAATACAAAAATTTAATAATAACTTAATAGATACATATAAAATGAAAATGGCAGAAGATGATGGAGCCGTTTGCCAGCTTATTTATCAAGGCAGATTTGCAGAACAAAAACTTGATAAAATAATGGCAGATTTTAAGTTTGATAGAATAACTAAAACATTAAATGAAAAACAAAAACAAGATTTAATTAAAAAATATGTTTCCAGCACATTAATGAAAGAAAATAGTAAATATATTTATGTGGTGGCAACAGATATATACGAACATTTTGTAAAATACTTTAAAAACACAGGGCTTAAAGGGCAAATAGTAGCACCCTCCAAATATGCTGCTGTGTGTTTTTATAAATGGTTTCAAGAATATAATCAGTTTGTAGATGAGGACAAAGTGCTTAATACTGCTGTGGTTATTTCTGATGACAATAAGTATGATAATACTGGCTCTACTGATGATGAAGATATTGATTATAATAATGTGGTTAGTAAATTTTTAGAAAATATTAAAAAAGAAAAATCGCTTAAAAAATATGAAAAAGAAGTAATAGATAAATTTAAACAAAGTAGTGATGAAATAGAAATATTAATAGTAGTAAATAAACTATTGACTGGCTTTGATGCTCCACGAAATACTGTGCTTTACCTTGTAAAACAGCTAGAAAATCATAACTTAATGCAGGCTATTGCAAGGGTAAATAGAGTATTTGATGGGGATAATAACCGCCCTAAAAAAATAAATGGACTTATTATTGATTATTCTGCTAATGCTCAACATTTAAAAGATGCTATGCAGCTTTTTTCAGGCTTTAACCCAAGCGATGTGGAAAGTATGCTAAAAAATACCGATGATTTAATTGCAGAATTAGAAAGTATATTTAGCCAAATAAATAAAACTTTTAAAAATATTTCATACAATGCACCTATTGAAGAATATGTTGAATTTTTGAAAAAAGATGATAATTCTTTTGAAAGAGAGCTTTTTTATAATAATGTCCATAAATGTATAGATGTATTTAATTCATGCCTTGCATTGCCTGATTTCCACACAAAACTTTCCCCTGCTTTAATTAATGAATATAAAAACACCCTTAAAAGCTATGTAGAAATAAAAAAAGCTGCTAAAACTGCAATGGCAGAGATAATTGATTTTTCTAAATATAAAAACCAATTGAAAAAAATATTAGATGAATATTTAACTGCCGAACAAGTTACTATTCTTACAAAAGAAATAAATATTAGTAATTCTAATGAATTTAATAGCTTTATTGAAGATGATAAAACTGGACTTTCTAAAAAATCCCAAGCTGATGCAATAGCAGCACAAACTAAAAAAATTATTCAAGAAAGATATTATAAAGATGAAGCATTTTATCAAAAATTTTCTGATATAATTGATAATATTATTAAAAGCTTAAAACTAATAAAAGAAGAAGATATTGATGCACTTTTATGTGAAGTAAAACAAGTGCAAGAACAGGTTACAAACTATAAAGATAATTCTGAAAACTTGCCAACTGATATTGCTAATAATACTAATACTCACCCTTATTTTAGGAAATTAAAAAATGTATTTACTAATAAAAATCAGCAAGAAATAGCAGAAATTACTTTATATATCTATAATATTATAGCACAAAATAAAAAAGTTGATTTTTATAAAAAAATAGATATTAAAAATAAAGTGCTTGATATGTTACAGGACTATTTTATTGATGAACTTAATCTTGTTGATAGTTTAGGTTATGATGGAATAAGCTCTCTTTCAGAAGAAATATGGAATACGGCAGTTGCTAATAGGTAATTATAATGGATATTTATAAATATATTAAAGAAAAAGTATTTATAAAAAAAGAGAATAGAAAAACTCTTGCTTTAATTGTGAACCCTGATTTAACAATAATATTAAAAGCACCACTGGAAGCAGAAGAATATATTATCAATAAATTTATTGAAAAACGGACAATATGGGCATTTAAACAGCTGGAATATTTTAAGCAGTTCCAAAATAAGCAAGTGCAAAGCTATATTTCTGGTTCTAATATAAAATATCTTGGTAGACAATATATGCTAAAAGTAGAACAATCAGATAGCGACTATGTTACATTTAATAAAAATAGATTTTTTCTTTATACAAAAAAGCATAATAATATAGAATATAATAAAAATATACTTAATAATTTTATGTATAAAAAAGCAGAAGTAATATTTTATAAAGAGCTTTTAAATTGCCTTGATAACTTTAAAGATATGGAAAAACCTACACTTAAAATTAGGCAGTTAAATAAAAGATGGGGAAGTTTTATTAATAATACTGTCCTATTAAATCCAAATTTAATTATGGTAGATAAAAAATCTATCCGCTATGTAATAACCCATGAACTATGCCACTATTATTATAAACACCATTCAAAAGATTTTTATGCTCTACTTTCTAGTAAAATACCTAACTGGCAGGAAATAAAGCATAATATGGAATTAAAAATATTAACTTATAGATAATAGTAAAAATATACTACTAATTACAATAATCTTCTGCTGATTTTTCGCATTTTTCAATTTCATCATTAGTAATGATTTTACCGTTGCTACATTCACAAGCTATAATGTGATTATTTTTATATATTAAATTAGCTTTAATAGTGCCATTTTCATAATAATCTGTTGCAGGCCCTTCTGCTTTTCCGTTTTGTAATGTAACTTCTGATTGCAGTTTTCCGTTGGTCCAGTATTTTTTGCCAATACCTTCGGCATATCCATTTTGATAGTTTATTTCATAGGCTAAAACACCATTTTCATAATATCTTTTTTGAATGCCTTCTAGTAATCCGTTTTTATAGTTTTCTTCTCTTTCTATGCTACCATTTTCATAATATTCTTTTCTAATACCGTTTAGTTTATCATTTTTATAGTTTTCAAGATATAGTAATGCACCACTATTTATATAATATAATTTTCTAATGCCTTCTCGTTTTCCATTTTTATAATTTTCTTCTATTCCTAAAATACCACTTTCATAATATTCTTTTCTAACACCATCTAGTAAATCATCTTTATAGTTTTCTTCATACCATAAAATACCATTTTTATAGTATTTCTTTTTAATACCATCTAATTTATTATTTTTATAGTGTTCTTCATATTTTAAAGTGCCATCTTTATAGTAATCTTTTGCAATGCCACATAATTTGCCATCTTTATAATTTTCTTCATACTCTAAAACACCATTACTATAATATTTCTTTACAAGTCCATTTAGTTCGCCATTTTTATATGTTTTTTCACTATATAATTCACCAGTAGAATAATATGATTTTATAATGCCATTTTTTATATTATCTTCTGCTAATGATGTTTTACTTAATAAATAGATGTTTATAAAACATAAAAACATTATAAAATATAATATTTTTTTCATATATATTTTTATCCAAATTTTAATAAACTTACATCATAATAGGGGGGGGGAATTTTTGTCAAGTAGTTTAAATAGTGGCTTACAAAAATTATAAGTTTTTTTTACTAAATTACTTGCTAAATTTTAATAATATGATATAATTGCTTATTAAAATTAGGAGTTTTTTATGCTGTGGGCTAATATTGGTATTATTCTTCTTGTATTAATTTTAGCAAGTATATATTTTCTGCCATATAGAAAATTGAAAGGCAAAGTTTTTAAAAAACTTTTACCAGACCCATCAGGTATGACAGCTATGGAATATAGAACATCAGCATTTAGTTTGCAGCTTGAAAAACGAAAAGGTATTTGGTATCTTATAGACTCTGACTGGGAAGCTGATAAATCGCAAGTTACAAAACTTTTAAATAGACTTCGTGATTTAAATGTTGATGAACGGATAACTGGTTCTCAAGATGACCCTGAATTTAGCATAGGCAGTAATGGCTATCTTATATTAGATTATGCAGGGACTATTGTAAATATTGCAATAGGTAATAGATTAGAAAGTGATGAAGACTATGTTTATATTACAAAATCAGGGGACCCTGATATATTAGTCGTCCATGCGGGAGCATTAAGCCTACTTTCAAAAGATAAAACAAGTTTTTCTGAAACTACTATTTTTGAAGCATACTATCCACAGATAAAAAGTATAGAAGCAAGCCTTGGGCATGATTATTTTATACTTCATCGCACAGAAAATGGCTGGATGATGGATGGGAAAACTCTTATTAAAGAAGAAAAAGCCCAAAAGTTTGTTGAAGAATTGCTTGAAGCACAAGCATTAGGCTTTGTAGAAGATGACAATATAAAAGTTCCACCAAAACCTATTGCAACGATTACTGTTAAAGTCAATAGAAAGGGAGTAACAAGATATTTCTTTGCTATTCCTAGCTTGCAAGATAAATATTTAATGCCATTAAAAGGAAGAATATTATATGTAGAAAAAGATATAGTAAAACAAATCTTTACTTGGACTGGGAAATAAGTTTTACTGCATTTTAAAAACTATAAATAATATTTTCATACTCTTTTTAATTGGTTTATAAATTAATATCTATTGTATTATCAATAATTTATACTGATTATCTAAAAAAATGCTCTTAAAATATTAATAACTCTTTATTTTCTTTTAAAATATTATTATAATTATTTCATATTTTTATAATAATATTTATATATCTTTGGAGGATAAATTGAATAATAAAGTAGCCGTTATAGGTGGCGGTAGTTTTGGAACAGCATTAGCAACACTTGCTGCATCAGATGGTAGAGAAGTAGTAATGTTTGTTAGGGAAGCTGAGGTTATAAAAGCGATTACAGAAGCTCATGTAAATCCTTTATTTTTACCAGACTTATTACTTCCTAAAAATATATTAGCAAAATCAATGGATGAAATAGAAAACTGCGATGCAGAATATATTATATGGTCAGTGCCTTCTCAATTTACAAGAAGTATGGCAAAAACATATTCAAAAAGTTTAACAGGCAAAAATATTTTACTTGCTACAAAAGGGGTAGAAATAGCCACAGGGCAATTAATGCTTTCAGTTATTTCAAGTGAAGTTACAGCAAACTATTCTGTGCTTTCAGGGCCATCTTTTGCAAAAGAATTGGCACAAAAAAAGCCAACTGCTGTATCTATTGCCTCACATTCAGAAACTCTTGCTAAATGGTGGCAAGAAACATTATCATGCGAATATTTTAGAGCATATACAACTGATGATATGATAGGGCTTGAAGTAGGAGGAGCAGTGAAAAATATAATAGCTATTGCCGCAGGTTTAAGTGATGGTATGGCTCTTGATAGTAATGCAAGGGCTGCCTTGATTACAAGAGGATTAACTGAAATTACTCGTTTTGGGCTTGCCTATGGTGCTAAAAAAGAAACATTTGAAGGACTTTCTGGGCTTGGTGATTTAGTGCTTACATGCACTGGTGAGCAGTCAAGAAATTATAGTGTAGGTAGACTTTTAGCACAAGGCAAAGATATTGATGAAATAACACATTCTATGAATATGGTGGCAGAAGGTGTGCCTACTGCAAAAGCTGTTTATTTAGCAGCTCAGGAAAGAGGGGTAGAGATGCCTATATGTTCAGAAGTATATAAGATTATATATGAAAGAAAATCACCAAGAGATTCTGTAAAATATTTAATGACAAGACCATTAACAGTGGAAATGCCATATTAAGATAATTTAAAAGACAAAAGGAGAAAACTATGTCAGCTGTAAGTAATGATAGCAAAATTTGGATGAATGGGCAGCTTGTTGCAAAAGATGATGCAAAAATATCTGTATTAACTCATACACTTCACTATGGAGTTGGAGTGTTTGAAGGTATCCGCTGTTATAAAACAGATAATGGTTCAGCAGTATTTCGTTTAAAAGAACACATGCAAAGATTACTTGATTCTGCTCGTATTTTTATGATAGATGCAGGTTATTCTGTTGATGAACTATGCAAAGCAACAGTTGAAACAATAAAAGCTAATAATTTAGAAGAGTGCTATATCCGCCCTATTATTTATCTTGGCGATGGTGGTTTAGGTATTAAAATAGATGAAAAATACCCTGTTGAAACAGCTATTGCAGCATGGAATTGGGGTGCTTACCTTGGGGAAGATGGTATGGCAAAAGGTATTAAAGTATGCACATCTTCTTTTAATAGATTTCATGTAAATTCTACTGCTACCCGCTCTAAAACATGCGGAAACTATGTGGCAAGCGTTTTAGCAAAAAGAGAAGCAATTATAAGTGGTTACGATGAAGCATTGTTTTTAGATACTGAGGGCTATGTGGCAGAAGGCAGTGGCGAAAATGTATTTGTTGTTAAAAATGGAAGACTTATTACTACACCTATGACTTCTATTTTAAGAGGTATTACAAGAGATTCTATTATGACTATTGCCCGCGATTTTGGTTATGAAGTATATGAGCAAAAGTTCACAAAAGATGATTTTTATCTTGCTGATGAGGCATTTTTCACTGGAACAGCAGCAGAAGTTACACCTATTAGCCAGCTTGATGGCAGAAAAATAGGCACTGGTGTTCGTGGCGAAATAACTGCTAAATTACAATCTGCATTTTTTGATATAGTTAAAGGTAAAAACAGCAAATATGCTAACTGGTTATACCCTGTTAAATAATATATGGTAGAAAATTTTAATAAAGAAAGAGTTACCGTTTTAATAGACGGTAACTCTGTTATATACAGAGCTTTTTATAATGTGCCACCTTTAACAGCTAATGGAGTGCCAACAGGTGTTATTCATGTATTTTTATCTGTTTTAGAAAAATTAAGGAAAAACCCTGAAATATCTAATATTATTATTATATTTGATGCAAAAGGCAAAAACCGTCGCCATGAAATGTTTAGAGATTATAAAGCTACAAGGCAGGCTATGCCGGAAGATTTAATTATACAGTTAAATATTTTAAAAGAGATACTACCATATACTGGTTATCCTATATACTGTATAGAGGGCTATGAAGCTGATGATGTTATTAATACATTATCTCAAACTATTAATAATAAAGTATGGATAGTTACAAAAGATAAAGATTTACATCAGCTTGTAAATGATAAAGTGCAGATATATGATTATCAAAAAGATGAAGTAATAGATAGAGAAAAGGTTTATGAAAAATTTGGATTATACCCTGAATACATACCTGATATGCTTGCATTAATGGGGGATACAAGTGATAATATTCCCGGTATTGCAGGTATTGGTCCAAAAACAGCTAAAACTTTACTTGATGAATATAAAAACCTTGATAATATTTTTGCAAATGTAGAAAATTTAAAAGGCAAAACAAAAGAAAAAGTTATGCAAGGTAAAGAAAGTGCATATATGAGCCGTGAACTTGTAAAACTTTTCTTTATTAATGATATGCAACCATCTTTTATAGAAAGAGATGAAGAAAAACTTAAATATTACTATGAACTTTATCAGTTAAAACAACAGCTTGCAGTATTAAATGTAGAAACTACTGTTAAAGCATTAGAATATAAACCTTTAAACAATGTTGTAATTATGGCATATCTTAATAATAACATATATGCAGTTAATGAAACATCTTATTATGAATATTCTCACGGTGAACCTTTATATTATTATGATATTAAATCACTTATTAAAAAAGGCATAAAAATACCAGACAATGCTTTTGATATTTTACTAGCAGATTATCTGATTGACCCAGACGCTGGTGGTATTAGGCAATTAAAAGATGAGAGTATTGGTGAATTTTTTGCAAAACTTTATAAAAAAAGTAAAAATATAGAAGATAAATTAAAAAAACATTCTCTTGATAATCTTTATTATGATATGGAACTTCCAGTAGCCTGTATTTTAGCAGATATGGAACAAACTGGCATTATGATTAATGCTGACAATATAAAATCAGTTGCTGATAAATTAAAAGAATATGTTGATATTGAATATAATAATATAAAAAATATTGCAGGGCTTGAAATAAACCCTAACTCTCCAAAACAGCTTGCAGCATATCTTTATGATAAATTAGGCTTAAAAGGGGCTAAAAAAAATAAAAGTGGCTATTCAACAGATGAAGATACTTTAAAAGATTTAAGAATAACTTATCCTACATACGATGAGCTTATATCTTCCATTCTTAAATATAGAGAAATTAATAAACTTTATTCCACATATACACTTAACCTACTTGAATATGTAGTAGATGGTAGAATACATACTGACTTTAAGCAAACAGGCACAGCAACAGGCAGGCTTTCTTCTAGTAATCCAAATATGCAAAATATACCACAAAAAGGGGAATATGCTGAAATATTAAGAAGCTCTTTTATTGCAAAAAAAGGATATAAATTAGTATCACTTGACTACTCTCAAATAGAATTAAGGATACTAGCTCACTTATCAAAAGATGATAATTTAATTAAGGCATTTAATGAAAATAAAGATATTCATACAATGACAGCATTAAATATTTTTCATTTAAATTCATCACAAGAAGTAACACATGATATAAGACGAATAGCAAAAGCTGTTAATTTTGGCATACTTTATGGACTTTCTTCTTTTGGGCTTGCAAGGGATACAAAAGTTAGTAGAAAAGAGGCTCAAACTTTTATTGATGGATATTTTAACCTTTATCCAAAAGTAAAGATTTTTATTGATGAAATAATAAATCAAACAAAAGAAAATGGATATTGTAGCACTATTTTAGGCAGGAAACGAAATATTTATGATATAAATAGCCATAATGCTAATATTCGCACAAGGGCAGAGCGTATGGCAGTAAATGCACCAATACAAGGCAGTGCTGCTGATATAATAAAAATTGCGATGATTAAATGTGATAAATATATTAAAGAAAATAATATAGATGCAAAATGTATTCTGCAAATACATGATGAACTTATTTTTGAAGTTAATGAAAATATAACATCAGAGTTCACAGAGAAAGTCAAAAATATTATGGAAAATGTGGTTACTTTATCTGTTCCTCTTTTAGTAAATGCAGAAATAGGGGATAACTGGGGACAGTTATAAACATTTGGGAGCATAAATGTCTAATGTAAGCACTTTGTTAAAAGAAAATTATGACCTTAAAAATGAACTTGAAAGTATGGTTATGCGTGTAAAAGAAAATGAAACTAAGCATCACGGGTTTAAAGTTGTCCAATTTTCTATGCTTTTAAGTGATAACCTTGATGATATAGACAATAAACCTATGCGATATATTGAAGAAATATTTGATATTGAAAGAGCTGTGCTTTTTATTAGAAAAGATTCTATGGCTATGGTGCAGAATTACGACAATAAATGCAATAGGGTTAGAGTGATTGACGGAGATGGTTTTTCTTATACTTTTTTAGGTAATGATATTCGCTCTGGCACTGATAAATCAGTTATTCACAAAGATTTTCAGTTAATGCCATCAGATGTTGATTATTCTTATGTGCTTGTTCCTATAACAGATAATGGTCGGATAGTCGCAGCTATTGGGTTTTATTCCAGTGATAAAAATAGGTTTTCAAAAGATTATAGTTTTAATTTTGTGGAAGAATTTGCACTAATAGCATCTATTGCTTTAAAAAAATTAGATAATGCTTTTTTACTTGAAATGCAGGCAAATACTGATTATTTAACAGGACTTCCTAATAAATTTATATTTGATTTAACAGGCAAATCAAGTTTTGAAGAATATAAGAAAAATGGTAGAAATTTTACTTTTATAATGCTTGATTTAAATAATTATAAATATATTAATGATAAATTTGGTCATCTTGCTGGCGATGAAATATTAAAAATAATATCTTATACTATACGAAACCAAATAGGCGATTATGATATTCTTGGTAGATTTGGAGGCGATGAGTTTTATATTTTTACAGAAGTAATTGATAAAAATATGCTACATGATTTTATGGTTAAAATACAAAATGCTGTTGAAGATATAGTATATAAAGAAGATGAAAATATAATATTTGGTTTTAGTGGTGGTGTTGTTACTGCAAATGAAAAAGATTTTGAAAGTTTTGAAGATATGGTTCATCTTGCAGATACAAGACTTTATGAAGCTAAAAAGCATATTAAAAAAGAGCAAGGTATATCCATAGAAAGTGTGATTGTGGGGATTTAAAATGATAATAGATAAAAATAATAAAAAACTTGTTGATATAAAAAATAGAGGGACAGTTATGGAGGGGGACTATTTAAAAACTGCCTCTGATATTATATCAAATGTGAGACAAAACGGAGATAAAGCACTTTTTGAATATACAAAAAAATTTGATAGTTTTGATATTAATAAAGATAACATAAAAATAAGCAAGCAGGAAATTGACGAAGCATATAATAATACTAATAAACAATTAATAGAAAGTATAAAAAAAGCATACAATAATATATTATCTTTTCATAAAATGCAGATGGAAAAAACATGGCTTTATGAAACAGAATTAGGTGCTATGTTAGGTCAAAAAATTACTCCCCTTGATAGTGCAGGGATATATGTTCCCGGTGGCAAGGCGGCTTATTTTTCATCAGTATTAATGAACGCTCTGCCAGCAATTGCAGCAGGTGTTAAGCAAATATCTATGGTTAGTCCTGCTGTTAATGGTAAAATAAATAGTGCTGTCCTTGTAGCTGCTGATATTTGCGGTATAAAAGATATTTATAAAGTTGGTGGTGCTCAGGCTGTTGCTGCCCTTGCTTATGGCACAGAAACAATTAAAAAAGTAGATAAAATTACAGGTCCGGGGAATATTTATGTGGCAATGGCTAAAAAACTTGTTTTCGGTGCTGTTGATATTGATATGATAGCTGGACCAAGTGAAATATTAATAATAGCAGGGGATAATGCAAACCCAAAATATGTAGCTTCTGATATGCTTGCCCAATGCGAACATGATGAGCTTGCATCAGCTGTTACAGTAGTATGGAATAAAAAGTTAGCAGAAGAAATTCAAAAAGAAGTTTATACACAACTTGAAGCACTACCTAAAAAGAATATTGCAGAAGTATCTATTAAAAAACATTCAGCTATTGTTTTAGTTGATAATTTAGATGAAGCATGTGATATTGCTAATAATATTGCACCAGAACATTTAGAATTATATATTGATGATGCTTTAAGTCATATAGGCAAAATTCGCCATGCTGGAGCAATATTTGTTGGTGGTAATTCACCAGAAGCAGCTGGAGATTATTTTGCTGGTCCTAACCATGTATTGCCAACTGGTGGAAGTGCTAGATTTTTCTCGCCACTTGGCACCTATGATTTTATTAAGCGTTCTAGTATCATTTTTTATAATCAAAAATCTTTACAGGCTGGAAGTAATGATATTATTACAATGGCAGAAAATGAAAATTTACAAGGGCATGCAAATAGTATAAAATTTAGGGTATAATCAATAAAGTTGATTATTGTTAGTAATATTAATTTTTTAACCGTAAAATAAGCCTCATTTTTTATCTAAAATGGGGCTTTTAAATTACATATTATTTCTATTTATGTAATATCTAAAAAACAATGTCTTATTAACTTGTATTTTTTATATTTTTAATATATGGTTTAGCAGTGAGAGTGAGACTTACCCTAAACGGTTAAATCACAATCACAGCATGTATATACTAGGCGGAAAATAGGCTTACTCCCAAATCAAAATAATTTGATAGGGGGTTAATATGTTTGAATTATACGCATTTTATTTTGCTATTAAATTCTTATGTATAAAACTTAAAAACCGCCTATATTAATTATATAGACGGTTTTAAACACAAATAGAGTTTAGCCGTTTAGGGACTAATCCGTCTAGTCCCTGCATGCTACATCTAATATACTCAATAACAATCATTTCTGCAAGCATTTTTTATAATCGCTAATTAAAAAAGTTTAGCTACTAAAATTTTACAAATATTATTAACTTGTATTTTTTATATTTTTAATATACATGTTTTATCGTGAGCACCTGAACGGTTAAGCTCACTAGCACGCAAATATGGATTAGCCAAAACATTAATTAATTAGTTTGCTCACCAACTTTTTATTTTTTTAAAATTTATAAGGGGGTGTGCGTATGTTTGAAATATATGCTTTTTTAAAAGCTATGATTTTCATCTATACAATAATAAAAAACCGCCTATAATCATAGACGGTTTAAACTCACGATAGTTTAGCCGTTCAGGGACTAAATTGTTAAATTGCCTAGTCCCTGCGTGCTACACATAATATAATCAATAATAATCATTTCTGCAAGTATTTTTTATAATCGCTAATTAAAAAAATTTAGCTACTAAAATTTTACAAATATTATTAACTTGTATTTTTTATATTTTTAATATATGGTTTAGCAGTGAGAGTGAGACTTGCCTAAACGGTTAAATCACAATTACAGCACGCATATACTAGGCGGAGAATAGGCTTACTCCCAAATCAAAATAATTTGATAGGGGGTTAATATGTTTGAATTATACGCATTTTATTTTGCTATTAAATTCTTATGTATAAAACTTAAAAACCGCCTATATTAACTATATAGACGGTTGTAAACAAAAATAGTTTTTAGCCGTTTAGGGACTAATCCGACTAGTCCCTGCGTGCTACATATAATATAATCAATAACAATCATTTCTGCAAGTATTTTTTATAATCGCTAATTAAAAAATTTTAATGAAAAACTTTTTCTTGTTTTTATTGAAGTGCCTTTTTCTTTAAATTTGCTAAAATCTGCATAGCTTGAATAGGTGTAATATTATCAATATCCATTGCTTTAAGTTCATCAATTACTGGATGAGAGTCATCATAGACAAGTATAGGTTGCACAAATTTTTGTTTAGTTTTTGTTTGTTTGCTATTTTGGGAAACTGTAATATCTTCATGGTTTTCCAAATCTGAAAGCACTTCATTTGCTCTTGCTGTTACACTTTCAGGAAGTCCCGCCATTTTGCCAACATATATACCATAGCTTTTGTCTGCTGTCCCTTTTATTACTTTTCTTAAAAATATTACTTCATTATTCCATTCTTCCACACTGACAGTGTAGTTTTTAGCTCCCTTACCTTTTTCACCTATTTCTGTAAGTTCAAAATAATGGGTAGCAAATAATGTTTTAGCACCTATATTATTTAAAATATATTCAGCTACTGCCCAAGCAATAGATATACCATCAAATGTAGAAGTGCCTCTGCCTATTTCATCAAGTATAACAAGTGAATTTTTTGTAGCATTTTTTAATATATTAGCAGTTTCTACCATTTCTACCATAAATGTAGATTCCCCGCGGGAAAGATTATCGCTTGCTCCAACTCGTGTAAAAATCCTATCAAGCAAAGGAATTTCTGCAATATCAGCAGGGACAAAACAGCCACAATGAGCCATAACAGCTATTAAAGCACTAGAACGCAGATATGTGCTTTTACCACTCATATTAGGACCTGTGATAATTAAAAGCCTGCTTTCATCATTATCTAAATAAAAATCATTAGGGACAAAAGTATCTTTACTTTTATTTTCAACAACAGGATGTCTTCCTTCTTTTATATTTATTATACCATTTTCAACTATTTTTGGGCGACTATAATTATTTTTAATGCTGATGTTGGCAAAAGAAGCAATTGTATCAATTTCAGCAATTAATTTTGCAAGCTGTCTAAGACTATCAGATAAACTAGAAGCATATTTTCTAATATCTTGAAAAATAGCATATTCTATATCTGCAAGTTTTTCTTCTGCATTTAAGATTTTATTTTCTAGCTCTCTTAATTCTTCTGTAATATAACGCTCACTATTAGCAAGAGTTTGTTTTCTTTCAAAATAAGATGGCATTTTAGCTGCATTTAGTCTTGATACTTCAAAATAATATCCAAATACTTTATTATATCCAATTTTTAACTGACTTATGCCTGTTGCTTTTCTTTCCCTTTCTTCTATTTCTAATATTAAAGATTTGCTATTTTGTTTAATATTTCTAAGCTCATCAATATGGTTATTGTAGCCACTTTTTATAATATTACCATCTTTAATTGTTGCAGGTGGTTCATCATTGATTGATTTTTCTATTAAAAAATATAATTCTTCCTGAGAATTAAGCTTGTATTTCGCAAAGATATTAGGCACTGATTGTAGCATTGCATCAAGCTCTGGTATATTTTTAATAGAAAGTTTTAGCCATATTAAATCTTTTGGTGTTGCTCTGCCAGAAATAAGCCTTGATGTAATACGCTCAATATCAAATATATTAGCAAGCAACCCATTAATTGTGCTTAAAAATGATGGATTATTTATAAAATACTCCACAATATCAAGCCTACTATTAATATGTGATATATTTCTTAATGGTCTTATAATAGTATTTTTTAAAAATCTTGCCCCCATAGGTGTTTGTGTATTATTAAGGATATAAAATAATGTATTATCATTGCCAGATGATGAAGATATTAACTCTAATGTGGAAGAAGCAACACTATCTATAATTAGATTATCTGTATCATTTAAAGTAACTGGCAACATAAGTTTTGTGGTTAATATTAAGTCATCAAAATAATCAAGTATCATATATATTGCCCAAATATATCCTTTATCTTCAATAAAAAGGGCTTTTTCACTTGTTAGACCGTAATGGGAAAGCACCCTATTTAATGCAGTATTATAGTGCCTGCCTGTATTTTTTATAGTTGCAGGTATATTATTAATATCTATATCAATATTTGATATTATTTCCTTTGCCTGCATTCCAAAAGCTGCTTCTTCTAACATATCAGCAGGAACAGTTTTTAGATATGTTTCACCAGTTGTTACATCAACTGCTGCCATATATATTTTATCTAGTTCAGCATATAAACTTATTAAAAAATTATTATCAAAAGTAACAACAGCTTCATCTTCTAGTGCAGTAGCAGGTGTTACAACTCGTGTTACACCTCTTTTTACAACACCTTTTACAAGTTTTGGGTCTTCTAACTGTTCGCATATTGCAACTTTTTTACCAGCTTTTAAAAGTTTTATAAGATACGGCATATAAGAATGGTATGGAATACCACATAAAGGAATTTGATTTTCTGATGATTTATTACGGCATGTAAGTGCTATACCTAAAATTTTTGATGCAGTAAGTGCATCATCTCCAAACATTTCATAAAAATCACCCATACGAAAAAATAGAATAGTATCAGGATACTGTTCTTTTATTTCGTAAAACTGTGCCATAGCAGGTGTAACTTTTTTTGGTTTTTCCATTTCTGCCTTATTTTCTATTATTTTGGATAGATACTATCATAAGCACTGCATTTTGGACAGTCATCTTTATATTGATTTGTTTCATAACCACACTGATTACATTTAAAAGAATATGTATCTTTTACAATATGGCTGATAAATTTATTATTAAATTTTTCTGCATATACTTTTGCTGCAATAATTTTAGCATTAGGTTGTTCAATATATGATTCTAAAACAGTTTTTGCACTTTCTTTTTCATTATTATATTCATATTTTTCAGCAAGAGCGATATGTATAAAAGGGTTTAATGCACCTAGTGTTGCTTGCTCTTTTAAAATAGTAGTAAGTTCGCTTTCTTTACCTGCTGCAATATATGCTTTTTCTACATTTTTAAAGTCATCCATATCGCGAAGAAGTCCATCTTCTATAATAGTTTTAAATTCATTTACTGCTTTTTGCACTTTATCAGTGTTTAGATATAAAAGCCCTTTTATAATTCTTGCAGGGCGACATCTGTTGTTTTCTTCAAGGGCTGATTTAATATATTTAAAAGATGCCTGTGAACTTGTTGCATTAACTGCTTTTTCTACCATACATTTTTCAAAAAAGCCGTATAGATATTTACCTGTGATTTTATTATATTTTGTATGATACTGCAAAGCATTATCGTAGCTTTGAGAGAAAAGGGCAGATTTTGCCATAGTAATAATATTTTCAGGGCTATTCATTATTTGATTTTCATTTTGCAATAATGATACTGCTTTTGCATATTGTCCAGCTAGCATATAATCTTCTGCTAATTTACCTATTAAAGCATTTCTAAAATCTTTATCAAGTTCATTATTACCAAGCATCATCTCATGAATTTGTGCTGCACGGGTAAAATCACCTTTTCGCCTAAATAAAAAGCCTAGTATTAAATAAATTTCAGGGTTTGCTCCACCCTTAAAAGCTATATTTTTCATCTCTTCAAGTGCTATATCATCATCACCATTAAAAAAATCAGATAAAGCATTAACAACAGAAGTATTTGTTTTTTTAGGGCGTTTTATAGTATTTCTTCTAGTTAAGAAAAATATAAATACTATTGCTATTATTATGGCTGTTGATATGCTTGCTATCTCTGTGTAGCTCATATTATTACCTTAATACTTCTTTTATATCATTTGGCTCATTTGTAGCAGAAATTTCTGTCTTATTATTTATTTCATCAACTGTATTTTCCTGCTGTGCAGGTTCTTGTGAAATAGTTAATTTTTGTAACCTGTCTATTTCTTGCTGGCTTGCTTTTATTTCTTTATTAAGTTTTTTTATTTTGCTATTTAATGATAATGTTTCACCCCAAACTGCAAGTGCACCTACAATTATCCCTATAAATAAAGTAATAATAACAAGAAGAAAAAGTGGTATATTGTATGCTACAAAATTCATAAGTGGTTTAAATGTAACAGTTTCCACATTGCTTACAGAAAATATGATAAGATAGCCAATAAATACTGCCTGTATAACTAATTTAAATATTCTTTTCATTTTTAATTTCCCCCTGTAAAGCAGTATAAAGTTTATTATAAGTAGCTTCTAAATGCTCTGAAATAACTCTTGTATCGCAAGTAACAGGCATAAAGTTAGTATCCCCTGTCCACCTAGGGACAATGTGCATGTGAAGATGGTCTGCAATACCAGCTCCACCCGGTCTTCCAACATTTATACCAATATTAAAGCCTTCTGGATTAAGTGTATTTTTCATAACTTTTGTCATTATTCTAGTGAACTTCATCATTTCAAGTGATTCTTCGTCTGTTAGACTTGTAATATCAGAAGTATGTCTATAAGGAATAACCATAACATGACCATTATTATAAGGAAAAAGGTTCATAATAATAAAACAATGGGAGCCTCTGTGTAATATTAACACTTCTTCATCTTTTGAGCTTTTAGGTGCATCACAAAATACACAGCCTGTATTTTTATGCTCGCCTGTAATATAAGCCATACGCCATGTGGCCCATAATCTATCCATAAATACTCCACTTATATTTAGATTTTAATAGCTTATATTACAGGTTAAATGACATTCTTGCAAGTTTTTTATTTGAAACCTTTTGATAAAAATGCTATTATAAGTATGGAGCAAGCAATTAGTGTAAAAGCTATTGTTAAATTAGTCATTTCTGATACAAATCCCATAACTGATGGACCAAATAATGTGCCAAAATATCCAATAGTGGCAACAGCAGAAACTGCAATACTTAAAGGCATATTGCCTCTATATATGCTTGAAGCAGATATTGTAACAGGCACAATATTAGCAAGCCCCGCACCTGCAAGTGTAAATCCAACAAATGATGCCCAATTATAAGGAATATAAAGCATTATCATTATACCGATAACGGCAGTTAAACTGCTTATAAAAAGTATATTTTTTATGGAAAGTTTTTCGGCAATTTTATCGCCAAGTAACCTAAATATTCCCATTGTTACATAAAAGAGAGAAAATGAATACCCTGCATATTGTGGTTCAATGTTTCTTACTTCCCGCATAAATAATGCACTCCAATCAAGAATGACACCTTCTGCAACAAATGCAATAAAACATATCATTCCTAATACAAATAATATACGACTTGGTTTTATAAATAGTTTTGCAGGCACATCCCCACCATAATTTAAAAGGGCAGGGATACTTGTAATAAGAAGTATAGATATAAACCCGATAATAATAAATACTGCAATAATATTGTTAAAATATTTTAAAAGAAAAGTAACAATTAAAATACTAAAAAATACACCAAAACTATACATACTATGAAAGCCTGCCATTAAGTGCTTTTTCATTCTTTCTTCTACTATTGCACCTTGTATATTTAATGTAACATCAAGCATACCAAGACCAACACCAAATAAAAACATAAAAATAGCCATAATAAATATATTATTTGATGATGATAGCACCAAGAGGCAAATAATAATTAATAATGTGGATAAAATAATAGTTTTTCTACAACCTATTTTTGCAGCAGTAAGTCCAGTGAAAAACATACTAATAACAGCACCAAAAGCAATTTGTAAAAGTAAAAGTCCAAGCATAGCTTTATCAACTGATAATCTATCTTTTACAAAAGGCACCAGCATTGCCCATAAACCAAAAGCAAAACCTAATATTATATAGCCTGAATATGTGCTTATTCTATGTTTTAATGAAATATTATTCATCAATAGCCTCCAAATAAATGTTCTGCTGTTATTTCTATTATTTTTTCATAAGTATCAAGCATATTTTCTATTTCATTAATATTTATTTGTTTAAGCACTTTTTCCTCTATCATATTGTAGGCATTGCGAAGAGTATGAACGACTTTTATACCATCTTCTGTAAGAGAAATGTCTATTTTTCTTCTGTCTTTTTCTGAATGGTTGCGTATGATATATCCCTTTTTTTCTAATTTATCTAGTATAGATGTAATACTTTGTTTTGGTATAAGTAATGTTTCAGAAAGTTTTGTTGGATTACTATATTCTTCATCATCATAAATTGACAAAAGCAGATGTGCATACATATATGGTATATTGTATTTTTTGCACCATTTTATAAAAATCATATTTTCAATTTTTACAAGCTTATAATGTCTTGTTATAAAATTATAATTATTCATACATCACTTGATTTCTTAATTTATTGATGTTTATTGAAATTTTATTATAAAAATAATAATTAGTCTTTATTATTGATTATCCATTTTCGGACTATCTGTATATGGAAAATATATACTAAAAACATAAAAGTCAAGTAAAAATTATTGACAAAATTTAATTTATAAACTATATGAAAGATGTTGCCTAAATAGCTCAGTTGGTAAGAGCAACGGATTCCTAAGCATAAGGAAAAGGCAATTATACCTGCTAATATATATTATTATCAGGCAATTTGTTAGAAGCAGCAAATTCTCTTTATTTTTTTCTTCAAACTTAATCAAGCATGAGTTTAAGCTTCTAACAGCAATTTTTTACCCCCTGTTTATCAGGGGGTGCTTTCAAGCTCACAGTCTATTATTTTTCTCTTTTGGTGCTTTATGGTAAGCACAAAGAGAAAGCCAATATCCTTTTATAATCAAGACTTATATGATAGTATAAAAATCCCTGTTCGTGATTATCTGCTTGAATTAACAGGTGATTTGGAACTTGCTGTATTATTAAATCAGATAATCTTTTCTAAAAAAGAAAAGATGACCTTAAATGATATAAAAAAACTATCCTTAAATGAAAAAACAAAACAGACAATACGGGTAAAACTAGAAAGACTTATTGAACTAGGCTTAATCCGTAAATATAAGAATAATAATATAATCTATAACCAAGATTTATATGAACCAACAAACAAAATAATTTCAGATAATCAAAACATATTAGCTTTAATAGATGGTTCAGACCTAAAATATATTTTCCATTACTTAACAGCTGTTATTTTAAATAAATTCAGGTCTTATGCTTTATCTGGTATAAATGAAGTCCGTTTATCAGCAAGGCAATTACAATCAATGCTAGGTGTGAATAATTCAGAAAGTTCAATCCGTGCAGTGTTAAAACAGCTTGTAGAAGATGATTATATTGATGCAGAACTTGTTTATGGCGTATATAACTATAAAATTAATGTAAGTAAAATTACAAATAATTTTAGCATAGAAGATATAGAAAAATTTACAAATGAAATATTTGAAATATATAAAGAATATTTAAATAGAATAAATATAAAGTTTAGCAGGCAACAGTTAAATAGTTATAAAATGATTATAAAACGAATGCTTAATGATGGCTATAATCCATCTATATTAAAGCATATTTTTACTTTTATAACATTAAATTATGCTGATTTTAAGGATTTCACAACACCATCAGATATTAAAAAATCATACGATAAATTGAATAATCTATCAAGAGCATTATCTAATAGAAAAGCAAAACGGTTTATATATAAACTTAAAAATAATCTATTAAACTTATCTGATGAACCAAAAGCTAAAAAAGAGATAAATGATGTGGAAATATGGAATAAAGCCGTTAATTTTATTGAGACCATAAAAACAAATTTAAAAAAATGGTTTTATACATCATTAGCAGGTGTTACAGATATAGATTTTGAAGATTATTGTCAAGAAGCCTTAAAAACAGCCTTTGAATACTTTAAAAAGAATAATGGAAAGGAAGATAAATTGCAGGTATCTGCAATTAAATATCGGCTACAAGATTTTATGTATCACAAAAGGTCGCTTATTGATACATTAGAAAATAAAAACACTATAATTAATTATGAGTATGATTTTGAAAATATAGATTTACTAAAATATAATAATTATAGCGATGTTGTAGATACTGATGAAACAAATCAAAGAGTAAATAATATTTTATCAGTTTTAGATGAGCGAAGTAGATTAATAGTTAAACATTATATAGGTATTGATGGTATTTCATTAAGTTTTAAAGAAATAGGAAGCAAGTTAAATATAACAGAATCCTACACAGCAAGGATATATAAAAAAGCAATTCTGCTTTTAAAAGAACATTATCCGCCCGACAAGATGGCAGAATTTAAAAAAATATTACTTAATAACATATAATAATCAAAACAACAGTATAAGTATATCTCACTATAAAAAGTCATAAAATAACGATATACCGGGAATAATTAAAAAACAATTTTTATTCCGGGTATATTGTGAAGAAATTGTGTATAAAATATCCTAAAAATTAAAAATCAATTATTTTTCTTCTGCTGTTTTACCTATTACCCTCCGCAAAAATTCATACACTGCCCGCAAAATTTAATACACTTATATTAAAGAATATATAAAGATAAAGGTATATATATTTTATTTAATATAATAATCACGCCATAAGAAAAAAAAGAAGAAAGAAAATTAAAAATAAAAAAAAGAGAGTATAGCCCACAGTCAATGCCTTTATTGGTTTAGATTAAGTTAATAATTTATATATGCTATTTTATTTTACAACTGTAATTTAAAATAGAATAGTAGATAATGTTAATATTTAAATAATCTAATAACAATGATAAAAGATTAAATAAATATTGTGTAGTAGATGATAAAAATTTGACCGCAAAAAATTAAATTTTTAATAAATAAATCAGCTTTTTATAATATTTAAAATTAAGCCCTGCATAATATTAAACTATACAGGGCTTTTATTGCTTGACAATTCATAGGAATGCTTTTATATTATGGGTATAAACCGCAGGGCTTAAAATAAGCCCCTTGGTTTTTAGTTTAGAAAATCTCTTTTGCTAACTTTATCAGTTTTAAGATTGTTGAGAGCAATCTTAAAACTTGGTTAGCAATTTTGAGCTTCTTTACTATGCCCATCTTCACCTCCTATTAAAAAGTCAAACATCAAACTGTAAAATTGCTTTACAGCTGATTATTATTTATATCATATTTTATATAATAAGTCAAGTAATTATTGTTTATTATCAATAATTTATATATTTATATGACTACAAAAAATAGACTTAATGACTACAAAAAGTAGACTTTATAATAAAATTAAGCCCTGCATAATATAAACTATACAGGGCTTTTTATTGCTTGAAAAAAATAGGGGGTGTTCTTTAAAAAGTATCTAGTTTTTAACAATATCAACAATCAAGCCTGCCACAGATAAAGCTAAAATAATAAATAATAAAATAGTCCTTTGTTTTTCACTCATTCTTTTATCCTTGACAATATTACGAAGAAAGGTTAAATTATGGGTATGAGATGCAAGGCTTTAAAGCCTTACATCTCAATTTACATGTTAAATCAGCTCTCTAATAAGCCTTATGATTTCAATAACTGCGACAACAGCCATTGAAATATAAGC
>JAAGKN010000901.1_pt1 | contig 64081 bp, 61 predicted proteins | sample 6206371 | NCBI WGS metagenome assembly JAAGKN01 (sample SAMN11533720, study PRJNA540317) | gut metagenome | isolation source: fecal pellets from male and female animal of same cohort | host: Peromyscus leucopus | place: USA:CA | collected 2017
GATAATATACTAAAACGGGGGGGGGTAATTAGAAAATTAGGTGAAGTGGTAAAATCAATAAATACAGGTCTTAATCCTAGAAAAAATTTTATACTAAATACTAATGATTCAACTTGCTATTATTTAACAGTTAAAGAGATTACTTGTGGTAAAATTGAATTTACGAACAAAACAGACAGAATAAACTTTGAAGCTGTTAATATTATACAAAAACGGTCAAAATTAGAAGTTAATGATATATTGTTATCAGGTATAGGGACAATAGGAAAAGTTGCTATTGTAGATATAGATACTAAAAATTGGAATTGTAGTGAAAGTGTTTATTTAATAAAACCATTTCAAAATATAATTAAATCTAAATTTTTATATTATATTTTACAATCTGAAACTGTGTCTAATTTTTTTAATAATAAGTCAGTTGGAAGCACCTTAAAGGGTATAAGAAAAAATGACTTAATTAATTTTTCTATTCCTATTCCACCCCTAGAAGTGCAGGAAGAGTTAGTAGAGATATTAGATAATTTTGAAAGTATGTGCAATAGTTTAAGTGAGGGCATACCAGCAGAAATATCAGCAAGAAAATTGCAATATGAGTATTATAGAGATAAATTATTAAGTTTCTAGTAAAAATATTATAAATGTTATATATTACATATAATTGTAAAAATACAGAGCATGTATCGGTATTTTTACCCCATATAAGTTTCTTATATGGTGAATATAAGCAACTTGGCAATGTGTGATAATTAATAATAACCTTAATAGTCTACTTAAAAATGCTTGCATTTTTAAGTAATGATAAATATTTTAGAGATAAGTTATTAAGTTTCTAATAAAAATATTATAAATGTTATATATATTATATATAATTGTAAAAATACAGGGAGTGTATTGGTATTTTTACCTCTACTTTAAACAGTCTACTTAAAAATGCTCGCATTTTTAAGTATTGCTAATATAATAGGATTTTTTATGAACTATAATATACTATATGAAACAGAGCATGAAACAGTTGTTGCAAAATATGAAGATAAAAGAACAGGCAATAAATCATACCAGACAGAAAAAGAATTGGAACTTGAATTTATCCAAAATTTGCAAAATTTAGGCTATGAATATATTAGTATAAAAAATGAAAAAGAATTAATAGATAATTTTAGGTATCAGATTGAAAACTTAAATGATTATAAATTTAGTGATGAAGAATGGTGTATATTTTTTAAAAAAGAGATACAAAAAGATGGCATTATAGCAAAAGCAAAAATTATACATGATGATGAATGTAAAACAAATACTGTAAATGATAAAGGAATTACTAAAAATATAAAATTAATAGATAAAAATAATATTCATAATAATAAATTGCAGGTAATAAACCAGTATGTAGAAGATAATGGAAAATATAAGTCAATTTATGATGTTACTATTTTAATAAATGGGCTTCCACTTATACATATTGAATTAAAAAGGCGTGGTATAGCATTACAAACAGCATTTAATCAGATAAATAGGTATAAAAGGGATAGTTTTTGGGCTGGTAGTTCTCTTTTTGAATTTGTTCAGATATTTGTGATTTCTAATGGCACACATACTAAATATTATTCTAATACAATAAGAGAAAATCATATAAAAGGTTATTCAAAAAAGTTAAATAATACTTTTGAATTTACTATATATTGGGCAGATGCTGAAAATAAAAGAATATCTGATTTAGTTAATTTTATAAATTATTTTTTTGCTCGTCATACTATTTTAAATATTATTACTAGATACTGTGTTTTGACTGATAATAATACATTATTAATTATGCGTCCTTATCAAATAGTTGCATGTGAAAGAATATTAAATAAAATAAAATATGCAGAAAATAAAAATATATATGGTAAAATAGAAGCAGGTGGATATATTTGGCATACAACAGGAAGTGGCAAAACTCTCACATCTTTTAAAACATCATTACTTGCTTCAAAAACAAATTATATTGATAAAGTATTTTTTATAGTAGACAGAAAAGATTTAGATTATCAAACAATAAAAGAATATGAAAATTATAAAAAAGGCTGTGTTTCTTCTAATAAAAGCACTCGTGTTTTACAAGAGCAGATAGAAAGCGGAAGTAAAATCATAGTAACAACAATTCAAAAATTTTCTACTTTTATAAAGAAAAATAAATGTCATAATATTTATAATAAAAAAGTAGTTATGATATTTGATGAATGTCATAGGTCTCAATTTGGAGAAATGCACTCAAATATAATTAAATCATTTAAAAAATATTGTATTTTTGGTTTTACTGGCACACCTATTTTTAAAGAAAATTCATCAAGTGTAAATAGATTACAGTGTAAAACAACTCCACAAGTTTTCGGACAAAAATTGCATGCTTATACTATTGTTGATGCTATTAATGACGATACAGTTCTTCCTTTTAAAATAGAATATAATGATACTTTTAAAAATAAAATAGATATTGAAGATAAAGAAATATTTTCAATAAATAAAGAAGAAGTATTTTTAAATGATAAACGAATAGAGCTGATAGTAGAAAATATTTTAAAAAATTTTGATATAAAAACTAAAAGAAATAGCATATATAATATTGATGGTAAAAGATTAAATGGTTTTAATGCTATTTTAGCGGTCAGCTCTATCCCAGCAGCTATTAAATATTATAATACTTTTAAAAAACTTATGCAAAATAATAAAGATGATTTAAGGGTTGCTGTAATATTTAGTTATAATCCTAATGAAGAAGTTAATGGATATATTGATGATGAAAGTTTTAATACAGATAGTCTTGATAATAGTATTAGAGATTTTTTAGAAAGTGCTATACAAGATTATAATAAATTATTTGGAACATCTTTTGATGCAAGCAGTGATAAATTTGAAAATTATTATAAAGATTTATCACAAAAAGTAAAAAATAAAGAAATTGATTTATTAATTGTAGTTAATATGTTTTTAACAGGATTTGATGCTAAAACATTAAATACATTATGGGTAGATAAAAATTTAAAATATCATTCATTAATACAGGCTTTTTCTAGGACTAATAGAATATTAAATTCTGTAAAAACTTTTGGCAATATTATATGTTTTAGAAATTTAGTGAAAGAAGTAGAAGAAGCAGTTGCATTATTTGGAAATAAAGATGCTGAAAATATAGTGCTTTTAAAGGATTATAATAGTTATTTTTATGGCTATGATATAAATGGTGAACACAATAAAGGATATATTGATTATATTAATGAGCTATACAATTCCTTTCCTGTTGATAATGAGATTATTGGCGAAACAAATATAAAAAATTTTATTAAACTATATGGTATTATTTTAAAGATAAGAAATATATTAAGCACTTTTGAAGAGTTTATTAATGATGACCCATTTAAAAAGGAAAATAAAGAAAGAGATTTGCAAGATTACCAAAGTAAATATCTTGATTTATATAATAAAATAATTAAAAAAGAGACAAATGAAAAAGAAAGTATTATTGATGATATTGTTTTTGAAATAGAGCTTATAAAACAAGTAGAAGTAAATATAGACTATATTCTTAAACTTGTTATGGAATATTTAATAAAAAATCAAGATGATGAAGAATTATCTATAAAAATACATAAGTCTATTAATTCTAGTATGCAGTTAAGAAATAAAAAAGATTTAATAGAAGAGTTTATAAAAATAACAAATATTAAAAAAGAAGAAGATGGATATAATGCTTGGAAATCATATATTGAAAAGGAAAAAGAAAAAGAAATTAAAAATATAATTAAAGAAGAAAATTTAAAGGAAGAAGAAACGATTAATTTTATTAATAATGCTTTTTTATATGGTGAAATAAAAACAGTTGGTGTTGATTTTGATAAACTTTTACCACCTATTTCAAGATTTAGTAAAGAAAATAATAGAAAGAATAAAAAGAAGATTATTGCTGATAAATTAACTACCTTTTTTGAAAGATTTTTTAATATAAGTTAAAATAATTTGTAAATTTGTAAATAAAAGTAAAAAATAGCTTGATATTTTAGACATAATAAATATACTCTTATTAAAATAAATTTGTGAAGGTGTAATTGAATGGGTATATTAGAAGGAAAAAAAGCATTAGTATTTGGTATTGCTAGTAATTTAAGTATTGCTTATGGGATAGCAAAACAGCTTAAAGCAGAAGGTGCAGATGTTGCTCTATCTTATGCAGCAGTTCACGAAAAACGAGTTATGCCTATTGCCGAAGAATTAGGCTCTACATTTGTTGAAGAATGTGATTTATCAAGTGATGAAGCAATAGATAACCTTGTCAATAAATATGAAGAAAAATATGGTTCAATAGATATAATAGTTCACTCTGTTGCTTTTGCTTCAAGAGAAGCTCTTTCAGGCAGGTTTATGGAAGTAACAAGAGATGATTTTCTTTTATCTATGAATGTAAGTGTATATACATTAATTGCAGTTGTTAAAAAATTTGAAAGAATTATGAATGATGATGCAAGCATTATCACATTAACTTATTATGGTTCTGAAAAAGTAGTTCCTAACTATAATGTTATGGGTGTTGCAAAAGCAGCACTAGAAGCAAGTGTCCGCTATTTAGCTGTGGATTTAGGTAAAACTGGCAAAAGAATAAATGCTGTATCTGCTGGCCCTATTAAAACATTATCTGCTGCTGGTATATCTGGCTTTAAATCTCTGCTTTCACAAAATGAATCACGCATACCACTTGGTAGAAATGTGGATATTGATGATTGCGGTAATTTGGCAGCATTTCTTTTAAGTCCAAAAGCTAAAAATATTACAGGTTCCGTTGTTTATGTAGACGGTGGTTTTAATATTACATCAATGTAAAATTAAATTATCATATTAAGGCGATTTTGATAATCGCCTTTTTTTATAAGTAGTTTAAAATTATGAATATTAGTTTTGAAATATTGTTGTTTTTTACTTCTTTCGTAATTTTTAATAAAAATATAATAGGCTTTTAGGACAAAAGCCCGCATAGCGTAAGCGATAGCCAAATTTATTTTGGCAGAGCGTTATTTAAAAATTTTAAGGACGAAATTTTTAATAAAAATTTAATAAGTTTTTAGGATAAAAACTCGCGGAGCGTAAGCAACAAGGCGAGCGATTTCCAGCGAGGACAGTTTTTTCCAACCGAATAGGGCGGAATTAAAAAAACTGGCTGGGCATTACTTCCGTAGTTGCGTGGTTTAAAAAATACAGGGACGAGTGTTTTTTACGAGAGCTATCTTTTCCCGACCGAGTAGGGAGGAAATGGAAAAGTAGCTTTAGAATTTTTTAATAAAAATATAAAAGGCTTTTAGGACAAAAGCCTGCGTAGCGTAAGCAACAAGGAATTTACTTCCGAAATTGTGTGTTTTAAAAAATACAGGGACGAGTGTTTTTTACGAGAGCTATCTTTTCCCGACCGAGTAGGGAGGAAATGGAAAAGTAGCTTTAGAATTTTTTAATAAAAATTTAAAGGCACAGGAAGTGCCGTCGCGTAGCGTAAGCGATAGCCAAATTTACTTTCGGCAGAGCGTGTTTTAAAAATTTCACGGACGAAATTTTTAATAAAAGTTTAAAAGGTGTAGTATATGAAGCATAATTGGCTATCAACCATACAAAAAGTATTCCCATCATTGAAAAAAGAAAATATTAATAAGTATGATTTAAACTTTAATATTATAGAAAATATTGATGATACAATAATAGATATAGAGGCAGTAGCAGAACATGGTATATGTTTTTCATGGAAAGATGATATAAATAATTATTTAATATCAGTTATGGAAGTAGATGCTTGCACTCAATATGATATACAAGACAAATTAGAAGAAGTGTTTGATAAACTTTTTGGGGATACTTCATCAGAACTTTATGCTGCAAGAAATGTTATTATAGATGATATGTATGGGCTTGAAGTGCTTGGTGGTAATGAAAGTGATAATAATAAATATGATATTTTTTATGGACTTTACCTTTCTGATGGACGAGATGGCTATGTTATTATAGGTTTTGGCGATGATGAAGTAGAAAGTGTTTTTGAGAAACTAACGGGAGCAAGCAGGCTTTTTAATAGAAAAAATAAACAGGCATTATATAATAATGTCAGTATTGAAGATAAAGAAATATTATCATTAAGAAAGTTAGCATCTAAATTAATGATTGATTATAATATTAACTGGCAAATATTAAACTGCACATTTTCTATCCATGATGGAAAACTTGATAAAACACAAGAAACATCATTTTTAATTTTAACAGAAAATGGTATTAAAGAAATAGATTTTTCAGAAATATATAATGAAAACAAATCATTTGATAATGAAATTGCAGAGCTTTTATCAAGTATTTCAAGTTACGATATTTCAGGCTTTACTGTTACTATTTTTAAAGATGGTAGATACAGTATTACATATTATCCCATTGAAGAAGATGAGTTTGAAGAAGAAAGCCATATTCATAGTGAAGATTGCAACCATGAACATTATTATAATGATGAAGATAATGACTATTTTCCTACACAAGATAATGCAAAAGAATATGCTTTAAATTATATGAATAAACTTCACGCAGATATTTTAAGCCCAGTAGATAAATGGGATAATGGTATGGTGCTTATTCAAAATACAGAAAATTTTACAATGGTTTATCCCTATTATAATATAGCAGATAAAGCATTTATAGAAGTTAATATTATAGAAGATATTAGCGATGAAATAAATAATGAAAACTGTATTGAAGAATTAGGCACCCAGTATGGAAAATATTATCCAGCTATGTATGATTATTTTGGTGAAAAAGTAGATGAGCTTAACTTATTCTCTGTTTTATTTTATTTTAAAAATGATGGATTAAATAATGTAGATATGTCTTCACTTTCATATAAAGAATTTGTATTTGATATTTTTTGTGCTGTTGAAGATGGAGATGAAAGTATTAAGGCTATTAATTTAATAGAAGTTTCTGATGCTTTTGAAAATTTGTTTATTGATAAGCCATTAATGTATATTACTTTTGAAGTATCATATAATGATGAAATTTCTTTAATTGGTAATGTATCTGCTTTATCCATTAATGGCGAAGAAGAGCTTGCTGATTATAATAATATTGCAAATGAAATATTGTATAAAATACAGGTTTTATTTGATGATACAAAATTTAGTGATGATAACAAAGCAGGCAAAATTACTATATTTCCAAATGGAAAAATAGGTATAAAATTTATTTAATTTAATAGAAATTTTAAAAACATATAAAATTTTATTTGACAATTAGCCATAAAATTCTTATTATCATTTTTCATTATATTAAAGTTGAGTCTGAAATAACAGACATTTTCTTATAAATTTATGGAGGCAAAAGATGGCACAGCTTACTTTGGCAAAGCGTACCAACTTAAAAAAAGTTCGCAAACAAGGTTTTCGTGCAAGAATGGCTACTAAGGGTGGCAGGCTTGTTATCAAAAGAAGACGCGCAAAAGGTCGTAAACGCCTTGCAATCTAAACCTGAATGTTTTCCCCGTAGCATACATATTTGTTCAGCAAAAGAGTTTGCAGCAATATATACGGGGAAAAGAGTTTCAGGCTCAATGTTTATAGTATACTATAAAGTATTAGGCAGTATAGGCAAAGCAGGATTTACTGTCAGTAAAAAAGTTAGTAAATCAGCAGTTAAGCGTAATAAACTTAAACGAAGATTAAGAGAAATATACAGGCGTAATAAAAACTTACTTCCTGCAAATCTATCTATAATTATACGAGCATTGCCACAAGCAGCAGGGGTTGATTTTAATGGAATTAAAGCAGAAGTTCTTTCGCTTTTTAAACTTATTGCATCCAAAGAATTTTGCAATAATGTTAATTAAGTGTTATCAATATTGTATTTCTCCATATCTTGGTAATCACTGCCGTTTTTATCCCAGTTGTTCAAGTTATGCTGTTGAGGCTTTTCAAAAAAAAGGTTTTATTAAAGGGATTATATTAACAATATGGCGTATTATGCGTTGTAACCCATTCTGTAAGGGTGGTTATGACCCTGTTAAATAGGGAATATTAAATATTTTAAGGATTTTATATATATGGATAAAAGGACTATTTTAGCTCTTGTGCTTAGTTTTGTAGTATTATTTGGTTGGACTTATTTTATAGCACCAATGTTTGCACCAGTTCAGCCTGTTATTGATAACAATACAGCTGTTTCAAAAATGCCAGAGGCACCAGTAGAAAGTTTAGAAGTTGAAAATGTAGACCAAGTTACTACTACACAAGAAGTGAAAACATCTACACCTGATGATTTAACTACTGAAAAATCAAAATTAATGGAAGTAACATTTAATACAGCAACTGGCGATATTAGAAGTGTTGCATTGCCAAAATGGTCTGATACAGAAGGTGGTTTTATTACCTTTAATAAAAATGGAACATCTGATTATGCTAAAATTTTAACACCTGTTGCAAGTAATTATTCAAAGAAAGTAACAAAACTTCAAAATAGTAAAGTTGTTACTTTTACAGCCCAAAGTGGTTCTTTAATTATCAGTAAATCATATCAATTATCAGATGATTCATACTTAATTAAATCAACAATTGATGTTACAAATACTGGCACAAATTCACTAAATATTCCTATTAAAATAAATATTGGTCCAAAACTTGGCTCTGGTTTTGAAGATACAACTTATGTTTTTGAAGGTGCTGTTATATCTAATGGTGGTAAAACATACAGAGTAAAAACAAATGATGCTGATAGTGAAGTTTTAGACAGTGCTGTATGGGCGGGATATACATCAAAATATTTTCTATTTGCTGCTGCAAGTAACAGTTTATTTAAAAAAGCTGAAATATTTCCTGAAAATAAATCATCAGTTGCATCAATAAATACTGATTTTATCGTAAATCCCGGAAGTCGTCATCAAGCATCTTTTGATTTTTATGTTGGTCCTAAATATTATGACCAATTAAAAGATTTAGGACTTTCTTTACAAAAAAGTATGGATTATGGCTGGTTTTATTTTATAGCTATTCCTATGCTTTACATATTAAACTTTTTGTATGGTATTTTTCATAACTATGGTATTGCAATTATTATACTTACTATCATAGTAAAGATTTTAACATTACCACTTACTTTAAAAAGTATGGTTTCAATGAAAGAAATGACTAAAATACAGCCAAAAGTTTTAGAATTAAAAGAAAAATATAAAAATGACCCTGCAAAACTTAATCAAGCTACAATGGATTTATATAAAGAGCATAAAGTCAACCCTTTAAGCGGTTGTTTTCCATTGCTTTTACAAATACCAATATTTTTTGCATTATATAAAGCTCTGCTGTTATCGTTAGAATTAAAAGGTGCACCATTCTTTGGCTGGATTGTGGATTTATCTGCAAAAGACCCATATTATATTACACCTATTATTATGGGAGTAACTATGTTTATTCAGCAGAAAATGACACCAAGCACAGCAGACCCTATGCAGCAAAAAATATTTTTAGCTATGCCAATTATATTTACATTTTTATTTATAAATTTTCAATCAGGGCTTGTGCTTTACTGGCTTACAAACAATGTGCTTGCTATAATACAGCAGTATATAATTAATAGGAAAAAATAATACAAGTATTTAGTATGAGGTTATATTTATGAGAATATTTGAAGTGGAAGGGGATAGTGTAGAAGAGATTATCGCCCAATTTACAAAACAGCAAAATATCTCTTCTGATTATATAAATTATGAAGTGATAGAACAAGGCTCAAAAGGTCTTTTTGGTATCGGTAAAAAAAATGCGAAATTAAAAATAACTTATAATGAAGCTGAATATATTAAGCGTTCATCAAAGCTAATGTTAAATGAACTTTTAGAAAAAGCAGGTTTTTCAGATGCTCATGTAAGTATAGAAGAAAATGAAAACAGAATTTTATTAAATATTGAAACCGAAACGCCAGAGCTTTTAATAGGTAAGCAAGCTCAAACATTAGATGCTTTACAGTATATTTTTGATAAAATGATTAATCTTCCAGAAGATAGTGAGATTAGTCTTATTATAGATGTAGGCTTTTATAGAAAACGCAGAGTTGAAGAAAATATTGCAAAAGCACTTGCAATGACAGAAAAAGTGAAAAAAACAGGTAGACCATTCAAACTTGCACCAATGAGTAGTATATTAAGAAAAGAAATACATATTGCTTTAAAAAATGTTGAAGGTGTTACAACTATTTCTACGGGAGAAGGTCCATTAAAACAAGTGTCTATTGTTGCTGATAAACCAAGAGGAAATAGAGGTAGATATAATAATAGAAGAAATAATAGATATAACCGAGAAGAAAACTAATGGTTATGAAAATATTTGTGCTACTTGCAATGTTAGCTGGCACTTATTTCTTTTACAAAATTAAAGATAAAAAACAGTATGACAATAAGTATGCTGAAAATGAAGAAGTCCAAGCTGTTGAAATGAAGCATGATACAGTATGTGGCTCTTATGTGGAAGAGACCACAAAGTATAAAGTGAAATTACACGATAAGATATACTATTTTTGTTCAGAGGAATGTAAAAATAAATTTATTGAAGATAATACAAAGCGTTAGTGTTTAGGAGATATAATGTATACATTATTATTAGGGTTATTAGTTGGTGTTATCACTGGTTATTTAGGTTTTTTAATATATCCAAGTTATGTTCTTGCAAGTTTAACATTTATAGCTGGTGTTTTAGCATTTAATTTTTTCATGGGACGCTATTTTATGAAAAAATTAACTGAAATATTTAATTCAACTGAAAAAGATATTAAATCAGGCAAAGCAGATATTGCAATAGAAAAATTAAAAGCAGGATATAAATATTCTAAATGGCAGTTTTTAGTTAAAGAGCAAATAGATTCCCAAATAGGTATTATATTATATGCTAATAAAAGATTTGAAGAGGCATTACCTTATCTTAAAAAATCACTAAAAAGTAACTGGATGGCAATGAGTATGCTTGCAGCATATTACTATCGTCAAAAAGATTATTCTAATATGAAAGCTGTTATGGAAAAATCATCAAAAGCTAATAAAAAAGATAGCTTTACTCAATGTCTTTATGCTTATTTTCTATCAGAAACTAATGATGTAGATGGTGCAATTTCTGTGCTTGCAAAAGCTATGAAAAAACTTCCAAATGATGAAAGGCTACAAAATGCATGTGATGCTTTAAAAAATAAAAAGAAAATTAAAATGCAGGCATATAATACTTTATGGTTGCAACTTCATCTTGCAAAAATGCCAGAAGGTATAAAACAATATCAAACATTAATAGGTAGACAAAAAATTACTAGAAGATAAGTAGAAATTTATGCTTGAAGATATACAAAGCTCAAAAGATACAAGGAATATTGATATAGACCAAGTAGGCATAAAAGATATTACTTACCCTATATCACTAAAAGATAAAAATAAAGGCTTGCAGCATACAACTGCAAAAATCACAATGAGTGTTATGTTACCACATCAGTATAAAGGCACTCACATGTCAAGATTTGTGGAAATATTAAATAAGTATAAAGATAATATGGATATACACAATGTTGGTGCTATATTACAGGATATGCGAGAAAGACTTTCATCAGATACTTCATTTATTTCCCTTTCTTTTCCTTATTTTATGGCAAAAACTGCCCCAGTATCTAAAATGTCATCACTTATGGACTATAATTGTGAATTTTCTGGTAGTTGTTCAGAAAAAGGACTTGATTTTGTATTAAAAGTAAAAGTTCCAGTTCAGTCATTATGTCCATGTTCCAAAGAAATTTCTGATTATGGTGCTCACAACCAAAGAAGTATTGCATCAATTTCTGTTCGTTTTTGTGAAACTGTTTGGATAGAAGATTTAATAGAAATTGCAGAAAATTCAGCAAGTTCATCTATTTATTCTTTATTAAAAAGAGAAGATGAAAAATATGTAACAGAATATGCTTATGACCATCCAGCTTTTGTAGAAGACATTGTCCGCAGTTTAGCAGAAAAACTTATGAAAGATGATAGAATTACATGGTTTGAAGTAGAATGTGAAAATATGGAATCTATACACAACCATAATGCTTGGGCTAGAATTGAAAGAAAGAAATAAGAAATATATTAGTTACTATATATACTACATATTATTATTTTTATTATCATATTGTATTATTGATTATACTACTATTATTTATATTTTATTTGGCATAAATATTGATTTTTCACATGTATCATCACTTTTAATACCAATTTTTAGTATGTATCTTTTTTTTATTTTATTAAATAATCTTATTAATAACACAATATACAAGATAATCATATTTATTTTAGTATCTATTTCTATTATTGGTATTTTGCCTGAAATTATTCATATTGCAATTTTTGATAAACCCATAGATTACATTTCTATGATGACACTTGCAGATACTAATAAGTCAGAAGTTTATGATTTTATAGAAACTTATATTTCATTAAAAGTGTTATGCTTAATTATTTTACTTATTATTTTACCATATATAATAATTTATTTTCTTCCTAAATATTCATTAAAAATTAAAGTAAAATCATGGAAATTTATATTTATATCATTACTTGTTTTTGTTTCATTTATTTTAACATTTCCTAGGGCTTATGTTTTAAGAGAAATCAAACCAATATTTTTATATAAAACTTATAAACAAGTTATTACAGATAAAAAATTATTTATAGAAAATATTAGTAAAAATATATATAACGATTATGATGATATTATTATAAATTCTAATAGTGATAATAATACCTATGTTTTAGTCATAGGTGAATCAGCAGATAGAAATAGATACTCTTTATATAGTTATGAAAGAAATACATCACCATATCTTGCAAAAATAAAAGATGAATTATATATTTTTGATGATGTTATTTCTCCGCATGCTCATACAAGCTCATCCTTAGAAAAAATTCTTACATTTGCTGATTTAAGAAATAAAGATTTAAAATATAAATATGGTTCAATTATTCATTTTTTTAATAGTGCTGGTTTTAAAACTTTTTGGTTATCTAATCAATATAAATATGGTAATTATGATGCTGGTTATACAGCAATTGCAAATGCATCAACTGAAAAAATATATATAAATTCTAATTCATGGACAAGTAATAAAACAACTTATTATGATGAAAAATTAGTTGAAGAATTAGAGAATATATTAAAAAATAATTATGGTAATAAATTAATAATTCTTCATTTATTTGGAAGCCATAGTCCTTATAGTAAGCGTTATCCAAAGGAATTTAATATTTATAACAGTTCACATTTTTTAGCAAATATTAATCCTGAATCTAAATTTGCTAATGTTTTGCATTATAATGCTTATGATAATTCAATAGTATATACTGATTTTGTTTTATATAAAATTATATTTGCTTTGAAACAAGTAAATATTAATGGATATATGCTTTATTTTTCTGACCATGGTGAAGATGCAGGAACATCAGATAAAAATGTTTTTTATGGTCATAATGAGGCAATAAGTACAAAACCAATGTATGAAATTCCATTTATATTGTGGCTTTCAGAAAAATATAAGAATGAAAATAAAGAAAAAATTAATAGTATTGCAAAAAGTATACATAAATCATATCAAACAGATAGAATTATACATACTATTATTGATTTATCAAATATGGATAATACATTATTTAAAAAAGAAGATAGTATTATAAATGAAAATTATAAGGAAGTTATGCGAACTTATGGTGGAAAAGAATATTTTAAATAAAATCATTTTTATTGTAGCAATATTATTATTAATGGTGTTTATTATCTATGTATTAAATCATACAATTTCTGCATATAAATATATTTATAAAAATTATAATGTAATTAATAATTTATCTGAAATAACTTATGCTACAAATCATACAATAATATATGATGATAAAATAGATGGTAAATGGTTACATCATATAAACAATATAGAGCAGGTAAAAAAATTTGAAAATAAATATGAATCATTTGAACTTGATATTTTATTTTATAATAATGATTTATATGTAGCACATGATAAAACAGAATTACATCAGAATATTACATTAAAAGATTATTTAGCAATATTTGATAATTTAGATAATCGTAAATTTTGGTTAGATATAAAAAATATGGATAATAAAAATTATTCATCAATATTAACTATTTTAGATGATTTAGTAGAAAATATTAATAACGGGGGGGGGATATTGTATAAATCAAACATTATAATTGAAAGTGGTAATTTAGAAGCATTAAAATTAATGTTTGGGACAATCAATATTTATAAGGCAAGATATAATTTATCTTGGTATTTCCCATATTTAGATTTATCTCATGAAGATACACTTATAACAACCATAAATAATCTTGTTAAAGAAATAGATGGTAACTATTTTGACTATGTTTCTAGTGATATAAAATACTATAAAGTGCTTGAAAAAGTTTTTCCTAATAAGGAAAAATTATTTTGGTATACTGGTGGGTGTGTTATAGAAAGAAAATATAAAAGAATGCTACTTTATAATTATGTTAATAAAGATAAAAATACAAAAATCCTTTTATATCCAGCTTGTTCTTAAAACAATTTGTATTTAGATGAACCTACTTGTTTTTTTCTCTTTTTATAATATATTATATTTATACTCTATAATAGGAAAGAATTATGAAAAAATTATTTTTAGCAACACTTTTATTATATGTTTTATTTGGTTGTTCTGGTTTAGAACAAGATAATAATGTGGGGGGGGGGAATTTCTAATAATAATCAGCCTAGCATTGATTTTACATATAACATTAATGATTTAGAAGTATCTTTTAAAGCATATTTAAAAGGAATAAATGAATCAGATATTAAAGAATATTTATGGGAATTTGGCGACGGTGCTTCATCTACTGCAAAATCTCCAACACATACATATAATCAAGCAGGTTTATACGATGTTATATTAAAAGTTGTTTATGATAATAATAAAATCTTAACTAATGAAAAACATATTATTATTGATACTATGCAAGACAATCAGCCAAGTATTGATTTTACATATAATAGTAATAATTTAGAAGTATCTTTTAAAGCATATTTAAAAGGAATAGATGAATTAGAAATTAAAGAATATTTATGGGAATTTGGCGACGGTGCTTCATCAGCTGAAAAAGCTCCAACACATACATATAATCAAGCAGGTTTATACGATGTTATATTAAAAGTTATTTATGATAATAATAAAATCTTAACTAATGAAAAGCATATTATTGTTGATACTATGCAAGATAATCAGTCTAGTATTGATTTTATATATAACATTAATGATTTAGAAGTATCTTTTACAGTAGATTTAAAAGGAATAAATGAATCAGATATTAAAGGTTATTGGTGGGAATTTGGTGATGGTGCTTCATCAGCTGAAAAATCTCCAACACATACATATAATAAATCAGGAACTTATAATGTATGGTTAATAGTTGACTATAATGATAGTCAGTTATATGCAGCAAAAGAGATAACTATTGATAGCAATAGTATTAGGAATTTATTTGCAAATGGTTTTGGTAATAATCAAAATCTTATGTATTATGCACTTCATATAAAAGGAAAGTCCAATATTCAAGCTGATAAAACTGGTTTATTTGCACAGAAAAGTGTCGGATTAAATGGTAAATATTCGGAAGATTATGCCAGAGATTTAGTAATTCAACCAAAAGGAATTACCCAACCGATACAAATTCCATTTTCCAATGAAAATGCTGGCTATAAACAATTAGGTTTATCAGATGTATATTCTGTTGATTATGGTTGGACAGATAAAGATGGATTACTTTTAGATATGCCATTTTATTTTGGTTATTCTAATTTTACCATATCTAAAAATTCTAATGGTTTTGTTAGTTTTATAAGTTTTGCTGTTGTTGATATGACAAGCCAATCAGGACTTATGGACGGATATGATTATCCAGACTTTATTAGATGTAATGATGGTATGTTTAAATTTGATATACCAATGAACGAGTATAATGCTAATATTCATAAAAATATAGCATTATTTACCGTAGAGTTCACAAATACCTGTTCATATACAGTGAATTTTGATGGCTTTATAGAAAAAGAATGAATTTAATTTATATTTAATAATTAAGCATATTTTGATATATAGTATAAAGCATTATTCGTGTTATCACTGTTTTTACTATAATCACTTTATATTCTGTTTTATTAAAATTTATTTTTACAAGAAAATATAGTTTTGAAAATATATTGATGATAAATTTATTTACATGCAGAAAGTGATATTTTTTTAGATTCTTTATTATTTCTAATCGTTGTCAGTTTAAAATCAACACATTGATTATTTTGTGCTTTATATCTGAATAATTCAACATCAACTTGTTTAATAAATTTGTCATGTCCATTTTCAGTTATATAAATATTATATTTGGGACTATTTTTTTCTTTATCCCAAGTTAAAATAATATCATTACCATTACGGTGAATTAATATATTTTGTGGTGGTAGGTTCAAAGTGGCTGTATCTCTTTTAAAATCCTGTCTATATGGTATTCCTGTATTATTATCATTATCATAAGGGATAGCCATAACAGATATTGTGGCAGAGTTTATAGGAAGTTCATCAAAACATGTTTTAAAACCATTTTTAGCTTTTCCCATTTTGGTGCCATTAATAGTTACATCAGTAGTGGATATTATATCACTTAATCCGGGATGAACACAAATTTGATTATTTTTTTCATAAGTTATGGCTATATTATTATATTTTATTGGACTATAATATTTGATAGTTTTCATTAAAGCTGGTGAATATGTTTTGATGTTTCCATTATAGTGGCGAAATCTATATTTATATATTCTATTATTGACAACATCAGTATCTAAAAATGTTTGTTTAGGATTAATAAGGGCAACACGCTTAAAACCTGCTAGATTAAAAAAGCCTATACTTTCATCAGCTTTTTCTACAAATAATGTATAATTATCGCTACCATTATATATAGATATACCATCACTGTTTATTGCATAATCAATAGATGTGGGGTATGGTATATCAAGCTTACCCTTTGGCACAGGGTCTGACTTTAAACCACAGGCATAAAGTATTAATATTGCAATAAAAATAGTAGTATATTTATAAATTATCATCTAAAAAACTCTTAGCAAGATTTATCTGTGTCATAACAGATTCTGCTGATGTGCCTCCATAAGAATTTCTACTATTAACAGATGAATCAAGAGTTATATAGTTATATATATCATCTTCTATTAGTTTAGAAAACATCTGCATTTCATTAATAGATAAATCTTCTAAATTTTTATTATTATCAATAGCATAAGCAACTGCTTTACCTACAATATGATGTGCCTGTCTAAATGGAATACCTTTTCTAACAAGATAATCTGCTAAATCTGTTGCTGTTGAATAGCCTTTGCCAGCTGATTGACGCATTTTATCCATATTTACTGTCATTTTTTCAACCATTGGAGCAAATACTTTTAATGATGCAAGTAAAGTGTCAACTGCATCAAAAAGAGGCTCTTTATCTTCCTGCATATCTTTATTATATGCAAGAGGTAGTCCTTTCATAATTGTTAGAATAGTTATAAGTGAGCCATATACTCTACCAGTTTTGCCACGAATAAGCTCTGGTATGTCAGGATTTTTCTTTTGTGGCATAATAGACGAACCTGTGCAGTAATCATCTGTTAATGTTATAAAATTAATATCAGGGTTAGAAAAAAGTATTATTTCTTCAGAAAATCTTGACAAGTGCATCATACATATACTTGCAGCAGATAAAAATTCTATAATAAAATCTCTATCTGACACAGAGTCTATACTATTTTCTGTTGGTCCATAAAAACCTAATGTATTGGCAGTATAATTTCTATCTATTGGAAATGTTGTGCCAGCAAGAGCACCAGCACCTAGTGGTGAATAATTTGCTCTAATCATTAAGTCATTAATTCTCTGAAAATCTCTTTTAAACATTTGAAAATAAGCCATTAAATAGTGGGAGAATAAAATAGGCTGACCAGTTTGCAAATGAGTAAAGCCCGGCATTACTACACCAATATGGTTTATAGCTTTATCAACAAGCACACTAATTAAATTAATAAGATATGCTTTCACTGTTTCTGCTTCATACATTATATACATTCTTATATCAACAGCCACTTGGTCATTTCTACTGCGTGCAGTGTGTAGCTTACCACCAACAGGTCCAGTTATTTCAGTAAGCCTTTTTTCAATTGCCATGTGTATATCTTCATCACCTATATCAAACTTAAATTTGCCATTTTCTATTTCATCAAGCACCTGTTCAAGCCCTGATACAATAGCTTTTGCTTCACTTTCTGCTATTATTCCTTGACGGCTTAACATTGTGGCATGTGCTATACTACCTTTAATATCAAATTTATATAATCTTTTATCAAAATATATTGAAGCATTAAATTCTTCTACAAATTTATCAGTAGGTAGGTTAAATCTACCAGCCCATGGTTTTTCACTCATTATTTTTCTCCCTTTGGTGTATGTCTTTTTTCAAGCTCTTTTAAAACATCAGTCCAGTCAATACCTTTAAAGCGAAGTGCAACCATTAAATGATAAATGTAATCAGCTGCTTCTGCTGCTGTTTCGTATGGTGGTTCTGTTAAAAATGCTTTTATAAATTCAGCATTTTCTTCACCAAGTTTTTTAATTATTTTATTAGCACCGCCTTCAAGTAATGTAGTAGTATAAGAGGCAGGGCTTGGGTTTTGCTGTCTATCTTTAATTGTTTCATTTAATGTAAGTAGTATATCTTCCATATTATCCTCTATATTCTTACAGGTATATTTTTATTTTTTAAATACTCTTTTACTTCTAGTATAGTCATCTCTTGAAAATGAAATACACTTGCTGCTAATGCTGCATCTGCAAGACCATATTTAAATCCATCATAAAAATGCTCCATAGTGCCAACACCGCCTGATGCTATCACTGGTATTGTTACTGCTTGACTTACTGCTTTTGTTAGCTCAATATCATATCCAGTTTTCATACCATCTTTATCCATACTTGTAAGTAGTATTTCACCAGCACCAAAATCTTCCATAGTTTTTGCCCAGCTTATAGCATCAATTCCAGTTCTTTTTCTGCCACCAGCTATAACTACTTCCCATGAACCATCGTCTTTTGATTTAGCATCTATTGCGGCAAGAATAGCTTGTGAGCCAAATTTATTGGCAGCTTCTTTTATAAAGTCAGGGTTTTTGACAGCTTCAGAATTAATAGATACTTTATCTGCACCTGCTGCAAAAAGGTTGCGTATATCGTCAATAGTTCTAATTCCTCCACCAACGGTGATAGGCATAAAAACATTTTCCGCTGCTTTTTCTATTACGTTAATCATAATATTTCTTTTTTCATGGGTTGCTGTAATATCTAAAAAAGCTATTTCATCAGCTCCCTGTTTTTCATATTCTATTGCAGCTTCCACAGGGTCGCCAGCATCTCTTATATTAACAAAATTTACTCCCTTAACTACTCTGCCATCTTTTATATCAAGGCATGGAATAATGCGTTTTGCAAGCATATCTTCTCCATTTGTTTATAAATTTAAATTTTTTATAACACATAAATACTTAAAAGTTAAATAAAAAATTATTTAAATTTAAAGAAAAGTATGATAAAAGATTTATATGAGAAAAACATTACTTATAATTATATTAATTTTTTATTCATTTGCTGTTTATGGTGCAGAAGAAATTAAAACTATTGCAGAGGTTTTTCCAAAAGCCTCACAAATGAAAGGCGGTTCTTCTTCATGGATTGTAACAGGTGTATCATCAGAAAAACGGGAAAGATGCACTGTGTATGAAAATACTTATGCTTATTATTCTACAAAAAAAGAAAAAATATTAGATATTGAGCGTGAAAATACTTATATTGTTTCTGCTCGTATATTTGAATGTGATAATTTTGCAGAAGCATTAAAAAACTATAAAGAGTTGGCAGAAATATCCACAAAACACGCAAAGCGCAAGCAGATTGCACCAGTTCCATTTGGTGAGCAGGGTATAATGGTTGCTCTACCTTTGCAAAAAAAACATGGCAAAAGTCAGCAGGCAAATTTTTATGTTACTTATATTTTTAGAAACTTTGTTATACAGGTATATTCTGATGATGGTTTTGCACAAATGGATATGTCTGGTGCAATTGAGAGTAATATATATAAATATCTTAAATTTAAAGGTATAAATTATGCAGTTAATAGGATAAATCTGCAAGTGGAGATTGGCACATCACTATATATGGATAGTCTTTCATTTACTGGGGATAAAATAGCATCTGTTTTAATTAGTGGCATAGTGCTTGATGCTAATAATAAGCCAGTTGCTGATGCTAAAATAACAGCAGTTGAAACTAACCAAACAATAGTAAGTGATAAAGATGGAAAATTTAATTTTAATGTAACATCAGGTAAAGGCAAATCTATTTCTATGGTTAAAACGATTATGTTGCCATTTCCAATAAGTGGTGAAAAAAAGGCACTGTCTACGGGATTTTATCCAATAGAAGTAAAAAAGAATGATAAGACTGTTTTCAATGGCTTACTTAATATATTAGTAAATAATAATAAAATATCAGGTTATCTTATAGATACAAACCTTAATAAGCGATTTCCAGTTACTGGGTATGTAAAAGGCGATAATATTACAATAGATACTGACTGCACAGAGGCTGGTTCTACATTAAACTGTCGTAAAATATTTAAAGGTAGTCTTATTTCTGACTATATAGTTCAGGGTAAGGCTATCGGTGTTGGTAGTGGTGATTTTATTATTGATAAAAATAAATTTGTTACAATTACAGAAAGTTCTTATATTAGGGATACTGGTATAATTTTAAACCTTTCTGTTTTACAAAATGGAGTGCAAAAATATAGCAGTCAAAATAATATGCCATTAAATGCAGGGGAAGCAAATAAAAGTTTTTTAGAGCTTAATACTAATGGTTTTATAGGTAAAGATATGCTTTATTTTAAACAAGCATATTTAAAACTTAATGTGCTGGGCTTAAATATTAAAAATAAAGCAGAGATAGTGCTTTTTAAAAGAATTGTTGATAAAAGCGGTAAAGTTTCTATGCAAAAAATCGCACCACTTAAAACTATTTCTAGTAAAGATACAAATGAAATAAGCCTTGATATTTCAAGCCAAATCCGTCAGCCTTATACTGATGGTTATTTTATAGGTTTAGTTGGTGATGAAAAAGACTATATTATTTTAAATGGTAACAATGTTCGCATAGATTTAAGTTATTATGGAGATGTTTCTTCATATAAACCTCGTAAAGTTTTAGCAGTAGCTGTTAAAGACTTTAATGGGGAAGATATGGTTTCAAATAAAGGAAATATTGAAAAAGATGGGAGTAGTGATATAGTGCTTTCATTAAATATTTCAGCAAAAGAAAGAAATTTAGAACAACTTGAAATTATTGCTGATGCAGATACAAGGCGTATATGGAATACTATAATAGGGGATATATATCCAGCAATAGCTGTTATGCAAAATGGTGGTATTTTAAATGAAGATGATTCTTCTATTAAGATACCTTTAAAATCAGATGATGAAATATTTGATTTATATTTGTATAAAGGTTCATTAAAAGAAGAAAATATTAATAAAATCACAGTTAAGGCTGTAATAGATGGCAAACTGTATGAAGATTTTGTTATATTAAAATAGGAAGATTTATGACATTATATGAAACATTACAAAATCATTTGTTTATTATGGCAGGTCCATGTGTTATAGAAAGTAAAGAGATATGTTTTGAAATAGCAGAACGGGCAAAAAATATTGCAGAACAGTATGGTTTTATTTATATTTTTAAAGCATCTTTTGATAAAGCAAATAGAACATCTGTTACAAGTTTTCGTGGTAAAGGGCTAGAAACTGGGCTTGAAATATTGCAGGAAGTAAAAGAAAAATATAATGTGCCAATAGTTACTGATATTCATGAAAGTTATCAAGCAGAGCCAGTAGGTAAGATATGCGATATAATTCAAATACCTGCTTTTTTATGCAGGCAGACAGATTTGCTTTTGGCAGCTGGTAATACAAAAAAAATTGTAAATATAAAGAAAGCACAGTTTTTAAGTGGTATAGATATGAAATATCCACTTGAAAAAGTGATTTCATCAGGTAATAATCAGATAATGCTTACAGAAAGAGGTTCAATGTTTGGATATGGTAATCTTGTGGTAGATTTTCGTAACCTTATAGATATGCAGAAATTTAATGTGCCAGTTGTTATGGATTTAACCCATTCTACACAAAAGCCGGGTGCATTAGATGGTAAAAGTGGTGGCAATCCAGAATATGCACCATATCTAGCAGCTGCTACAAGTGCATGTGGTATTCGTGGTTTTTTTGCTGAAACTCATCCCGAGCCAGCTCGTGCATTATCTGATGGGGCTAATATGGTTACTCTTAATGAGCTTTCAAAATTACTTGAAAATATTAAAAAACATAGTTTATAGTTGGAGAAAATAATGGGCGATAAGTTTAAAAAATTTACTAAATATTTTGGTGGCGAGTATATGAAATATTGGTATGTTGCTTTTGCTGTAACAGTATTACTAATGCTTGCTTTTTCAATAGCAGATGCAAAAGTTGATAAATTTAAATATACAGTATATAATGAAGATGGCTCTATTCAGTCAGAAAGAGTTATATCAAAAGAAGAAGCTGATATTAATGCAAGGTCTTCTAACTCTCGTTCAATAGTGCCAGAGAAAATATTTTAGTTTTTATATTTATAACACTTTTATTGCTATTTTAAAATAGCAGTAAAAGTTTGAAAATTAGTATATATGACTGTTCTTCTTTCTGTAATCTTTTTATCATTTATTGGTCTTGGTCTTCCAGATACTATACTTGGTAGTATCTGGCCTGTAATACAAAATGATATTAATGCACCAGTATACAGTGCTGGAATTATTACTCTAATTGTGCAGGCTGGCACAGTTATTTCTAGTCTTTTTAGTTCAAAACTTGTTTATAAATATTCTACTCAAATAGTTACATTTTTTAGTATTCTCTTAACATCTATTGCCTTAATTATATTTGCATTTTCTTACAATGTAATATTGCTTTTTGTAGCAGCTATTCCTTTGGGGATTGGTGCTGGCAGTGTAGATGCAGCACTTAATGGATATGTGGTTAATAATTTTAAATCAAATATTATGAATTTTCTTCACGGTTTTTGGGGTATAGGTGCATTTTTAGGTCCATTTTTAATGAGTTTTTTTATAAAATCAGATATAGGCTGGAGAGTTGGCTATCTTTTTATTGCGGTAGTGCTTTTTATAATAGCTTTTACTGTGTTTTTATCAAGGAAAATATGGGTAAATAAAGGAAGCACCACAGAAAAAATATATATATCAAATAACGAAGCATTAAAAATACCATTAGTTAAGTCTGCTTTGATTGCATTTTCATTTTTTAGTTATATAGAACTTACAACAGGGCTTTGGGTAAGCAGTTATTCTGTTTATAGTTTAGGTATTTCAAAATATTATGCTGCATTAATAACTGCTTTATTTTATGGTTCAATAACTGCGAGCAGAATAATAACAGGTTTTTTTTCAAATTACTTTGAAAATTATAAAATAATAAGGGCGGGGGAAATAGCAATTATTGTAGGCTGTATGCTTATGATATTTGGAAATATATATTTATCTATTTTAGGGATATTTGTAATAGGTATAGGTTCATCGCCAGTTTATCCTGCTATGCTTCATGAAACACCAAAAAGATTTGGTAAAAAAGCATCTCTCACAGTTATGGGGCTACAAATGTCAGCATCTTATACTGGTGGAGCTATATCACCACTTATCTTTGGTATGCTTGCAGACAGGTTTTCTTTTAATCTGTTGCCATATTATATATTGTTTGGTGCTGTAATTATATTTATCTCTTCAGAATATTTAAATAGTAAATTAAAAAAATATAAATCTATATAATCACTGGTTTATTAATAGCGGTGTCTGGTGTGATACCGCCTTTTAATACACTTACAACTGATTCTGCACAGGATATTGCCATATTTTCTTTTGTAGCCTGAGTTGAGCTACCTAAATGTGGTGAAAGAACAACATTATCAAGTTTTTTTAAATCTTCATGTATTTCAGGTTCAAATTCATAAACATCAAGCCCTGCTGCATATATTATTTTTTCTGAAAGTGCCACAGCTAAGTCGCTTTCTCTGATTATGGGACCTCTGCCAATATTTACTAGAACAGCAGTTTTTTTCATTTTTTTAAACTCTTTTAATGAAAAAATATGTCTTGTTTCAATAGTAAGTGGTGCAGTAATAATAAGGAAATCAGACCATTCTAAAAGTTCATTAAATGTGGCATAGGTAGCACCAAAAATTAGTTCAGCTTGTTTATCTCTATGTCTATTATGGTATATTATATCCATAGAAAAACCAGTAGCTATTTTTGCAACTGCCTGTCCTATATTTCCCATACCAAATATTCCAAGTGTTTTTTTATAAAAATCAAGACCAGTCATTAAACTATGGTTAGTATTGCCAGAAAATCTGCTATTTCTAGCATATTTATCGGCTTCTGGTATATGTCTTGCAGCACTCATTAATAGTGCAAAACCAAATTCTGCTGTGCTTTGAGTAAGTATATGCTTTGTAGTGCATATAGTTATCCCTCTATGAGTGGCATAGTCCACATCAATATTATCACTTCCTGCATCATAGTTTGCTATTACTTTAAGTTTTGGGGCGGTTTCCATTAAAGGCCTATCTATAATATCACTTGATGTGCATATTAAGGCATCAGCATCACTTATCATTTGCCTAAGTCTAATAGGTGGGAGTGGCTCATCTAATGTATTAGCATCAATGCGTATATCTTCTAAATGGTTATTTATTACTTGTGGTAGTTTGGAAGTGATAACCGCTTTCATAGAAAAAGCCCCCTAGTATTTTTTTCTTCTAAATAAATCTGTCCGTTTTGAAATAACTCTGTCAATAAAAAGCATACCATTAAGATGGTCTGTTTCATGCTGTATAAGGATAGCTTCAAAACCACTTGTTTCAAGTATATTTTGTTGCATATTTTCATCAAAATAGCTTACAACTATTCTTTCTGCACGGGTAACATTGCCTGTAAAATCTGGCACACTCATACAGCCTTCACGAGAAGTAATGGTGCCACTATGTTCAATAATTTCAGGGTTAATCATTACCATAAAACCATGATTTTCTTTACATTTTTTGTTAAGTGATGCGTCTATTGTTATTATTCTTTTAAGTTCACCAATCTGCGGAGCGGCAATCCCTGTGGAATGACCAGCATCTAGCATAGTATCCTTTAAATCTTGTATAATATTTTTTATATTATCAGTTAATTCTGTAACATCAGAAGCATCTTGCTTTAATATATCATTTGGGTATTGTAAAACAACTCTTACTGCCATATTTAAAGCTCATAAAATTCAATTTTTTTAATATTGATTTGCGTATTAATTTCTTTTGCAACTTTTTTTAATGCTTCCTGCCATATATGTTCATTACTTTCATTATCAGCAACAATTTCTAACATCATAATATATACTTTTTGGTTTCCACCTGTGATTTTTGTTTGTAAATCTATAATATTTAAGTTATTTTTTGCTATTTCTTCTGTGATAGCATATACTATACCTGCTTTATCTGCACCATAAACAGAAATAGAATAGTGGCAACCGTCTTTTACTTCTGGTTTTTTATCAAATTTAAAAACTTCCATGTGAGAGCGGACATTTTTAAACATATCTTTTATTTCCTGCTCTTTATAGTCTTTATTATTTGTTACGATAAATATCATTGAAAAAATGCCATGTAATAATGTAGAGCTGGAATCAGCTAAATTAAATCCATTATCAAATAACACTTTTGTAGTTTCTGCAACAATACCTTTGCAGTCAGTATTTACAAAACTTAACGCATAATAATATTGTGTATTCATAATATAACCTCACATGCTTAAATATTAGGATAGTTAATTATATAATAATAAGCAAGATATTTTTAATGTTTTTGTAACATATCTATTGTTAGTTAAGATTTTCTTAATATATAATTATAAAAAAAGGCTTGCTATTACATTAAAAATATGGTAGAAATTCACAAGTTATTAAGACATAGCTTTATTGAAGATATATGTTTTGATTCCGCTCATAAATAGTAAATTATTTATGATGCTAGTAATATCTTATTATTAAAAGATATTTCTTGTTGTAATTATTCTTATAATATGTTTTTAATATTATAAGATGTAGTTAGGCGGGTTATTCCCGCCTATTTTTTTGTTTAAGGGGTATAGTTTGCGTTTAAAAATACCAAAGGAATTTTTAGAATATGCAGAGAAAGTTGCATGTAAATATAATTGTAAAGTGCTTGATATTACTTTAAAACCTGAAAAAAAAACTTATACTTTGCGTGTAACAATAGACGGAGATAATACTTCATTAAATATATGTGCAGATATAAGTAGAGAACTTTCAGTATGGCTTGATGACCATGAGAACGAAATAAAATGCTCATCTTACAATTTTGAAGTGTCAAGTCCCGGACCAGATAAAAAATTAGTTACAGAGCAGGATTTTATTAACTGTATTAATAAAACAGTTTATTTTGAAACAAAAACAAAAGCAGCAGATGGACGCAAAAGATATAAAGGCAAAGTAATTTTCTGTAAAAATGGCATTGTTCATATATATACAAAAGAAGAAAGTGCAGAGTTTGATATTGTTATTGCAGACATTGCAAAAGCCCGTATTGAATATGAATTTTAGGAGGAATAATGAGCAGCAGTAAAGAAATTATCAAAACTGTGGAAGATTTAGGTAGAGAAAAAGGAATATCTAGAGAAATATTGGCAGATGCTCTTCATGAAGCAATTGTAGCAGCTACCGTTAAGCGTATTGGTAAATATTTAGAACCAGAAGTTACTGTTGATTTAGATAGAGGTCTTATTAATATATTAATTCCAAAAGAAGTATCAGAATCAGAAGAAAGCAATTGGTATGAAATAACTATGGAAGAAGCAAAAGAGTATAAGGAAAATCCTCAGTATGGCGATATATTAATGGTGCCAACTACTCTTGATGCGTTAGGCAGGCAGTCCGCTCTTGTGGCAAAACAAAAACTTATTGAAAAATTAAAAGATGCTGAAAAACAAGTTATATTAGATGATTTTCAAAATAAACTTGGTGAAATAGTGAATGGCACTATTTTAAAAACTGATAGAGATAATATTATAATTAATATAGGTAAAACAGAAGCTGTTCTTCCTAAAAAAGAGATGATACCCGGTGAATTTTTTAATAGAAATGACTATGTGCGTGCATTACTTTTAGATATTAAAATAGTTAAAGGCTGGCCACAGTTAGTATTATCTCGTTCGCACCCTAATTTTTTAAAAAAATTATTTGAAGCAGAAATACCAGAAGTATTTGAAGGTATTATTGAAGTAAAAGGTGCTGCAAGGGAGCCGGGGGATAGAGCAAAAGTTGCTGTATATTCTAAAAACTCTAATATTGACCCAGTTGGAGCATGTATTGGTATTAAAGGTGCTAGAATATCAACAATATCTGATGAACTAAAAAAAGAAAAAATAGATGTTATTGAATGGTCACCAGACCCAGTTAAATATGTTTGTAATGCAATTAGTCCTGCTAATGTTCTATTAACAAATATTATTGAAGATGATAAAACAATTGAAATAGTTGTTCCTGATGACCAACTTTCTTTGGCTATTGGTAAAAAAGGTCAAAATGTTCGCCTTGCTGCCATATTAACAGAATGGCGTTTAGATGTATTAAAAGAAAGCGAATATGCAGAAATTAGAACAAGTCGTTTAGAAGAACAAGAACAAGAATTAAAAGCTTTTTATGAGCTTTATAATTTGGAAAATTTAGAAGTTTTAAATCATGATATGATTTCAAAATTGATGGAGCATGGAATAGGGGATATAGAAAAACTTTCTAGTGCAAGTGTTGACGAAGTTGTTTCTTATTTAGAAATTTCAGAAGTTGATGCTGTGGGGATAATCAATGCTGCAATAGATTATTTAACAGCTAAACTTGATGAGCTTGATGACGAAGAATAGGTATTTAATTGTCTAAACCAAAAGAATATAGAGTTTGTGCATTTTGTAAAACTAAACAACATAAGTCACATCTGTTGAGAATTACTTTACCAAATATGATTTTTGATTTTTGGCAGAATATTCAAGGCAGAGGGTTTTATATATGTCAAAATAGTATGTGTATAAATAAAATATTTAAAAGGAAAACTTTATATAGATATTTAGATAAAAATATAGATATAAATTTATTATATCATAAATTGAAAGAAAGTATAAAAAGTAATGTCCTTTATACTATTAATGATTTATTTAATAAATATGGCTTATGTTGTGCTGATAATACTGAAAATTTAGTTTTATGTAGATATGATAAAGTATATAATGGAAATAATAAAATATTACTAGATAAAGCAGTTTATAATGGTAGTAAAGAAATCTGTATTGTTTATAATAAATATATAGCAGATAAATTAATAAAATATAAAAACTTGATTACAAATATTGATGGTTTATTAAACGGAGAATTAAATGGCAGTAAAAAAAGTGAGTGATGTAGCAAAGAATGCAGGCATTAGTAGTGAAGAAGCAGTAAAGGCTTTACAAGCATCAGGTATTCAGGTATCTAATGGTAATGATACTGTAAAAGATGAAGATGTGATAGCAGCAGGGCTTGATAAAAGAGGACAGCTTGATAGAAGACAGGAAATGCTGCAAAAAGCATTAGAACGCCATAAAAAAGGTGTTAAAATAAAAGAAGTTGTCGTTAATAATAAAAGCACAAGCAGTCAGCATGATGGTCCAAATATTAAACTTAGTAAAGAAGAGCTTAAAAAGCGTAAAAAATTAATGGAACAGCATATTAAAAAAGTTGATGAGGACAGAGTTCAATATAATAAAGAAAAAGCAGCTCAACAACAAAATAATCAACAAATTATTAAAGATAATAATGAAAAGCCTGAAATAAAAGAAGTGCAGTCTACTGTAATAAAAAATACATCTGTTATTTCTAATGAAAATACTCAGTCTAGTCAGAATAATATTAATACTGCATCATATAATACAAATGAAACTGCTACACGAAATTCTCAAAAAAACAACTACCGCCAAAATCAGCAAAGCCATCAAAATTCTTATCAAAGCAAAAACAATGAGTATTCAAAAGACCAAAAAAGAGATGACCGTAAAGAAAGACCATTCAATAAAAATAAACAAACTGATAGACCTAAAACATTTAATAAAGATAGAAATGAAAAATCAGATAGGCCATTCAATAAAGATAAAGAAAAAAGTGGTAATAAGCGTTTTGAAAAAGATGGCTCAAATGATAAATTTCGTGATAATAAAGGTGGTAAAACTCAACCATCTAATAGTCAGCCAAGAGTGAGTAATGACAGTGCATTTATTTCAAGAGATGAAGAGAGAAAACGCATTGTTAAAAAGAAAGAAGATGAAAATAAAGATAAAGAAAATAAAAAGCCAAAAAGCAAAAAAGACGGAAAACATTATAAAAGTTGGATGAAAACCATTCATGAAGGAATGGACGAACTTAATATTGAAAATGAAGTAGAAAATACACCAACTATTTCACCAAATATTGATATATCTGATTTATTAGATGTTGACCCTGATAGGCAACCAAAAAATAATAATTATAATAAAAATAAAGTTAATAAAAAAGGTAATAAAAAACAAGATAAATCACAAATTAAAGCTTTTGTCAGACCTGAAAAAGTTGAAATAGGTGAATATATTGTTATATCTGAATTTGGAAGTTTAATTGGTGTTAAAACAACAGAATTGATTAAGAAATTATTTTCTATGGGTATTATGGCTAGTGTGAACCAGTCTATTGATGCAGAAAGTGCTCAACTGTTAGGACTAGAATACGGTGTTGATGTTAAAGTTAAAACTATTACAGAAGATGATTTATTATCAGTTTATGAAGATAAAGAAGAAGATTTAGAAAAACGACCACCTATTGTTACTGTTATGGGACATGTTGACCATGGTAAAACTTCTCTTTTAGATGCTATTCGTTCAACAAGTGTAGTTTCAGGTGAAGCTGGTGGTATTACTCAACATATTGGTGCTTATGAAGTAGAATGCAGTAATGGAACAGTTACATTTTTAGATACTCCGGGTCATGAAGCATTTACAACACTTCGTGCTCGTGGTGCATTATTAACAGATATAGTTATTTTAGTTGTGGCAGCAGATGATGGTGTTAAACCGCAAACAAAAGAAGCTATTGATCATGCAAAAGCTGCTGGTGTTCGTATTGTTGTTGCAATAAATAAAATTGATAAAGATGGTGCAAATCCTGATAGAGTTAAGCAACAACTTGCAGAGTATGGCATTATTTCAGAAGAATGGGGTGGAGAATATCAATTCCAAGAAATATCTGCAAAAAAACGCCTACATATTGATGATTTATTAGATAGAGTTCTTCTTGAAGCAGAAATGCTTGATTTAAAGGGTAATCCAAATAGATATGCAGAAGGTGTTGTTATTGAAAGCCGTCTTGATAAACAAAAAGGACCTGTTGCAACTGTTCTTGTAAAAAATGGAACATTAAGACGAGGCGATACTTTTATTTCAGGCTCTCAATTTGGTAAAGTAAGAGCTATGTTTAATTATAAAGGAATGGCTATAAAAGAAGCTGGTCTTTCTATTCCTGCTGAGGTTATGGGATTTAGTGAATTGCCTGATGCTGGTGAAAAATTTATAGTAACTGATGAAAAAACAGCAAAACAAGTTACTGAATTAAGGGCAAAACTTGCACAAGAGCAACAAATGGCAGATAGAGGCAAACTTTCATTAGCTGATTTCTTTAATAAAGTGAAAGATGGCGAATTAAAAGAATTAAATATTGTATTAAAAGCAGATGCACAAGGTTCATTAGAGGCATTATCTTCATCTCTTTTAAAACTTTCTAATAAAGAAGTAAAAGTTAGTATTATTCATGATGGCATAGGTGCTATTAATGAATCAGATGTATCTCTTGCTGTTGCATCAAATGCTATTATTATAGGTTTTAATGTTCGCCCAGATGCAAAAGCAAAACAGGCAGCAGAAAGAGAAAAAATAGATATAGAACTTTACTCTGTAATATATAAAGCTATTGATGATGTGAAACTTGCTCTTGAAGGTCTGCTTTCTCCAGAAATGAAAGAAAATATTATTGGTCATATTGAAATTAGACAAATTTTTTCTGCACCAAAAATTGGTAAAATAGCTGGATGCTTTGTAACAGATGGTAAAGTTACTAGAAATTCAAGTGTAAGAGTTGTTAGAGATTCCATAGTTATTTTTGATGGTAAATTAAGCTCATTAAAGCGTTTTACTGATGATGTAAAAGAAGTTGTTGCAGGTTATGAATGCGGTTTAACTATTGAAAAATATCAAGATATAAAAGAAAATGATGTGTTAGAAGTATATGAAGTGGTAGAAGAAAAAAGAACCTTAGAAGATGTAGCAAGGGAAGAAAAAGAGAAGTAGTATGCAGGAAACATTAAGAACAAAAAGGGTATCTGAACTTATAAGACATGAAGTAGCAAATGTAATTAGAAATAGTGTTCATGACCCTAAGGTAAAAGATGTTGTAATAACTGCTGTTAAAGTTAGTGTTGATTTGGATTTAGCAAAAATTTACTGGACAACTTATAATATTGATGCTGTTAATGGCATACAGACAGGCTTAGAGCGTTCAGCAGGTTTTATCAGGAAAGAAATATTAAAATCTGTTCGCATGAAGAAAGTGCCGAAGTTAGAGTTTGTTATTGATGATTCTAGACAGGAAGCTGATAAAATAGATAATCTTCTTCATTTAATAGAAAAGGAAAGCTATTAGTGAATGGTATTATTAATGTTTATAAAGAATCAGGAATGACTTCTTTTGATGTTGTGTCTAAAATACGCCGTCTTTTTTGTGTTGCAAAATGTGGTCATCTTGGCACATTAGACCCTATGGCAGAAGGTGTATTGCCTATTTTAGTAGGTTATGCAACTAGATTTGCAGATTATTTATCAAGTGTAGACAAAGAATATATTGCTGAATTTAAGCTGGGAGAAAGAAGTCAAAGCTATGATAATACATCAGAAATAGAAAAAGTATCAGATAGGATTGTCCGTAAAGATGAATTACAAAATATTCTTATTTCATTAATAGGCACAGTAACTTTAAAAGTTCCAGCTTATTCTGCAAAAAAAATTAATGGTGTAAGAGCGTATAAACTTGCACGCAAAGGCGAAATAAAAGATGCAGGTGAAAAGGAAATGGAAATATATTCTATTGACCTTTTAAATTATGAATATCCATTTGGTATAATAAAAGTATCCTGTGGTAAAGGAACATATATTAGAAGTATAATTAATACACTTGGTGAGCATTTAACAACAGGGGCATTAATGACTGGTCTTATCCGCTCGGCTAATGGTATATTTAAATCAAATACATCATATAGACTTTCTGAACTTGAAAAACTATATGAAGAAAATAAACTTTCTCAAACAATTATTCCTGTTTATGATGTATTAGACTGGGGTAGAGCGATAATTAAAGATAATTTTATAAAAAAAATTAAAAATGGAGTTTCTCCAACTAGGGATTCTTTTTTATCATTTCCAATAGAGCATAAAGGTAGTAATTTTTTTATTATGGATAATAATGGTAATTTACTTGCTGTTGCAGAAAGATGTGAAAGTTCAGAATATCCATTAAAATTAAATATTGTGATTAATTAATATTACTTTTATGCTTTTTATATCATATTGATTAAGTTATTAAATGATATAGCGGTCTTTTTTATTTATGTAATAATTTAACTTATTCTACATATTACAGTCTTTTTTATAATAATATATAATATATTTTTATTAAAAACAAATATCCAAATTATTATATTTATTTATTATGTATGACTAATTATATTAATAAACATATCTGTTCCTTATGTTTTATTATATTATTTTTGTGTTATGGTTTTTACCTTTTAAACTTTATATACTATCAAAAATTATCAGTATTAGTGAAAAATCTTATATATTTTTTATAGTAGTTTTTATCTATTTTAGTAGAAATATGAAATAATATATTAAAACTATAAAGTTTTTTATATTATAATAGTAATAATTTATTACCTATGATATTTTCATTAATTGTAGATACTATGGGAATATTAATTATTTTTTCCTTTTTCAAAATAAAAACATTTATATTTTTTTTAATATATGTAATAATATATAACATTATAATTGTTTTACTGTTTTTAATATTTACATTTTTTTATTGTATGGTGATAAGATTTTAATGTAAGTATGTATTTATTCTTATTTTAAAAACATATTTATATAAAAACAAGTATATAAATATATCTAATATTGCATATATGATAAATTATTTGTATGTCTATTAAAACAGTAGGAATGATAAAAAATATTAAATTATAATATATAAATGGAGTTATTATGTGTTTAGGATTTCCGGGATTAATTGAAAAATTGGATATGTTTGTTGCAACTGTTGATGTGGCAGGCACTAAAAGGGAGATTTCTACTATTTTTTTAGGTGAAGATGTGAAAGTTGGTGACTGGGTTGTTGTTCATGCTGGTTTTGCTATCTCAAAAATAGACGAAAAGGAAGCAAAAGAAACACTTGATTTTTTACTGGACTATACAGATGAATCCAAACATTCCATTTAGAGATAAAGAAATGGCTTTAAAGGTAAGCCAATCTATAAAAAAAGAAGCTGATATTAGTAGAACATATAAAATAATGGAAGTATGTGGCACGCATACTATGGCTATTGCACGCTCTGGCATTAGAAGTATGTTACCTGAAAATGTAGAGCTTATTTCAGGTCCGGGGTGTCCTGTATGTGTTACAAGTCAGGGAGAAATAGATTTATTTTTTGAATTATTAGATATGGGAGTGTCTGTTGCAAGTTTTGGTGATTTACTTCGCATTCCCGGAAGTAATGGAGCTACTCTTATTGATAAAAGGGCAAGGGGTGCAGATGTTAATGTGGTATATTCTCCACTTGATACTTTAAAACTTGCTGAAAATAATCCTGATAAACATTATACATTTTTAGGTATAGGTTTTGAAACAACAGCCCCAGCTATTGCTGCATTGATAATGTTATCAAAGGAAAAAGGGTTAAAAAATATTTCAGTGCTTTCTTTTTGTAAAACTATGCCAGCTGCTTTTGATTTAATATTAAGTGATAAAGAACTTCATTTAGATGGTTTTTTATGTCCGGGTCATGTTACCGCAGTTACAGGTATATCTTTATATGAACCTCTTATAAAAGAAGGAAAAGCAGCAGTTGTTGCAGGTTTTGAACCTGTTGAAATGCTTGATGCTGTATATGAAATTATTCAGCAGGCTAATAATAAAAATTTTCATATAGTTAATAAATATAGGCGAGTAGTGCCTGATGAGGGTAATGCTAATGCAAGAAATATACTTGCAAAAGTATTTTGTGAAAGTGATGCTACTTGGCGTGGTCTTGGTGAGCTTAAACATAGTGGGCTTGCTATCAGGCAGGAATATGAAGAATATGATGCTTTAAAACGCTTTAATTTGAAACCTAATAGTGTTATAGAGATAAAAGGATGTAAATGCGGGCAAGTATTAACTGGTAAAATCAAGCCTAAGGATTGTCCGCTTTTTGAAAAACGTTGCACCCCAGATGAGCCTGTTGGTCCATGTATGGTTTCAGGTGAAGGCACTTGTGCAGCTTATTATAAATTTTTAAGATAGGTGTATTATGGATGATAAAATAGTAACATTATCTATTGGTGGCGGTGGAAAGCAGACATCTAATTTTATTAAGGATATTATATTAAAATATTTTAATAATGATATATTGAATAATCTTGGTGATTCATCATTTATAGAAACAAGCGAAATTTCTGCCTTTACAACGGATTCTTTTGTTATTAGACCAGAATTTTTTAATGGTGGTAATATTGGTAAATTGTCTATATGTGGCACTGTTAATGATTTAGCTGTAAGTGGTGCAGAACCATTATATCTTTCTTTTGCTCTTATTGTATCAGAGGGATATAGTTATGAAAAGTTAGAAAAAATAGTATATAGTGCAGCAGAAGAAGCAAAGAAAGCTGGTGTTAAAATAGTATGTGGTGATACTAAGGTTGTAGAGCGTGGTGGTATTGATGGTGTTATTATTAATACATGTGGAGTAGGGAAAGTTATTAAGAATTTAAATAATTTTTCTTCTATTCAAGAAGGGGATAAAGTTATAGTTACATCAGATATTGCTCGTCATGGTATGGCAGTAATGCTTGAACGGGGGCAGTTTGGCTTTGCAGGTAATATTGCAAGTGATTGTGCCTGCTTAAATAATATGATGAAATCTATATATTCTTATAATGTAAAGTTTGGTAGAGATGCTACAAGAGGTGGTTTAGCTGCTGTTTTAAATGAGATAGCAGAGCAGAGCGGAAAAGGTTTTATTATTGATGAAGATAAAATACCTTTAAGGCAAGATGTGGCAGAGTTATGCGATACATTAGGTTTTGACCCGTTAAGTGTTGCAAATGAAGGTGCTGCTGTTATAATATGTGGAGAAGATGATTGTGATAAAGTGCTTGCAACTTTAAAAACAATTAAAGAGGGCGAAAGAGCATCTATTATAGGAACAGTAACAAATAATAATAAAGTAATTTTAAATACAAGTTCTGGTGGAAAACGCCATATAGATTTGCCACCCGGTGAGCTTTTACCTAGAATTTGTTAGGTAGAAATATGCTATGAATATTAATATTAATTTTGATAAAGGTGCAGGTTTAGTGCCTGTTATTGTGCAAGATGCAAATACAAAAGAAGTGCTTATGCAGGCCTATGCTAATAAGGAAGCTGTGGAGCTTACTCTAAAAGATGGTTATGCCTATTATTATTCAAGAAGTAGGAAATCTTTATGGAAAAAAGGTGAAACTTCCGGTCATTTACAAAAAATTGTAAAAGTGATGATAGATTGTGATGAAGACTGTCTTTTATATATTGTTAATCAAACAGGTGTTGCTTGCCATACAGGTGAAAAAAGCTGTTTTTTTAGGACACTTTCATAATAGATTTTAAATATATGGAGATTATATTTTAATGCCTAATAAATACCATATAGGGCTTGATATTGGAGCAAATGCAATTAAAGCAGTATTATTAAGCCCTACAAAAACAGGATTTGTTGTTGATAAATTTTGTGATAATACTTTTGAAGGTGTTGTTACAGAAAATGGTGTAATTAATGACTATGGTGAGCTTGTAAATAGAATATTACAAACAATAGATAATTCTTTTCCTGTTCGTTCAGTTGCTGTTGCATTAAAAGGTCCTTCTGTGCTTGTGCGTAAAATGCTTGTAAATAATGATAGTCTTGGTGATTTAAAAGAATTTCGCTGGATAGCAGACCAGTATGCTTGTGTTGAACCAGAAGAAATGTGTATGGATTTTGAAACTCTTCCTTCCCAAGATTTATATAACCATACAAGTATCGTTATGACTGCTGCAAAAAAAGATATTATAACAGATTTTGTATCAGTAATAGAATCTGCAAAATTACAACCTTATGCTATTGAAGCTGAGGCGATGTCAATAGTTCGTTTATTTAGAGCATTAAAAAAGACAAATAATTCAGAGATACAACTCATTTTACATGTTGGATATATTGGTTCTTTTGTTATACTTATAAAAAATGGTTTTTTTGATTATTGCAGAGAAGTAAGTCGTGGTGGCAAATATTTTACTGACCTAATAAAGCATGATTTAGATGTGGATAATGAAACAGCTGAAAGAATTAAAATTAATCCAGATGAATATTCTGACCCTGAAAAAGTCCGCAATACATTAGATAGAATATTTTCCATAGAGTATATTCAGGAAATAGATTATGTATTAAAATTTTATCTTTTGCGAAATGGCTCACTTCCTAATCATATATATCTTTCTGGTGGTGCATGTCAAACTTTTGGGCTTGAAAAAGCTCTTCGTGATAAATATGGTGTGCCTGTTGAATATTTAGACCCATGGAAATTTATTGTATTACCAGAAAGCACAGGTAAAATAAAGCCAACAAATAAATATAGTTATTCCGTAGTGTTAGGGCTTGCATTACATGGACTTATATATTAAGTATGAAGTTTTTTTTATATTTATATATAATACTTATACTTTCGTCTTGTGCCTTAAAACAAAAGAATGAATGTATTTCTTCATCACTTTTAATAAATAAAGATGATAAAAATATAAATATATTATTGCAGGATAACGGATGTAAATATTCTATAAACAAAATGCCTGAAAATATATGGAAGATAGAAGTTTTAAATGGTTATTTTTCACAATTTACTCCGCGTGCGGAAAAAGAAGTAAAAAGTCAACTGCCAGTTATTAAAAAGAATGATAAAGAAATACTTTTATTTTTTACATCAAATGGCAATCTTATCCAAAATAAAAGTAATAATTCATTTACATTTATTCAGAAAAATTTATTGGGGATACCAGAAAGAAAAGCTGGATATATTGAAAGCATATTATGTAGTAATGATAAAACTATTATTAAAAGTAATGGTGCAGTTATTTTTAATACAAATTTTTTATATAATGGAAAAAAATATATAGATATATATAACATATCTTTAAAAAAAGATTATTTTTATGATAATAAATGTAATATGGTTTCATCTCCATTATTATTAAGGTTCCCTAAAAGGGTGCGTTATTTTTTAAATAGTAATGAATTAAATGTAGCAAATGATGGTGAAAGCATTATTATTTCTAATAAAAATAGTATAAATAAACAGTATTTAACAGATGTATATGAAGAAAAAACTTTAAAAACACAGAAAATAAAACTGGAATTTTCAAATAATATAGAAATTACAGCATCAAATATTACTCCAAACTATACAACAATAATTTTAAATGGAAAATATGAGCTTTTAAAAAATATACAAAATATTACATTATTAAAAGGTTTATTTTTTAAGCAAATACAAGTAACTACTAAATCAGAAATTACAGAAATTAAACTTTATAATAGGACAATTAAAGAGCCTTTTATATCTATTGATAAAGTAGATAATAATATTATAATATATGCAAATAAATAGATTATACTGGGGAATTGTATGAAATTTTTTATAGTAGCAGGCGAAGCGTCAGGTGATGTTCATGGTGCAAATCTAGCAAAAGAGCTTTTAAAAATATATCCTAATGCAGAATTAACAGGCACTGGCGGTATAAATCTAAAATCACTTGGTCAGAAACAGTATTTTACGGATACTGATATGGCAATAATTGGCTTTATTGAAGTATTTAAAAAACTTCCTTTTATTTTCAATATGTTTTCTACTCTTGAAGATGCTGTTAAAGTAGAAAAACCTGATGCTATAATTTTAATAGACTATCCCGGATTTAATTTAAGGTTTGCAAAAAAGATAAAAAAATATAATATTCCAGTGATATATTTTATAGCTCCACAATTTTGGATATGGCATTACAGTAGGATATTTGCATTAAAGCAATATTGCGATTTAACTATTTCTATTTTGCCTTTTGAAATGAAATATTTTGATAAGGAAAATGTTAATGCAGAATATGTGGGTAATCCTGTAATAGATAATTTTAAATTTAGATTTAACGATAAACAAGATTTTTTGAATAAAATATCTTATACTGGCAAAAGAAAAATAATAGGCATACTTCCGGGCAGTAGAAAAAGAGAAATTTCATCACTTATGCCAGCTTTTATTGATGCAGCATTAGAGTATGATGATGTTGATTTTGTTATAAGTAAAGCTGATAATATAAGTGATGAGTTAATTAGGCAGTATGTTCCTGAAAAAGATAATATTAAGATACTTCCAAAAGCTCAATATGATATAATAAAATATAGTGATTTTATATGGGCTTGTTCTGGCACTGTTACCCTTGAAACAGCTATAATGCAAAAACCTATGATAATAGTATATAGTGCATCTAAAATAAATGTTTTTTTAGTAAAAAGACTTTCAACTTTAAGAACTATTGGTCTACCAAATATTATAGCAGGTTATGAATTTTTGCCAGAAGTTCACTGTATAGGTGAAGGAAGTGCAAAAAAAGACCTTATTATAGAAGCATATAATAAAGCCTTATCAAATATAGATAAAATAAAAGAAGAACTTGCAAAAATATCTTTACTTTTTGAGGGGAAAACACCATCAAAAACAGCAGCAGAAAAAATTGTAATGCTTTTAAAAAATAAGATAGCTAATATAAAATGATATTAAGTATATTTTTCATATAAATCATAGATAAATAATAAGCATATTAGTAGCTTTTAGGTGCATAAGGATGCCTGTATCTGCCTTTATTTTTACTATCAAAAAAGAATAGAACTTTTCCATAATTTATAGATTGAGCAGGGCAGATATGCAGACAAGAAAAACAAAGAGTGCATTTTTTCTGTTTCCATATAGGTTTGCTATCTTTAATTTCTATTACTTTTAAAGGACATATATTTTCGCATTTTTTACATGCTGTGCATAAATCTGATACTCTAAATTTTGATGTATTTCTATAATATGAGTAGATAGGATAAAAAAGAGTTGTTGCAATAAATGGTAGTGGACCTTTATTATCATCAAAATCGCCTTTATCTAAATTTTGAATATGTGTTATAATATTTTCAAGCTCTATATTTGATTTTAAAAGCACTTCTTCTCTTTTATTTTTTTGTGGTATTCTAAATACTGGGACAAATATATCTATTTGCTTAATGGAAAATACACTTGATAAATGAATATTAACTTTCTTTAATAATTTCTTAATCATTTGTGCAGTGTTTCCAGCTCCACCGCCACATGTATAAACAGCAAATACATAAGTTTCTTTACTTACTTTTAAGTGTATATTTTTAATAAATTCAGTAACTAAATATGGAACACCCCAAAAATGCACTGGAAAAACAAATCCGCAATATTTATCTTGCCTTGCGTCAAAATCCATCTTACTAGATTTTAAACAAGATGCCATAGATATAAGTTGTGTATCCAGCTTTTCAGCAATTGTATTTGCTGCATAATAGCTATTACCAGAGCCTGAAAAATAAAAAATCATATACTAACCCATTAACTTTTCATATTTATAAATTGTAAAGGTAAAGGCACATCAAGACTTTTTAATATTTGTATAACTGCTTGTAAATCATCTATTTTTTTCCCTTGTATTCTTACTTTATCATCCATAATAGAAGCTTGCACTTTCAATTTGCTTTCTTTAACTGCTGATGTAATCTTTTTTGCAGTATCTTTATCAATGCCTTCTTTAATTTTTACTTCTCTTTTAAGCATAGAGCCGCCTGCTTTTTCTACTTCACTAAATTCAAGGCATCTAGAATCTACATTTCTTTTTGTTACAACAGAAATAAGCATTTCCCTAAGCATATTCATTTTCATATCATCAGTAGATATTATTTTTATTATTTTATCTTTTTTATTCAATTCTACTTCCGTATTAGAGCCTTTAAAATCAAAACGAGTATTTAATTCTTTTTTTAGATTATTTACTGCATTATCAAGCTCTTGCATATTTACTTCACTTACAGTATCAAATGATGCCATTTATCCTCCAAATAGTTAAAAAGTATATTCTATAACACCACTTCCAATAATAATATCACCATCATATATTGCAGCTGTTTGTCCAGCAGCAGGTGCAAATTGAAAATTATCAAAAAGCAGTTTTGCTTTATTATCAGGTAGCCTTTCTAATATACATTGTTCATCTTTCATTCTATATCTAAGTTTTGCTGTATATTTTGCCATATATGGTATATTTGGAAAAAATTGACAGTCTTTTAAAGCAACACCTTTAAAAAAGACTTCTTTTTTTAAACCAAGATAAACATCGCCAGTTTTACTGTCAATAGATTTCACATATAAAGGCTCTTTATAGCTTATTTCAAGCCCTCTCCGTTGTCCCGGTGTATAATTATAGATGCCTTTATTTTCACCAATTATTTTATCATTTAATATAAAATAACCTTTTTTTGCATTTTTTATATATGGTTTTAAAAAATCTCTATAATCTTTATTTTCTAAAAAGCATGCCTCTTGGGAATCTTTTTTTTCAGCAACAGGCAAATTATGTTTTGTAGCAATTTCTCTAACTTTTGATTTTTCCAGTTCTCCAAGTGGAAATTTAAGTAGATTAATATAGTATGGTTCTATTGTAGAAAGATAATAAGACTGGTCTTTTTCTGTATAATTTGCTTTTTGTATATAATATTGTTCGCCAATTAGTTTTGTTTTTGCATAATGACCTGTTAAGATATACTGGCAATTATATTTTTGCATTTGGTCAAAAAGATATTTTGTTTTTGCTACTCTATTACATTTTGAACATGGGTTTGGAGTTCTTCCCATTTTATATTCTCTAATAAAGTAACCTATTACATCAGGAACAAAAGATTCTGTATAATCTACTAAATGCCATTCTATTTGGAGAAAATCTGCCATATTTTTTGCATCATGCCAAAATTCATTTTTATTATCAAACATCTGCAAAGTTATGCCAATGGGTTTAAGCCCAGCTTCTTTTGCCATTAATGCTGTAACAGAACTATCCACACCACCAGACATAGCAACTATAACTCTGCTACCTTTTTCTATTCCTAAATTATCTATATTTATCATTGTTACCTTTTTTTATTTTGTATATATGTAATTATATAATATTTTTTAATGATAATCAATTATAAAATATAATGTTAAAAACACTGTTAAATTGCAAAATACTAATTATATTTATATTTTATAATATAATCTATTTTATGTATATTTCTTGTAATATTTATGTGATAATAGTAAAATAATATAAATATTATATAAGGATATATATTTTGCAGGAAAAACATTTTTATTCTACAAATGATATTATAGAAAAGATAGATATTGAACCTGTTGAGCTTATTAAATCATTTTATCCATTAACATTATTAAGACGGATATATTTAACTTTTAGTTTTTTTTCTAATAAAAGTCTTATTAACCATGCAGCTTCTGGTGCATTTTATTTCCTGCTTTCTATTGTGCCACTGGCTTTATTTTTTGTATTTGTGCTTGATTCGTGGCTTTCTGGTTATGGTAAAATATCCGATTATTTCTTTCAGCTTTTATCAGGTATCAATCCGGAAATAAATAAACAGTTTTTTGAAAATTTAGGGCTTTTAAAAGGTGGCAGTTCAATTTATGGGATTGTTGGTATTTTAGGGCTTTTATGGAGTGCAAGACTTGTTTTTACAAGTATAAGAAATGGTTTTGATGTAATATTTACAAATACAAATCAAAGGGGATTAATAAAAAATAATCTTATTTCATTGATTTTTTTACCAATAATATTTATTGCAGCAGCTATTTTCTTTTTAGCTGGTGCTATTATTAAGCAGATTAATAAAATAATATATAATTTTGATTTAGATAATATTATAGATTTATCTTTTTTGGATACAATTACTAATTTTCATCCTGCACTATTAGCTGTTTTTATAGCATTTATGTTATATAGGTTTATTCCTAATGTGAAAATAAAAGGGACTTATGCTTTAACTGGTGCAATATTATTTATACTTTCAATGTTTTTTACTCAAAAAATATTAGGTTTATTTGTATCGTGGTCAAAATATCATATTTTATATGGAGTAATTAGTGTTTTAATTATTGCTCTTTTTTGGACATATATTCTTTTTTCACTTTTTTATTTTTTTGCTGTATTTATATATGTGCAAAGCCACTATAAAGAACTTGAATTTATAAAGTGGTATGGTGCAGTAAATGGCTCATCTAGTATAGTTGATAAAATGCTTTTTTATAATTCATTGTCATCACTAAAATGTTATCAAATACCTATTTTAAAAGATGATATAATATTTAAGCAGGGGGAAAGTGGTGGTTTTATTTTTCTTCTTTTATCAGGTGTAGTATTTTTAGAAAAAGATAAAAAGTTTATTTCAGATATTGCTGTTAATTCATTTTTTGGAGAAAGTGGAGTAGTTGGTGAATGTATTTATAAAACAGATGCTGTTTGTCAAGTGCCGGGTTTTATTCTAAAATTACCAAAAGAATTATATAATAATATCATATTATCAAGTCCAGATATTTCACAAAATATGCTTAAAACTCTTATTGAAAGAAAATATTAACTGTGATTTTCAATAAATATGTCTATTGCTTTTTTTAATGATTTGCAGGCATTATTTATATCCCATTGTTGTTTTTCTGTATTGCCACAGTAGTTGGACACTGCTCTTATTTGATATGGTTTTACATCAAAATTATTTGCTGCGATACCAAAAGCTGCACCCTCCATATTTTCTACCATTGCATTTGTTTTTTTCATATATAGATTAGATAGGCTATCAAATTGCGGAATAAGGGAAACGGTATTAGATGATACTTGCTTAAATGTATTATCAACCATAAAAGAAGCTCTATTATCCTTTGCTATTATAAATCCTTTTTCATGTATTGTTGTAATACTTTCTTCATTATAGTTTGCTTCATCTACAAAATAGTCATAATCTATGCTTACAATATCATTGATTTTTATATTAGTATTTTGATAAGCTCCACATATTCCTGTTAAAAGAGGGTATTTTGGCTTATTTTCTGAAAAGAAAAGTGCTGAAAACATGGCAGCATTAGATTTGCCAGCACCTGTTATAATTATAGGTATTGATTTATATACAGCAGTATTAAAATAACTATATGATGAGAAATCAGAAATATTTAAAACTTTTTTACATTCAATGTAGGTTGGGAAAAAAATAATAATATTACTATTAAACATTTATTATTTTAGACCTGCATGGTTGACTCTGTATGTATTAGCCAGTAAATATGCTCTTTTATATTCGCTATTAGCAAGCAACTCTATATTATTTTTATCAATACCTGTAATAAAACGGACTATAATATTTTCTGATGACATACCACTTTTTTGAAGTTTGCTTATTGTTTCAGCTGCCGCCATAATATTATCTTCACTATTATATGGGTTTGAAAAAGAGCTATTTATAAAGTCATAACATGATATAGTTGTTAGCCCCATACCGCCTGTTAAAGTTAAAGAATATTGGTGTGGTTTTGATATAAGAATGGCAAGCATATTTTTATCAATATCATAAATATCTGATGCTTTTTCAAGAAGAATATCAATATCTTCCTGTGTAATTTTATCTAAATTAATACCTGTTTCTAAAACTATATTTTTACCAAGATAATAAAGAGCAGTAACTCGTTCATCAAAAAATGATGGATTGATTAATTGTTTAGGATTTAATCCAGCTATAAAAGATATTACATTTATACATAATAAAGTTAAAATACTTGCACTTAATAATTTAAAATATAATTTTTGCAATCTATTACCCAAGAATATTAATACATTTAATGATATTTGTAGGAATATATTATATAAAAACATTTGTCAAGAAGTTTATTTTCACAAATAAGATAGTATAAATTTCTGCTTAATTATACTTTTTCAATTATTCTATGATTTAAGAGTAATATTTTTTAATAAAATAATAATTTTATTATATATAAAAAAAATAACGATAGCAAAATATTATTTATAAATTTAATTATTGACATTAATTATAATATATATTAATAAATATAACGATAACTATTTTATGGAGGATTTTATAATGAAATTTTCTTATTTGCTTAAAGCAAAACTAGGACTTTTACTTATTTTCATGTTTGCATTGCTTGTTGCATGTAGCGATTCAGACAGCAAAGATAATGGGGGGGGGATTAATGTCTCATCATATTATCCTGTTGATATTTCTCCAACAGCAGCACATGAAAGTATAAATGTTCAATTTAATCGTGTTAATGGTATAGGTGCTGCAAGTACAGATGCATGTTATCCTTACTATGATGTAAAAATAGGACAAAATGATGATGTAAATAGTGCTGATGATTTAGGCAAAGTTGAGCCAAATCAAAGCCTTCTTGTAAGGTTCACAGTAAAGAAAGAAGAAAGCGAAACAGACAAAACAGAGGGATTTCCATTTTTATATTATGATAAACTAACAGATAATATTGAATATACCCTATGGATTAGGTCTAATTTTTCTAATTGTGGTTATGGTGCATCTGATTGGACTTATATAAAAGCAACACCAATACCACTTCCTACACAACTAGAAAATGTTAAAGTGGAACAGGGTGATGAACACCTTCGGATTTCGTGGACTAAAAAGCCGGGTGAATTATATGCTGTTCATGTAGATGATTGCCCATCGAAAGCAGGTCAATATTCTAAATGGACACCTGCATTATCTTTAAATTCTGACCATTACATTATTACTCTTGCTAATAATACAGATAAATATGATGGAACAAATCATAAAGTATGTATTGTTGCTCATAATGCAAATGGTATTTTAGATGCAGATGGCAATAGCACTTGGAAAGTTTTTGGAACAGATATTTATACTACTGATGCAGAGAAAGCAGTTCTTCAAGGTTCAGATGCAACTTCAAATCCAGCAATACCAGTAATTAATGCAAATAGTGTAGCTGGTAAAAACAAAAGAATAGAATTTACTTTTAATGTTGTAGCAGTTGGAGATAGTGCAGTATCTGAGTATCAAGCAGGATATTCTCTTGATGATAACAATTATACATGGGGGTCATCTATTTCATTTACTCAGGATGTTGCAAATGTTGTTATAAGTAATCTTGAAAATGATAAAAGATATTATGTAAGACTTAGGGCAACAAATGCATCTTTATCTGATTCATGGGTAGAAAGTAGTGCTAGCCAAGCTACACCTATATATACTCCGGTCAATTTAAATGATTTAACTCAATATCTTGGTATAGCAGCAGGTGATTTTATATATGCAGAAGATATTCCACATAGCGACTTTTGGCGTATTAGTGAAAGTTATAATGCAGGTGGTAGACCAAATACTGATAGATTAACAAGAGGTAAAGAAACTGCACTTGGTAACCTTTTTACTGATGCAATAACTTGGTATAGCTCTGAAATGGCTGGAAAACAATCAGATTTTGCATGGTTAATAGGTGATATGATAAGTCAAGGTATACAAGCAAACCAAACTATTACACCGGGATTTTTACAAACAATTATTACATCTGATTATTTAGATGATACTCTTGTGATTGTTACATTAAATGGTTCTGATTTAATATCTGATTCTGATTATAGCCTTGATTTAAACTCATATCCATCGGTAGGTGATAATTCAAACCCATATACAAAAACACTTTTTGGTCAAGCAGCTTCTGTGTATAGAAACAACCACTACGGCGGTTCAGGTGGCACAACATATAACGGTAAATGGTGGGGTATGCCATCAAGCCATGTGCGTTATACAATAGAATATTTACCATATAGTATTGATGATTTTACTAAAAACTTTAACGATAACTGTTCTAGTGTTGATAAAACAACAGGAATAGATATTAAAACTAATTCATTATATAATGCTATTAATGACCCATATAAATGTTATTTAATGACTTATGAAGAAGCTAATCCAAAATCAGGAAATCCAACAGAAAAAAGCGTGATGGGTTATAAACGCGGTAAAATTCAACAAGGAACCTTAAAAGTAAATGGCAATGATGTTGTTGCTAGCAATAAATATAGAGTTATTACAACAACTAAAACTGCAAAAGAAATGTATATTGCCTTTTTAGATAAAGTAATAGACCCAATATTAGATGAAAATAATCAACCTGTTACAATGCTTAAAGCAGTAGCAGAATATATTGCTTATCAAAATAGTATATCTCCATATCTTGATGGCAGGGTAAAATTAGACGGTGGTGTTCCGGGTAATACAAAAAACGATTTTAAAGAAGAAGATGACAAACAATAATATTTATTAAAACATAACTATCAAGGCAGGTTTATATACCTGCCTTGATTTTGGAGATATGGTAAAATTATGCTAAAATACTTTATTTTTTGTTTTATTATTTTTACATATAGTATAAGCCTTGCTCAAGTTACACAGCAGGTGGAAACAGATACTATAATTGTAACAGATACTAAAACAAAAGAGAAAGGTCATACTATATTACAAGAAGAAATGCAGAATATGAATGCTGTTTCTTTATCAGAGGTGTTATCTTTAAGTTCAAGTGTTATTATAGATGAGGGTGGAGCAAGAGGTGATACCACATTTAAAATAAGAGGTTTTGATAGTTCCACAATACCTGTAATTATAGATGGTATATCCACATTAAATCCATATAATGGATTAGGCGATAGCTCTGCAATGCTTACAGGGGATACTGAAAGTATTACTATTCAAAAAGGTTATTCTTCTATGCTTTCAGGTAATAATGGTATGGGTGGTGCTATTCTTCTAACTCTTGCAAAGCCAAAGGAAAAATTTGAAGGCTTTTTTAAAGTATCCATAGAGAATGATGATAATTTTGATTTAGCATCAGTTTATAATATTTTAAGTATAGGTTCTAAAACATCAAAATTTTATATAAAAAATACATTACAATATAGAGAGATAGACCATTGGCTCTTACCAAAAAAATATAAAGCTATGCAGGGTAGCATACAAAAAGATAGGCAAAGGCTTTTTTCTGATAGAACAGATATAAAAAACACTTTAATTGCAGGAACAACACCAATTGATGGGCTTGATATATGGCTTGCTTATATATATAGTGATTCAGATAAAGGTATGGTTAGCCCAGAAGTCAGTTCTGTTTATTCATTATGGGGTTGGAATTTTGATTATCATCAAAGCATATCACTACATGGAAAATATGATAAAAATAAATTAAAACTTAATCTTTTAGCCTTTTATGATACTTATGATAATTCTATGAGTATGTATTCATCTATGATACATGTTGATTATAACTCACCATACCGCACAAGTATATATGATGAATATGCAGCAGGTTTTAGTATAGATGGAAGTTATGATATAACAGATGAACATATTGTAAAAGCTTCTATTACTTATAGGCAGGATAACCATATAGGTTATAGCGAAGATAGTCTTGGTGTGGAAGAAGATATTAATGTTACAGAAAATAAACTTTCTTTCGGTGTTGAATATAATTATAAACCATTAAAAAATTTAACTCTTTCTGCCACATTAGGTTTTGATAGTTTAATACCATCCTATTTTTACAGCAAGGATGATAGTTTTAATAATAAACTGGGTTTATCATCATATAATGTTGATGTGGTAAATAGGTTTTTATTTGCAGGTCAGATTGGTATTTTTTATGAATTTATTGATGATAATAATTTATATTTAACATACGCAAGAAGAAATCAGTTTCCAACAATGAGCGATAGATATTCAACTCAACTTGGCGAAAATCTTCCAAATCCTAACTTAAAACCAGAAATGGCAGACCATGTGGAGCTTGGGTATAAAGGCAATCTTTTTAATATGCTACATATAGAATCAGCTCTTTATTACAGTCTTGTATCAGATAAAATGGTGGTTATGGAAGTGCCAAACCCTGTTCTGCCTACAAGTTCAGTAGATTATCTTATGAATATAGATAAAGTATCATTATATGGATTTGAGTTTTTATCAAATATTTATATTTTAGAATATGCAGAAATAGGGCTGAATTTGTCTGTTAATGCTTATAATATTGATAAAAGCCAGTCAAGAGCAAATGTGATGACATATTACCCACTTTTCACTGGAAAAGGGTATATTAAAATAACACCATGCGAATATTTTGCAATTACACCAATTGTAGAATATAATACATCAAGATATGCAGATATTTATGGTATTAATGAGTTAAGTGATTATTTTTTACTTCATTTAAATATTAACTTTTTTATTAATGAGCATTTTCAAATAGATTTTGCAATAAGAAATATGACAGATACATTGTATGAAACAAGGCAGTTCTACCCATTAAAGGGTAGAAACTACACATTGTCATTAACTGCTAAAATTTAATGTTTTAAAATATTTACCATTTTTACATATTTATTTTTTATTACATGTTGCAGTGTTGCACCTTCTACAAATAAATCTTTTGCTTTATCTTCTTCTAACACAATAGAACCGCAAAGATAGTCTACACCATATTTTATCATTATATCTGTCATTGGAGTAGTTGGTCCAACAAGATATGTTTTAGCATTTTGTGTTAATTCTAAAAGTCTTGGTAGAGTTTTATTTATTAATGTAACTGCTGTGGTAAAAAAATAATCTTGTTCGTGTAAAACATATTCACAAGCTGGGTCTGGCATATCAAATTTTGCTAAATTAGGTTTTCTTTCTAATATTGTTAAGTTGCATATTTCCCTAAGTCTTTCAATATTTGGAAAATGACCTACAACAGTTACTTTTTTACCTTCAACTTGATTGCCTATTAATTCAAAAACACTTAAATCAGAAGTTTTATCATTAATATTTGCAAGTGATTTATTTTTTTTGCCATTATAATATGAATTAATAGCAGCCATACCGATAGATGCTTCATGAAAATCCCATGATTTTGAGTATGATGCTAAATCTTTAAGCTTCATACCTTTCATATTTCCTGTAAGTTTTGTTATAATAGGACTTTCAGCCATTCGCATAGCAAGCCCAAGCCCCATTTCACTTTTAACACCAACCCAGTGTGGACTTACAAAGCAGTATTCCACACTGTAATTATCTTCTATATTTTCTATTAATTCATCATATACTTGCCATTTATTCATTTTACACCTTAATCTATAACTTTATAGTAGGCACCATTTGCACAGGCTCTGCATTGAACTTTTCCATTTTTAACTACTTGCCTACCATCTAATATTCTTTCACCACATTGGCTACATACTGCATGGTCTCGTGGTTTGCCCGGTAAATCATTTTCATCAACAATAATTTCCACATTTTCACATTTAAAAAGCTCTTCATCTGTATATTTTGCCCAAAATTCTTTTAAATCAGCATTTTCAGGTGGTCTATCTTCATTTATTGGTTTGATACGGATAGCTTTTTTAGTAGGAATATAATAAAATGACATAGCCATTTTACCATAATCTTTGTATTTCATTCTTCTTCTACCCATTGTAGCACCTGTTACTGCGTAAGCTGCATCAGTTGCACATCTATCTGATTCTACAAATACAAGTAAGTCACGCATTTTTTTAGGGTCTCTATCATCAAGTCCCATAACTTTTAACCCAAGTCTTGCCATACGCACGCCTAATATTTGTCCGCTACATAAATGTCCATGATATGTAGCAGCTTTTTGTAAATCTTCTTCATAAGTTATCATTTTGCACCTCTTTTATATTATATATTTAATAATATAATATATAAAGTTTTTCAAGTAAAACATAGTTTATATTATATAAAATAAAATATATTGACAATATGGGTAACACGATATATATAAATAATAACACAGTAACACGATTTTAATAATATATAACACAATTACTTGTGGGGGGGGGTAATGACTTGTTTAAGGAATTATCATTCAACCAAAAATTATTTTTATCCTTTATTTTATTCACTATGTTTTTAGCAGGTTGTAGTAGTGAGGATAGTTCAGGTTCCGGTATTTCATTTGGGATACCTGAAAGTATTGAAATTACAGCAAAACATGAAGAATTTACTGTTCAGTTTTCAAAAACTGCTGGTATTGGTGTAGGCGATAATAAAGTGTTACCAAAATATTATTTTTATATTAATGAAAAAGATGATATTAGTTCTGCCAAACGACTAAAAACATCAGATGGATTAGATTATGTGCAACAGGAAGATGATGGCTCTGGTTTAATGAGACAGTTTATTAAACCTAAAAAATTAGATAGTGATGGCAGTAATATTGTTTTAGAATATCCAATTGAAGATAGAAAAGAATATTTTATATATTTACAAACTTGTTTTGATGGATATGGATGTTCTAATGATTATACTAAAACAAGTGCTGTCCCTGTGCCGTATCCATCTAAACTTACAGAAAAAGATGTGGAAGTTATTGCAGGGGATAAAACAATACTTATCAAAATAACAAATAAAAGTGAATTTGATGAATATGGCATTTTAGCTGATAATGATTGTAACTCTCCAAAACTTTTTAATTTTGACCCAAAATATGAAACATCTAATGATAACTTGGTTATTACTGGACTTAATAATGGAGTTGAATATCCATTATGTATTAGAGCACAGAATATAAATACAGTTAGAGGTGATAATAGGACAGTTAGCTGGTTACCGCTTGGAAATTTGACCCCTAAACCATCTACACAAAAACCAGCTGTGTTCAATATTGATAATTTTACAACAGGTCATAAAAGAGTTGCTATTAACTGGGAAGGTGATTTTTATGGTGGTGATAATTCAGTTAGTGGATATGAAATAGTTTATACTGATGAAAAAGGACAGGAAAAAACTGTTTCAGTATTTACAGATACATATAATATAGAAGATACTATTTTAGAACTTAAAAATAATAAAGAATATAAAATTAAAGTAAAAGCAATTAATAGTGCAGGGGAAACATTTAGCAATGAAATATCTGCAACACCTGAAAATAAACCTATTGATTTTAATAATTTAGACACTGTTCTTGGTAAAACATCAGGCAGGTTTATTTATGCAGAAGATATTCCACATAGTGATTTTTGGCGAATAGATGAAAGTCATAAACAAGGTGGTCGTCCAAGCACTGATAGATTAGTTAGAGGTAAAGAAACAGCACTTGGTAATTTATGGAGCGATGCTGTTCAATATTATGTTACAGAAAAGTTAGATGAGAATATAGATTTTACTGTGCTTGTAGGTGAAATGATAAGTAATGGAATGGAAAAAGGGGTTAATATTACACCAAGATTACTTATGAAATTAACACCTATTGACTATATTGATGATAAAATTGTTATAATATCATTAAAAGGGGAGTATTTAATAAATAATGATGATTATAATATTAATTTAAATAATTACCCATCATTAGAAGAAAGAGCAACATTGTTTGGTCAGGCAGCAGCAGTATATAGAAATGGTCATTATGGCACTGGTGCAGGTGCAGCAGCTTATTCAACAAAAGCATGGCTTATGCCATCAAAGCAGGTAAAGTATGAAATAGAGTATTTGCCTTATAATATTGATAATTTTACTACAAATTTTAACGATAACTGTTCTACTGTTGATAAAATAACAGGTATAGATAGTAGAACTGGTTTATTATATGATTCTCGTAATGACCCAAATGGTTGTTATTTACTTAAATATGATGATGTTGTAGACTACTATTCGCCAAAAGAGGGATATAGGCGTGGCAGGATAAAAAAAGATACTTTAAAGATTAATGGCAAACCAATAGATTCTAACAAAATATATAAAATAGCCACAACTAAAAATATAGCAGATAGCATATATAAAGCGTTTTTGAAAAGTAATGGTATCCAAAATACACAAAATACAAATATTGAGTTGTGGAAAGCTGTGGCAGACTATATTAATGAAACTGGAAATATTGCTCCATATCTTGATGGTAGAGTAAAACTTTGCGGTGGTGTTCCGGGAAATACTGTTAATGATTTTGAAAAAAATCCTTGTGATTAAATGAAATATTTTCATCACTAATAAATTAAAATATTAAAAAATCAAGGGGAGAAAGGAACATTGCAAGTTATTTTAAATAAACATAAAATAATATATTTAATAATGTGCTGTTCCCTTTTTTTTTCTAATATTTGTTTTGCTGATGAAACAACTGAAATTATAGCTGATGAAATAATTGTTACAGATAAAAGAGAAGAAGAGCATTACGGCACAGAAATTACTCGTGAAGAAATAGACAGGACTAATGCTAAAAATTTATGGGATGTGATAAGGTATACTCCCGGAGTTATTTTAACAGATGGTGGCACAAGGGGAGATGCTTCTTTTTCTATTCGTGGTTTTGATAGTTCCACAATTCCAGTTATATTAGATGGTATATCTATTACAAATCCATTTAATGGTAGGGGTGATAGTAGTGGAATATTAACTGATGATTTAGAAAGTGTTGTTATTCAGAAAGGTTTTTCTTCAATGCTTAATGGTGCAAATGGCATGGGTGGAGCTATTATATTAACAACAGCAAAACCAAAAAAGCTATTTGAAGGAAAGTTTAAAGCCACATTAGAGCTTGACAGCACTTTTAATATATCATCTATTACCCCATCTTTTTCATTAGGTTCCAAAAACTCTAAATTTTATGTAAAAACATCTTTGCAATATAAAGATATGGATCATTTTAGACTTTCTGATAAATTTATGCCAGTAGAAGGCAGTATTCAGCAAAAAGGGGATAGACTTTTTTCTGCAAGAAGTGATTTAAAAAGCACAACAATAATAGGCACAGATTATTTTGATGGGCTTGATATTTGGGCATCTTATGTATATGTAGATTCTGATAGGGGCTTAAATATTCCAGAAGCAACATCATCATACAATATTACAGAATGGGGATATTGGAAAAGAAACAGTATATCTTTACATGCTAAATATAATAAAAATAATATATTAGTTGATGCACTAGCATATTATGATAAATATGATAATCTTTTTAATCAATATGCTTCGCTGGAACATTATGAATATAATAGACCTTATGGAGTATCTATTTATGATGAATATGCAGCAGGCTTAAATATAAAAGGTGAATATAATTTTTTAAAAAATCATTATATAAGAGCTGCTTTTTCTTTTAGGGAAGATGACCATAAAGATTATTATGACGGATATGATAATTTATTTGTAAAAGAAGATAAAATTTCATTAGGTTTAGAATACAGTATTGTTTTATTTGATAAACTTACATTTTTAATGTCAGGTGGTTTTGATAGTTTATTACCAGTAGATTACAAGAGTAGAAATGATAACTTTGCTAATATTTTAGGTGTATCAGAATATCAGGTTAGCCCAAAAGACAGATGGCTTCTTGCTGCTCAAGCTGGTATAATGTATGAATTTATAGATAATAATGAGTTACATTTAACATACGCAAGAAGAAATCAGTTTCCAACAATGAGCGATAGATATTCTACAAGATTTTCTGAAACTATGCCAAACCCTAATTTAAAACCGGAAGTGGCAGACCATATTGAGTTGGGATATAAAGGTTTTCTTTTTGATATGCTTTATGTAAATACTGCTCTTTATTACAGCTATGTATCAGATAAAATAGGTATAATTTATGTGCCAAACCCAGTTACTCCAATTAAAAGTGTTGAATTTACTACAAATATTGATGCTGTTTCTTTGTATGGGTATGAGCTTGCATTTACTCTTTTCCCTTGTGAATATGCAGAGATAGGCTATAATATGTCAGTCAATGAATATTATGTTCATAAAAGTGCATCAAACTATAAAGAACTAACTTATTATCCAGAATTAACGATTAATTCGTATATGAAAATTATACCATGCCAATATTTTTCTATTACTCCATTAGTTGAATATGTAAGCGAAAGATATATAGATTTAAGTGGAACAAGTTCACTAGACCCATATTTTTTAGTTAATTTATATATGTCAATTAATTTAAATGACACAATGAAGATTGATTTTGCTATTACAAATATTACTGATGAAAATTATTCTTATAGGTATGGATATCCTATGGCAGGTAGAACTTATAGTATTGCTTTTAGTGGAGAATTTTAGTATATATAAAAATATATAATAAAGATAAAATTATTATTAATATTATAAATATTTTCTTGAATTTATATTTTCTATTATATATAATATTATATAATAAAATTTAAGGTGATGAATAATGGTTCTTTTGAGATTTATATTTACAGTTTTATTTGCATTGTTTTTTGCTAATATAGGATATACATTTGAATACAGTATCCCTAAAAATATAAAGTTTGATAATACATCTAAGGTTATGGGAGCAACAGTTCCTACAACTTTTATGCTCTATTCTTTTGATGCAGATATTATTGCTGGTTGGAATACACCACTTTATTCTCATGAAAAAAAATATATACCTGAAAAATATCAAAACCTTGATGTTATAGGTGGTTGGTATGGTAATGGTAACTATCCAAATAAAGAAGTGCTTTTATCTAAAAAAATAGATGCTGCATTTATGGTATCTTCTAGCAATATGAATATGCAAAAATATGTTAAAACAATGCAGGAATATATGACATCTGTTAATATTCCTTTTATATCTATTCAAGGCACATCTATTGATGATGATATTCAAATATATAATATGTTAGGCAAACTTTTTAATAATGAAAAACGTAGCACTGAACTTAATAGTTATATTACAAAAAGCATAGAAAATACTAAAAAAATCACTGATAAAGTAAAAAAGAAAAAACGAGTATTTTTGGCACTTGGTAATAATGGCTTAAAAACAAGATGTGTTGATTCTATTCTTTTAGCAGGTGCAGAGTATGTGCATAATTGTAAAACATTTGATGAAACTATATCCATAGAACAGATAATGCTTTATAATCCTGATATGATAATTATAGGTAAAAAGTCAGCCTATGATTATATTATGAATGATAAAAAATGGGCAAAAATAAAAGCAGTGCAAAATCATAATATACTTTTTGTTCCAGAAGAGCCTTTTAGTTGGGTTGAAAAGAAAACTGTTATGGAATATTTTGTAATACAATATCTTGCTTCAAAAATATATCCAGAATATTCTAATATTGATTTACATAAAGAACTAATGGAGCATATAAAATTATTTTTTCATTATGATTTAACTTATGATATGGCAGAAAAGTTAATTAACTATGAAAAGTATTATAAATGAAACATTTTATAATTACAGGTGCAAAACATGCTGGTAAAACAACATTTGCATACAATTTAAGTAAGATAATTATTGCAGATGGGTTAAGTGTTGGTGGTTTTTTATGCACTGGCACATTTAAAAATGGAACAAGAGATAAATTTTTTATTAAATCATTAAATAATAATAGTGAAATTCTGATTGCTGATACTAATAAAAATATAGATAAGCAAAATTATAGCTTTGGTAGTTTTACATTTTATCAACAAGGATTTGATTTTGCATATAAAGAATATAATAATTCTTTATTAACTAAGAAAAATATTATAATAATAGATGAAATAGGTAAATGGGAATTGCAAGGTGGTGGATTTGCAAGTTTATTTTATAAAATGCCTGTTTATTCTATACTTTTAGTTGTATGCAGATATGATTTTACATCAGATGTAAATAGTTTATTTTTTAATAACTATGCTAATGTTATTGATATTAATAGTGATATATTATTAAGTGCAAAAAATATTAAATATCAGTTTCACACAATGGGGATATATGATTAGAGAAAAAGCAAAATATATTGTTATTCTTTTCTTTTTTATATTACTACTTGTTACAATTATTATATCTATGATGCTTGGTAAATATTCAGTTGGATTTATGGATATAGTAGCATGGCTTAAAGCCATAGTAAGCGGTGCTGATATATCAAATAATGAAAAACTTTCTAATATACAAATTGTAATATTTCAAATTCGTCTGCCAAGAATAATTGGTGCAATAATAATTGGTGCAGCCCTTAGTATAAGTGGAGCTATGTTGCAAAGTGTATTTGCTAATCCACTTGTTTCTCCGGGTATTATGGGTGTTCTCTCTGGAGCTTCTTTTGGGGCTGCTTTTGGAATCATTGCTTTATCTAGTTGGGCATTAGTGCAGCTCTCTACATTATTTTTTGGAATATTGGCATTAATACTGGCTCTTTTTATTTCATTTGTATATAGAAGCACAAGTGCATTAATGCTTATTTTAGGTGGTATGATTAGTGGTGCTTTTTTTAATGCTTTGCTTTCTATTGTAAAACTAGCTGCGGACCCAAATAATGATGAACTAGCATCTATTGTGTTTTGGCTTATGGGCTCTCTTGCTATGGTAGATAGTAATGGTATATTGATAAAAGCAGGCTTACCACTTATCATTGTGCTTATTATATCATTATTTTTTGGTAAAATTTTAAATCTTCTTGCAATGAGTGATGAAGAAGCAAAATCGCTTGGTTTAAATGTTAGTTTTTATAAAATCATAGTGCTTATTATATCTACAATACTTGCATCATTAACTGTTGTTATGGCAGGGAATATTGGATGGGTAGGGCTTATTATTCCACATATTTCACGCATGATAATTGGACCTGATAATAGGTATCTTTTAGTTCTATCAGCAATACTCGGTGGTTTATTCCTATTAATTTGTGATAATTTTGTAAGAAATCTATTTCAGTATGAAATACCGCTTGGTATTATCACATCTCTTATAGGTTTAATAGTTTTCATTAGTGTATTAAAAAATAATGGTAAAGGGTGGCGATAATGATAGAAGTAAAAAATATCGTTTTTGGCTACTCAAAATCAGAAGAGATATTAAAGGGTATTACATTAAATATAAATAAAGGTGAGATTGTAAATATTTTAGGTGCAAATGGATGTGGCAAATCTACGCTTTTAAAATTAATATTAGGCTTTTATAAATATAGAAATGGAAATATAAAAATATATAATAAAGAAGTCCATAGTATTAGCAGGAAAGAGTTAGCTAGATATTTAAGCTATGTTCCACAGAACCATCATGCAGTATTTCCTTATGCAGTAAAAGATGTTGTTGTTATGGGTAAATGTAATGGTAGTTTTTGGAAAAATTATAGCAAAAGTGATTATGAAGCAGTTGATGAAGCACTTAGTGCATTGAAAATAGAGCATTTAAAAGAAAGAGATTATTCAAAACTTAGCGGTGGTGAGCGTCAGCTTGTTATGGTGGCACGAGCTATTGTGCAAAATGCTGATTATTGCTTTATGGATGAGCCTGTTGCAAGTCTTGATTATGGAAATCAATATAGATTATTAGATAGTGTGAAAACTATGGCAGAGAAAGGACTAACATTTATTATTACAACACATCATCCAGACCATGTAAAATATCTTGGTGGCAGGGCAGTTTTAATGAAAAATGGAATTATTTATAAAGATGGTATGGCTGAAAAAGTATTAAATGATGTATCTCTTTATGAATTATATAAAGTAAAAGTAGATGGGGCAGGGCATGTATATGCAGTGGATTAAAGAAAATAGTATAATTACAGTTACTATATTAATATCTTTATTATTCCACAGTATTATTATGCTTTATCATAAAGAAGAACATACTATTAAAGAAAATATTGTTACATTTGAAATTATTAAGCAGGTGGCAAACACGCAAATATCAGAACAAATTAAGCAGGATATAGTAGAAGAAAGTCACGAAGAAGTAAAAGAAGATATTATTAAGGAAGATGCTATTATTAAAAAAGATGTTGCACCTACAAAACAAATAACAAAAAAAGAAAAAAAGCAAAATACCGATACAATAAAATCTGCTGGTGTTAATAAAATAAATAATCAAGCAGAAACATATATAAAACAAAATTATAATGAAATTAATCAGGAAATAATTAGCCGTATAGTCTACCCACCAAAAGCCAAAAAGCTTGGAATACAAGGTTCAGGCTATCTTTTAATATCAATAGATAAGTCTGGCACTATTGTTTCTGTAAAAGCATTTGATTTTCCTAATAAAATCTTACAAGATGCAGCATTAAAAGCTGCTAAAAAAGTAGGTTATGTTGCAAGTCATAATATGATGAGCAATATTGAAATGAAAGTCCCTGTAACATTTTATTTAAGATAGCCACAAAAAATCTTTATTTTTAATAAAAATACTTGTAATATAGCTATATATATGCTATATATCTAACTTTTGGAGGTGCCGAATGGCAATAGATAAAGAAAAGAAACAGTCAGTTATTGACAATTACAAACAACATGATGGAGATACTGGTTCTCCAGAAGTGCAAGTTGCATTACTTACTGCACGCATTGAATATTTAAATGAGCATTTTCAAACTCATCCAAAAGACCACCATTCACGCCGTGGCTTGCTTATGCTTGTAGGTAAAAGACGCAAACTATTAGATTATCTTAAAAAGAAAAGTTTTCCTCGTTACCGTGCATTAATTGAGTCATTAGGCATAAGGAAGTAATTAAATGGAAAAAAATATTCATTCCTATGAAATAAGCTTGCCGGGTTGTGCTGAGCCTATTATTTTTGAATCAGGTTGGAAAGCAAAACAGGCTAACGGAAGTATTTGGATAAAACAAGGTGGAACAGTAGTATTAGTAACTGCTGTTGCGGGTAAAGAACCAGAAGCTTATCAAGATTTTTTTCCTCTTACTGTAAACTATATTGAAAAAATGTATTCTGTTGGAAAAATTCCGGGTGGATATGTTAAAAGAGAAACTAAACCAAGCGACAGGGAAACTCTTATCTCTCGCTTAATAGACCGTCCTTTGCGTCCTTTATTTGATGACGGTTTTCGTAATGAGACTCAGGTGGTGGCTACAGTTTTGTCGGCTGATAGTAATGGTCTGCCTGATATTCTGGCTTTAAATGCTGCTAGTGCTGCATTGATGATTTCCGACATACCTTTTAGTATGGCAGTTGGCGGAGTTCGTATCGGTAAACTTAATGGAAAGTTGATTGTCAACCCACCAGTTGAGCTACATGAAAAACTATCTATGAATATAGTTGTAGCTGGAACGAAAGACGCTATTGCAATGGTAGAAGCCGGTATGAACGGCGTTACTGAAGAAGAAGTTATAGAAGCTCTTGAATATGGTCATGAGCAGATAAAAAAACTTGTCGAAGTTCAGGAAAGAATGGCAGTAGAAATTGGCAAACCACAAATGGAATATACTGATTTCTCATTACCAAAAGATTTAGTTCAACAAGCTTATGATAAATTTGGCACAGCGTTTAAAGACGCTTTTGCAATACAAGGAAAGCTGGAATTATATGAAGCTATTGACAAGGTTAAAAATGAATATTTGGCCTATGTTGTAGAAACTCTTGGCGAAGAAGAGTTTGAAGCAAACAAAGGAATGTATAAAGATATTGCAAAAGAGGTTGAAAAAATAGTTTTTAGAAACTCTTTGGTTAAAACTCATAGACGAGTAGATGGTAGAGCACTTGATGAAATTCGTACTATTGATATTGAAGTTGGAGTATTACCTATGGCTCATGGTTCAGCTCTTTTTACAAGAGGTGAAACTCAGGCATTAGTTGTAGCAACTCTTGGCTCAAAAAATGATAGCCAAACACTTGAAAGTATTGAAGGAATAAGCAATAAATCATTTATGCTACAATATAATTTTCCACCATTCTCAGTAGGTGAAGTAGGCAGAATTGGTGCTCCCGGCAGGCGTGAAATAGGTCATGGGGCATTAGCTGAGCGTGCTTTATCCGCTGTTGTTCCTAATGACAGCAGTTTTCCTTACACAGTAAGGGTAGTTTCTGAAATATTAGAATCTAACGGTTCTTCATCTATGGCAACAGTATGTGGAGGTGCATTATCTATGATGGATGCAGGTCTACAAATCACAGCACCAGTTGCAGGTGTTGCTATGGGTCTAGTAATGGAAGATGATGGTGACTATGTTGTCTTAACTGATATTATGGGTCTTGAAGACCATCTTGGAGATATGGATTTTAAAGTTGCAGGTTCTGAAACAGGCATTACTGCCTTGCAAATGGATATTAAAATTAAAGGCTTATCAAAAGAGATTTTGACAAAAGCATTATCACAGGCAAAAGAGGGCAGGATGTTTATTTTAAATAAATATAAAGAAGTTCTTGCTGAACCTAGAAAAGATTTAAATCCTAATGCACCAAGAGTTCATTCTATGAATATAAACCCTGATAAAACAGGTGCTTTAATTGGTCCACAAGGTAAAAATATAAAAGCGATTGTTGAGGCAACAGGTGCAAGTATTGATATATTAGATGGCGGTATTGTTAATATTTTTGGTAAAAATCAAGCAACAATTGATAATGCTGTAAATATGATTGAAGCAACTATTGCAGAAGCTGTTGTTGGTAAAACTTATACTGCAACAGTAAAAAAAGTTATGGAATATGGTGCTTTTGTAGAAATATTGCCGGGACTTGAAGGTTTATTACATGTATCTCAATATGACCATACAAGAATACCTTCTATTGCTGACTATTTAAAAGTTGGTGATAAAGTAGATGTAATGTTTATGGGTAAAGATAGAAATGGTAGAATGGAACTTTCAAGAAAAGCACTTCTTCCAAAGCCTGAAAAACAATCAAAAAATGAAGAAAATGCTTAAAATAATTAATCCCTGTTTTTAAAACAGGGATTTTTTGTGTATTAATATAATAGTTGAAAATTTTATTTTTCAATAAATTTTAAATTACCTATCCTTAATTCCTTATTATGTAGACTTAATTTATTAGAAGCCTGTAAATTTTTGATATAATCTTCTTCTATTTTCATTATTTCTGTTGGTCCAGCCATACGAGTTCTACCAATATCTTTTATACTAATCTGGTTATTTTTTATCTCAATACTTCCAAAGTAGTTATTAACACCAGCAAAACCACTAAAAGTATTACCTGAAATTGTAATTGTTATATTAGTATCTTTATATGGTGCTGTTAAGTAATATATTTTTCCATTAGCATTTTTTAATTCACTATTTATATCCATTCTGCTTTGACATGAGTAGAATATAAGCAATAATGGAAATATTAATAATATTATTTTTTTCATTTTCTTCTCTCCATTGTCTATATTATAATATGTATTTTATAAATACAATATTTTTATAAATTATCCTAAATTTTTTAAAAAAAATGCTTGACAATAATAAGTTATTAATATAAATATAATACTCTCAGACGGGGTGTAGCGCAGGGGTAGCGCGCATGTCTTGGGAACATGATGTCGCAGGTTCAAATCCTGTCACCCCGATTTTTAGGCTACTTTTAAAGTAGCCTTTTTTTATTCAAATACTTACCTTCTTAAATATCTATATAATCTCATAATATTTAGACAAGTTACTATATTCTGAACTTTTATATTAATATATTGTCTGCTAAATATATAGCTATAATCTATTACTATTAACTTATATATAAATATAAATTAAATAAAAGAGGTGGATACTATGAAAAAATTGATTTTAATATCATTTATAGTGTTAGTATTAAGTTCATTTGCTTATGCACAAATGGATATGGGTGGTTGCTGGTATAATGAGATAAATGTTACATCATCGGCTCAGGCAGCAGACATTGTTAAAGGTATTATTCCATCAAAAGATGGATATGTGATAACAAATACTGAGGAAATAAAGCATCGTAGAGGCACAAGTTACAAAGTAAGTGTAAAAAATAAATCAGGCAATACTGAATATTATGTTGTTACAGCTTGTGGTATGACAAGAGGACCATTAACATTAGAAGCTGCTAATTCATTTTGCAATACTGGTTGTATAAATAATTATGGGCATGGTATGTGGCATGGAATGAAAGGTGGTAAAGGTATGCACATGGGTGAACCTATTATCGTTACTGATAGTCAAGCAAAAAATGCTGTTGAAAAACATATTCAACAGTTAAAAGGATATTATATAGAATCAGTGGAATCTTTTAATAAAGTAGGTGGAGGAATGACATTTTATAGAGTATATGTTAAAGATGGCAGTGGTAATTCTTTCTTTTTCTATGTAGACCCATGGGGTAGAGTAGGTGGTCAAACAGCATATACAAGAACAAAATAAACTATTTATATATTTTATCCATATTTTCCTATTAGGCAGATGGTTTATTTATCATCTGCTTTTTGTATTATTTTTATTATTCTAATAATAAAGCAATTTTTTAATATAATATCATTATTAAAATGGATAATTGTTACTATTAATTAATTCTATTGTATTATTATCTATTTTTTCAAGTATCAAAGTATTTTTTGTATTTACATCCATCTTATTACCATATTTATCTAAAGCTATTACTTGTCTATCATACATAAAGTTTATTTTTATTATATTATCATCTATTTTCGTAACATAATATGGAGTTTGGTATTCCTTATAATTAATTGAAACATTATCACTTACTTTATCATAATAATCATAATAATATACTTTAATGCTAATTCCATTTAATTCATCAGATGGATTAAATGAAATATATTGATATTTATATGTAAAATATTTATCAGTAATACCGCCATTTGTTTGTAATTTTGCAGTAATATACATGTTATCATTTGCAATATTAATAACAGCTTGATTATCTAATAGATTAATCTGTTCTTCTTCATTACATTTATTTTTATTATCTATATTAATAGTATTTGGTAATAGTTCACTAGCTTTTATACAGTCATTTGTAATATAATAATCATTATATTTATCAAATAACTCGTTTGAACTTCCACCCAAAAATTCTATTATTTCTGAACCAAAAAAGTTAATTTTATATGTTCCACTTAGTCCTTTAAAATATTCTTTGATAGTTATAGGTGGTGTAGTAGGTGATGTATTTTTATCATCTGAACAGCTTAAAAAAATAAAAGAAATAACGACAATAAGAATAAATCTTTTCATTAATTACTCCAAATTAATTGAATTAAAAGTTTTTATCACAGTGTTAGCAATTTATCAATAAAAGAATTATGTAATTGATAATTTATGTAAGTTGTAAAAAATAAAGCAATAGTAAAAGAATAAAACCATATTCCCTTTGGCATAATGGAAAGATAGAAAGAAGTCATAGTGAAGATATTATATTCCAATAATATTTTTTATTATAAAAAAGATTTTATTGTTTATTGAATAAACAGGAAAATTTATATAAAAAGTGTAAAGTGATGCTTAAAAAATTTTTATTTAATTTTTTAAAATAAAACAGGCTTGAAATATCAGTGATTATTTAACGCGCCCAGCAGGAATCGAACCCACAACCTTTTGATCCGTAGTCAAACG
>JAAGKN010000527.1_pt1 | contig 63971 bp, 52 predicted proteins | sample 6206371 | NCBI WGS metagenome assembly JAAGKN01 (sample SAMN11533720, study PRJNA540317) | gut metagenome | isolation source: fecal pellets from male and female animal of same cohort | host: Peromyscus leucopus | place: USA:CA | collected 2017
AAATGTTGCCAAATCGTTGCCAACACTTAAACAAATTTGCTTGAAACCCGCATAAACACTAGGTTTCTAAAATCCCATTTCATCACTCGAACTCAATCGTCGCCGGCGGCTTCGGACTCATATCATAACAAACCCGATTCACATTCTCCACCTCCGCCAGAATCCGTTCCGTAATCCTCTCCAGCACATCCCAGTCCACCTTCTCAACAGATGCCGTCATCGCATCAATGGTATTGATCGCACGGATGATCACCATATACTCAAACACTCTTGCATTGTTCTTCATGCCCACCGACTTGAAATCCGGAACCACCGTAAAATACTGCCATACCTTCTTATCCAATCCCGCCTTTGCAAATTCTTCCCGCAGGATCGCATCCGACTCACGGACTGCCTCAAGCCTGTCTCTGGTGATTGCTCCCAGACACCGCACGCCCAGACCGGGACCTGGGAACGGCTGACGGTATACCATGTCATGAGGAAGCCCCAGCTCCACACCACAGGCGCGCACTTCGTCTTTAAAAAGCTGCTTTAACGGCTCAACTAATTCAAACTTCAGATCTTCCGGAAGACCACCCACATTATGATGCGACTTTACCATCTTCGCAGTTTTCGTGCCGCTCTCAATAATATCGGGATAAATCGTTCCCTGCCCTAAGAAATCGATTCCTTCCAGTTTTCTTGCCTCTTCTTCAAAAACACGAATAAACTCTCCGCCAATAATTTTCCTCTTCTGTTCAGGATCAGCCACATTCTCAAGCTTACCAAGGAAACGCTCGGAAGCGTCCACATAAACCAGGTTTGCATGCAACTCGTCACGGAACACTTTTACAACACTTTCCGATTCATTCTTACGCATCAATCCGTGATTTACATGCACGCATACCAACTGCTGCCCGATTGCTTTGATCAGCATCGCCGCAACTACGGAAGAATCCACGCCGCCAGACAATGCCAGCAAAACCTTTTTGTCACCTACTTGCTGGCGAATCAGTTCTACTTGGTCCTCAATAAAATTTTTCATGTTCCAGTTGGCTTGCGCCCCACAATCTTCAAAGATAAATTTCTTAAGTGTCTCCCGGTCCGGAAGATCGTTTAACTGTGTCTCACATTTAGACTGCGGGTAATCTATGGAAAGCATCGGAATACCCATATCGTAAAGCTCCGGTCTGACTTCTACTGCCTTTCCGTCAACGATACGGTTTTCCCCGCCATTTAACAGAATACCTTTAACATTCTCCAAAGCCTTCAGTTCATCCACTGTAATATCATGGGGATGTATTTCACTGTACACTCCGAGATCACGGATTTCCCGGGCAATAACAGTATTACTTGTGCTGCCCAAATCCAAAATTACGATTAGATCTTGTTTCATAGGAAAAAGCCTCCTTGTCCTTGGTTTTGCCGTTTCAGTTATCTTTCATTTTGCCAAATATGCACATGCAAAATGCTGTTGCATTCTAATTATATAGTAAGCCTCCCCCATAAAGCAATAAATTTACTCTAAAACATAATATATAGTATTAAAAACCACCAAAAGCAGTTTATATCCCTTCATATTGTAATATTTATATTCAAAATTATTGCATTTACTTCCCAAACGTAGTATTCTATATATCAACAAAAGCTGCCCATTCTTTTAAGACAGCCGGAATATCAGTAATTTATATAGAGAAGGTTTTACGACATGAGAGAAGCGTTTCATATCATCAGCGACGGCTCCTGTGATCTGCCTCAGAAGCTGACACAGGAAAAAAATATCACGGTAGTTCCCTTTTATGTATCTTTTGATGATGAACATTATTTTAAAGAAAATGTAGAGATTGGTATTCGCGACTTTTACCAGCAAATGGTAGATCGTAAGGGCGTATACCCCAAGTCTTCCATGCCTTCTATTCAAGATTATCAAGAAGCATTTCTGCCTTTTGTTGAGGCTGGAACACCTGTGATCTGTATTTGCATCACCACGAAATTCAGTGGCTCCATGCAATCTGCAGTCAATGCCCGGTCACTCCTTCTGGAAAAGTATCCTCATGCCGAGATCACCGTCATTGACGCTACTATCAATACGGTTTTGCAGGGTCAGTATGTATTGGAGGCGGTAAACTTACGAGATAACGGCGTCAGCTATCAGGATACGGTAGCACGGCTGGAAGAGATCAAAAGCACCGGAAGAATTTTCTTTACGGTAGGAAATATGGAGTATTTAAAACATGGTGGCCGCATCGGCAAAGTAGCTGCTCTTGCAGGAAGCGTTCTCGATATCCGCCCTGTGATCACACTAAAACAAGGTGAGATATTTCCTTCCGGTCTTGACAGAGGACGGAAGCGCACCTTAAAGAAAGTTCAGGATCTTCTTTTAGAATATTTGCGGGAAAGTAATCTAGGAATCGACTGCTACAGCCTGGCTGTAGGATACGGATATGACCGCGAAGAGGGACTTACTTTCCGCGATCAGGCAATAGCCCTTCTCCAAAGTAAAGGTTATCACATAAACGAAATACCCGTTTATCAAATCGGAGCTACTATTGGCGTGCATACCGGTCCCTATCCGCTCGGCTTTGGAATCATTGAGAAAGCGATTCACGCGTAATTAAAAACCGGATTCCTATTCTCACGATTCAATCCACTGAATAAACGCTGTTTTATCTGCACTGTTATATCCGGCATTCCTATAAAAGTCCAGTGTTTTTTGCTGTTTTGAACCCGTCAGCAGCATCATCTTATAGCAGTTCTGCCTCTGTGCAATTTCTTTTGCATAGTTCAGACATTCCGTGGCATATCCTTTGCCTCTGTGGTCTGCATGGGTGACAACATTCTCTACAAATGCATATGGGCGCACATTCCTTGTCAGATTCGGGATGATAACGCATACACATGATGATACAATTTTTTCATCCACTACTTTTACAATAAGGTGATGATTTTCATCCTGTATGATCTGCCTCCATGTGTCCGCCAGATGCTCAGACATTTCCGGAACGGACTCCTCGTGCAGATATAAATATAACTCTAAGATTTCCTGTAGATCGTTTTCATTTGCTTCACGTACCATAGTTCCCTATTATTTCCTTAACCCAAACATCCTCTGCGCTAAATCCCGGTTTCATGGCTGCCTCGATCATCTGAAACTCCTTCGGATAAATACAATTCAAAAAAGTTCCGTTGCTGATTCCTTCAAGCACCTTCTCGTAATCCATAAAAACGACTTTCTCCACTTCACTTTCCTGAAGAACAAGCTGATCCTCAACTACGGATTTCTCATAAAGATATACCGGGCTGATTTCCCAATCCTTAAATGGTCGTCCCCAAAAAGTATTTTCCACATATCCCTCATGAAAACCGATAAATCTTAAATCTTCTTTCTCGGCAATAATGCCAAGCTCCTCCTCCAATTCTCGCAGTGCAGAAGTCTCAAAGTCATCGCCCGCCTGAACATGTCCGGCGGAAGAAATATCATAACATCCCGGATAGGCATCCTTATGCTCACCGCGCTTCTGCAACAACACATCCAGCCCGCCATCCGCTCTTTTTCTTATGACCCATATATGTACGGTTCGATGGAGATCACCATCCTGATGAACCATGCCTCTCTCCTTCACATGACCCGTAGTTTCTCCGTCCTTCCCGCAGACATCCAACAGTTCCATCTCTTTGCCATTCAACACGCTGCGGTACCAACTGCCATCTTTGCGATAACAGAGTTTTAAGGAAAAGAAAGGTGTCTCTTGCCTAAGCAGTTCCAAAAACAAAACATCACCGTCCCAAAGATTGAGACTTCCAATCTTATCTTTATCCACCCATTCCAGCTTTCCTTCGTCGCATTCTCTCAGAGTTCCCTCAAACTCATCCGCAGTATAGAGGCACATATACTCTGTGGGATAGTCCTCATAAGAAAAAGTGATGATTCCCCGGAATCTGTAAGAAATAAGCGTCAGCCCGGTCTCTTCCTTCACTTCCCGCAAAAGACAGTCCTCCGGGCTTTCACCTTCCTCAAAGTGTCCGCCTACGCCGATCCACTTATCTTTATTCACATCATCTTTTTTAGATATTCTGTGTAACATCAGATATTGCCCATCTTTCTCGATGTAACACAGCGTGGTAAGTCTGCTCTTCATAATCAGCCAAGCATCTCCCCGACAATTTTATTCACCAATCCGCCATCGGCTTTGCCCTTTACTCTCGGCATCAGTTCTTTCATCACTTTTCCCTTATCTTTAGCAGAAGGCTCCGTAATACCCAGCGTTTCAAACACTTCTTTTACCTGTGCCCGGATAGCTTCCTCACTCATCTCTTCAGGCGCAAATTCCTGATAAACTGTCAGTCTGATTCTACAGGCTTCCTTAATGTCCTCTCTGTCTGCGGGTGCCAGCTCCATAGTCTCTTTTGTCTGCTTGATCTCTTTCTTGACTACCTCAAACTCCTCTGCTTCCGTGAGATCATCGCGCTTGTCGATCGCCTTGTTTTTGAGGGCCGAAAGCAGCATGGACAGCGCATCCTTTCTGTCTTTGTCTCTGTTTTTCATGGCGTCCATCATCTGGGAGCGCACTTCTTCGATCATACTCATTTTAATGTCCTATTCCTTTCTTGTAACCTATTAAATCTCCCTTATTATATCCCATCAGTTATAAGCATACCATGACAGGTAATCTCTAAGACCACCCGCCATATAAAGCAATCTATATCACAAACTGTTTATTCCAATTCCACCGTGGCCGGCGGTTTTCCAGTACAATCGTATAGTACACGATTAACCCCCTTCACCTCATTCACGATCCGGTTCGTTACCTTTCCGATTACTTCCCACGGAAGCTGCGCCGCCTCTGCTGTCATAAAGTCGCTTGTCTCCACCGCGCGCAACGCTACTGCGTAGTCATAAGTCCTCTCGTCCCCCATAACTCCCACAGACCGCATATTCGTAAGTGCCGCAAAATACTGCCCCAGCCCTTTATCGATACCCGCCTTAGCAATTTCCTCTCGATAAATATAATCTGCCTCCTGCACCATTCTTACCTTTTCCGCCGTCACTTCACCGATAATGCGAATGCCAAGTCCCGGTCCCGGAAACGGCTGACGGAACACAAGATGCTCCGGAATACCTAACTCCAGTCCGGCTTTTCTTACTTCATCCTTGAAAAGCATACGGAGCGGTTCAATAATCTCTTTAAAATCAACATAATCCGGCAAACCGCCCACATTATGATGTGATTTGATCACAGCCGACTTACCCAGCCCCGACTCAATCACATCAGGGTAAATAGTCCCCTGAACCAAAAAGTCCACAGCACCGATCTTCTTTGCTTCTTCCTCGAATACCCGGATAAATTCCTCACCAATAATCTTTCTCTTCTGCTCAGGCTCTGTCACACCCGCCAGTTTCTCGTAGAAACGTTCCTGCGCATTGACACGGATAAAATTCAAGTCATATGCCCCGTCCGGTCCGAATACTTCTTCTACCTCATCCCCTTCATTTTTACGAAGAAGACCGTGATCCACAAACACGCATGTCAACTGTTTACCCACTGCCTTCGCCAAAAGGACTGCTGCCACGGAAGAATCCACGCCACCGGAAAGCGCACACAATACCTTTCCATCGCCAACCCTATCGCGGATTGCCTGAATCGTCGTCTCCACGAAAGAGTCCATCTTCCAGTCTCCACTGCAACCGCATATATTCATCACAAAATTCCGAATCATTGTCATACCTTCCACGGTATGCATTACTTCCGGATGAAACTGAACCGCATATAATCCCTTTTCAGGACATTCTATCGCGGCAACCGGACAGACCGGAGTATGCGCCGTCACTTTGAATTCCGCAGGTGCTTTCTCAATATAATCGGTATGGCTCATCCAGCAGATCGTCTTCTCAGACACGCCATCAAACATCACCGCACTTTGATCTACTTCCACCTCAGTTCTACCGTATTCACTGACAGGTGCGGTCGTCACCTTACCGCCCAGCAGATGTGCCATAAGCTGAGAACCGTAACAGATACCCAGAATCGGTATCCCCAACTCAAAAATCTCTTTATCACACAGCACAGCCCCTTCACCATACACACTATTCGGTCCGCCAGTAAAAATAATTCCTTTCGGAGCCATCTCTTTTATCTTCTCAAGACTCAAACTATACGGATGAACCTCGCAATACACATTACACTCTCTGACTCTTCGCGCGATCAACTGATTATACTGCCCGCCGAAATCCAACACAATAACTGTTTCTCTCTCCATTTTATCTCTCCGTTTCCATTCTGGTATAACTTCTTTCAACTCTCATCCTTCCCCTAGAGATGATTTTCCTCTCAACATGACATGACTTAGTTGTCCTTAGGCGGCGTTCTTCGACGCCATAGTACAACTTCATGTTTAAATGTACTGACTGCTTCCTCACAACCCGGAGAATGCGCGCTTTTTGCATTCTCCTAGAGATGATTTAGATATACTTAGACCATGTATTTTATGGTCTTAGTATATCTTCATCTCTTATTATATGGCACGTCCAAAACCCCTGTCAAAACATATTTGCCTTCACTCACCATCTTCACTTACCATCCGCATTAGTCTCTTTATAGAGCACCGATACACAATCCATGCCAAACCCTGCCTTTTTGTAAAAAGCATGATTATGCTCTATTGAAATCAGCTGTATCGTCCCTATTCCTTTTTCATACAAGCGTTTCTCCAAATCAAACAAAAGCGTCTTGCCGATTCCTTTCCTTTTCCATTCGGGCACAACAAACAACTCCGAAACAAAGAAAAAATCTACGTCCGCATAAGGGTCGACAAATCCAATTACAGCGCCTATGATTTCATGATTGCAAACCGCTGCAACTCCATAAGACTCGTAATTCCCCATAATTGAACCGATTCTTCGCGCCGCTTTTTCATCGGTCCAATTTTCATTCCACGGGTCTTCAGCATATGCTCTTTTCATCGCCAAAGCCATAGCTTGTACATCATCTTTTGAAATAACTCTGTAATCCACACTACACCTGCTTTCCCCTCATCGCCTTTTCCCATTTCCCACTATGATACCTGATTTCATAACAGATTCCGCGGAACATCCAGTCGATCGTCATCGCAATCCAGATCCCGATCAGCCCCAACTGAAACACATTACTGAAAAAGTATGCCGTACCGATCCGAAACACCCACATCGAAGCGATAGCAATCACCATCGTCCACATCACATCGCCTGCCGCACGCAGTGTATTTGGCAGGCTGAATGACGGCACCCACGCAAACATACACATCACGGCATGATAGCGGATGACCTGCACAGCCAGCTCCTCTGTCTCCGGCGTCAGATGGTAAAGTAAAAGCATTTTCCGGCACAAAAGAATCATGATCACCGATACAGCAATCATACAGATACTCGTCAAACGCATCAATTTTTTCGTATAAAATCTGGTCTGCTTATAATCTCCCGCGCCAATACAATAGGAAGTCACGGAAAGAAGCGCCATATTGATCGCCATCCCCGGCAAAATATTGAAATTTGCCACTGTACCACAGACCGCGTTAGCGGCGATTGCCGACGTACCGAATGTAGAAACCAGACCAAGCAACAATATTTTTCCTAGCTGAAAAAGGCTGTTCTCCAAACCGTTCGGTATGCCAATAAACAAAATCTTTTTAATCTGCTCCATGTTGAGCCGTGCAGTCACACGGCGCTTAAAACAGATAACCCTGTCTTTTTGAAATAACAAATAAAAAATAATTCCCGCTGCAACAGTTCTGGAAAAAGTGGTAGAAATTGCAGCCCCCGCTACGCCCATCTTAAAACCGAAAATCAGAAGCGCATTTCCGATCAGATTCAATATGTTCATTAATAAAGAAATGTACATCGTCGTCTTAGAATCACCCATCGCCCGAAAAAGCGCCGCACAGCCGTTATAAAGCGCCAACGGACAGATAGAGAGTCCGGTAATGATCAGATAAGTGGTTGCGCTGTTCATGACATCCGCCTCCACCTGCCCGAAAATCGCACGAAGAATTGTCTTATGCCACCCGATCAGTATGACCGTAGTGACTACGGAGGTATAAAGCAGGAAAAGAACCATCTGCCACGCAGACCGTCCTGCTGCTTCTTCATTTCGCTGTCCCAAAGCATGTCCTGCCACAACGGCGCCGCCGGTGGCGAGTGCCGCAAAGACCTGAATGACCAAAATATTGATATTGTCCACCAAGGAAACACCCGATACAGCCGCCTCGCCCACGCCGGAGATCATGACAGTATCCAGCATACCGACTAGGATAGCCAGAAGCTGTTCCATGATCAAGGGCAAAATCAGTTTTTTAAGATCAGCGTTACTATAAAACGTTCCCTGTGTTTCTTCTCTTTCTTTTGTCCGCACCGCATGTCACGTCCTTACATAGATTCTGAGCGATTCTTAACTTATTCTATGCCTGTTTACAATTAATGTAAAGCACATTAATCAGAATCTAACATACATGCTGATGCAGATATTTTTCTCTGGTTGCCAGTCCACCACGGATATGCCGCTCTGATTTATTGACATCCAGCACTTTTCTTGCTTCCGCCGCCAGTGACGGGTTTAACTGAGCAAGGCGGTCTGTTACGTCTTTATGTACCGTACTCTTACTAATTCCAAACTCCTTCGCCGTCTGTCTCACCGTAGCATTATTCTCAATGATATAATTTGCAATCTGAATTGCACGTTCCTCAATATAATCTTTCAAAAGGAAACCCCTCAGAACACTTTTTTACATTGTATGAAGTGTTCTGAGGGGTTATGACTCAAATTGCCGATTGAAAAATAAGGTCATCAGACTTATTTTTCAACCTATACTCTTCCAAATCAATGTTCGGCTATTATATCTACTTTATTTCTCCGCTAGTATGAGTTAATTTACATATTCTATTACTCCACTCAATCTTTCTATATCATCATTGCTCCAATATTGATTATTCCAACGGTAATATATGTTTTTTCGTTTCTTAAATATCCGGAATGGCTCTTTCGTATTATCATATATATGCAGGATATCACAAATCTCAACTAATCTCGGTATCAAAGCAAGCGCCTTATCATATCTTGATCTGATTTTTTCTTCCGGAACACCATGCCCGCCCAGTGCTTCTCTTGCGTGTACTCTTGCAACATTTATATCCACATTAGATGTCAAAACATAAATTCCCCTGACAAAATACCCCTGTTCTTTCGCTTTTTTCAATAGCAACAGATTTCTATCGGTAGACAGCACCGTTTCAAAAGTAAAATCCTTTTTATTTTCTATCATGTATTCTCGCAATTCTTCCGCCTTAACTGCTGCTTCCAGATCAGTGCATAAAGTTGTCCTTTTTATATCATCTGCATTAATATACTCCCCACCAGTCTTTGCCATCTGCGTAATTGTCGATTTACCACTTCCATTTGGTCCTGCAAAAACAATGACTTCCGGAAGCCTTACCACATTATTCTCCGACATACTCACGCCTCCCGTCCGGATATTCAAGATACGCTTTTTTTGTTTCATCATCATATCCTGCAATGGGCAAACCTTTTATTTTTCTCACTTCATTGTCTATTCTTATGGATTCCTTGAATCTAAATGTTAATTCTTCATCAGGGATTCCGCAGGTAGAATCTAATTCATTTATAATTGTCATTTTTTCTCCTCTCCAAATTTATATACATTAATGCATAAAACAAACTATTTTTATGCTTATGATATCCACCACCAATTTTCTTGTTTTTTACATTGTACTCTATCTCAAAGATTTGTTCAATCGCTCTTATTTGGTCGTATTCTAAATCCTCTTTCAGCTGATTCTGAATATACGCTTTGAATGTAGCTGTGTTTTTTCCTACGGTATCTACATAATATCCCCTGACCAGAAATGCCTGTTCCCATACTTATATTTCAGGTTCGCATGCTTTTCGAATATCATTAGAGAACTTTTCCCTTTCAAATATCCTACAATTTCTGATACTGAGTATTTGGGTAGTATCTGTACCAGCATATGAATGTGATCGGGACAGCATTCTACTTCTATGATCTCTATTCCTTTTCTACGGCATAGTATTCCCAGTATCTGTCCTACATCTGCCTTGATATCTTTATATATCTTTTCTTCGTTTCATCTGTCTTTAAGACTTTTGTACGTTCTGCAAATGTCCTGCTTTCTCTCATCCACTATACCTCCTTTAACGGAAATACAGTGCTGAATACCGGAACACCACCATAACGTCCTTCCAAATATGCCTTATCAATTCTCTGATCAAATCTGGCATTGTACTCTTCCAACGAATAAATATCACTTTCTCCGTCCTTGCGCTTATTCACAAACCAGATTTCATCCCGGCGTAATAGATCAAAATCAAGCAAACGAGATTCATGTGTTGTAACTATCAACTGAATATTCTTTTTTGATGCCATCTGTAAATAAGAATCCACAAATTTATAAGTCAGACTCGGATGAAGACATCTATCCAATTCATCTATCACATATGTCTTTCCCTCATCAGATAACAAAATCTCTAATAAATCCAAAATTCTAACCGTTCCATCAGATTCCTCTGACATCTCATACAACGTCTCGTTTCTATTATGTGAAAATTGTATTGTTCTACATACTACATCGTTGTCTTTTATTTCTAGCATAAAAAAGTCTCTTGGACTACGCATTATCAATCCCTTAATATGTCTTTCCTGATTCTTTTGCTCACTTGAAATTAATTTTTCAATCCTTTTAACAACACTTTCTCTTTCCGATTTTGATAAATGGGACAAAACCTTTTCTGTCGGAACTTCCACCATTTTGAAGCCTGTTATCCCTGTTCCAAAAGCTTCTATCAAATTACATACTTCTTTCACATTCTTTGTATCAGCCATATAAGAATAATTAGAAATAGGTTCATCCGGATAATTAATGTCCAATACTCTTTCCATCCACAAATAGACTTCTCTTAATATCGATGCTCTCTCAAATTTTTCATAAAGTGTTCTTTTATTACGATTCATAATAGAAAGAAAAAGCACACTATTATCATCCTGAATGTCCTCTGCATAAACATCCATTTTTTCACGCAGCCCTTTTGTATTCAACAGGCTTCCAAACTCATATTTTCCCGCTAAAATATCTCTACTAAAAATCAACTTTTCTTTGTTATCAGCAGTCAATTCTATCAGCCATTCTGAACAAAATTCACCTCTACTCAAAAGAATTTCAAACCCATATGCATAATATTTTCCGTTTAGCTTAATTTCCACCTCAAAATAACTTGGTTTTGCTTTATTACCATTATCTGTTTTGCAATATTGTTCTGTATATCCATCCGGCAACTCATCAATAACTGTATCGCGCATAAAATCCATGGCTTTTACTAAATTTGACTTTCCTGATGCATTAGCCCCAAATACCGCAGCAAACTTCAACAGCCTTAAATTACCATCATCACCAGTATGTTCCTTCTTATTTCTAACTTTTCCGGCAATCATAGAAAATTCTTCAGTTTTTCCATCTTCCTTTGCATTAAATGATAAAAAATTTCTAACATTAAATCTAATCAACATAGTATTCACCTCATTATTACGATTAATCTTAGGTGATTTTTTCACTTTTGCCAATTATTTTATTGTTTTTCTCACTTATTCATTACAATCCTTCTCGTTCTTCATATTGCTATATTCTTTTACAAACACAAAAAGAGCAGACCAGCCCACTCTCTACGGTCTATATCTGCCCTTGCGTTGTATTAGTTAATTTTTTGGGACCATTTGTTCCCCACCATTTGTTTATAAATCTTGTTTTATCTATATAAAAGTTGTTACTTACTCTGTTTTTTATCCGTTTTTTTCTCAAAAGCAATAAACTCTCAGCACCTATTTTGCCCGAAACCCTTCCTCAATCCTATCACCGATCAACGTACTTCTCTCCAGCATAGGCTTATAACATGTTCCGGGGAAAACATGGTAACTATTAATCTCCTCTCCTGTCGAAAAATAGATCGCGTTCCCGTTAATCTCACAACTGTCCATAGTGCCCTCATCATAATCTTTCTGCACGATATAATAGGGCTGCCACAGATTTTGTTTGATAAAAACACCTGCATCCGTAACATACTGGTCCCAATAGGGGCTTACCGAAACGATTATGCAAAACATCAATCCCCCTGTTACAATACTACAAAATCCTCTTTTCTTTTCACTAAGATATTCGCCTACCGCAATCATGACCACTGCGATCAGAAACGCAAGTCCATATCTGATAAAAGGCGCCATCAAAAACCATACGGCAAGATTTCCCCATATGGCAAGATGCAGCACAATAAGCTGCCATCGTATCTTCTGCTTTCTCAACACTCTCATAACTAACATCACGATCTGCAAAACAGAACTCAATATGACTGCTCCGAGAAACATCTTTTCATAACGGAACTGATGCTCCCACCAAACCGGCAGCCACTGACTTATCGGCATATCTATCTTATCCACATCATACAGACATCGTCCCCAAACCTTAATCTGAGCGGCATCGTGCAGAAGATATTCCTTCGGAATCTTCCATACAGTTTGAAAAAGATCGATTCCTTCAAAGGGATAAAGCAGCCATCCTGAAATAAAATAATTTCTGACCAGAAAGGGACATATCACCATACCACCACAAAAAAGATAAACGACAATCTCTTTCCACTTTTTATCTCTGATCAGACAAGCAGCAGGATAAATTACAATCAGTACAAGCAGACAGGAGGAAAATTTCAAAGTAGCTGTAAAGACCGCCGCAACTGCCAGCAGGGAATACACTGTCACATCCGAATCTCCTTCAAACAGATTCTCACACCATGCCGTGATAATAAACAACACAAAAAACATCGTCGCATAATCCGTTGCCGGGGACATACTGCGGATCACATTCACCAACGTATAGAGCAAAATACCTATTCTCATCATATCCGTAACATGATTTCCATGCTTGCGAAAATCTCTTAATCCATGAAAAGCGTAGATACACATAACGATTTCCAGAAAGCCTGTCGTAGTGTGCAGAGAACGACCAAACAGCCACTTTAAGCTGAATATGGAAGCAAATGCCAGATAAGAACTATTATAAGCATAATGAAGCTGCAGATTGCCGATTCCTTTGACCATACCGTACTCTTCATAAATTCGAATCGATGCAGCATGATAGATATTCGTATCCGTATGAAATTCCCCTCTGGATGTAAAAAATGCGATCAACAAAATAAAGCAGCAATAAAAAAATCCTTCCCACGAACATATAACAGGAAGATACGCCCGCCATAGCCGCACAATCTTTTTTCGGTTAATATATCCGCTTAGAAGGGCGGCAGCCAGAAGCATCCCCTGGGCAAAGACGCCTATTTTTGCAAAAATACTAAAGAATTCTACACAAACAGTAATCACTATGACACCTGCTATGAGGTATGCGATCAATGAAAAGTTCCTATTCTTAAACAAATTCAACGCACCAATCCCAATCAGCACGCAAACTATAAAAATATATCCCCAACTCAATATGACTGATAGCACGCTCTTTTCTCCTCCTATGTTCCGGTACTTATTCCATAAATATAAGTTCCGTAATAGATTCTGCTATTAGAATTATTATTATTCCATCCGTGCCGTAAAGTATACGAAATATACATCTCCTTCGCTGTCATCATCAAACAATTCCAGATATGAGATTGAGAAGTCTTTCTCACCCGTTGGCACTTCAAATACCAGAAGACCGGTCTCTTCTTCATCGATGCCCAGCTCATATGTTGATAAAAACTGCTCGTCGCTTACCGGATCTGTATATGCGGTAATCGGGAAATCATAATCGTCGGCACCGTCACTGTTCCACTGAATCTGGAAATCAGTATCATACATTTCAATAGATTCACTAAATGTATTCTTAACCGTTACTTCTGCAACAAGTATGCAATTACCATCTGCTGGCTGATATCCGTTATACTCCTCACACAAATATGCGCTGTTAACAGTATAATTGAAGAAATATGTCTGCATGGTATCGCCGAAGCGTCCCTCATAATAGCCTCCGGTACTGCCCTCTTCTTCTACCTCAAGTTCTTCTTCAACTTCAGGTTCTTCCGTAACCTCAGGCTCTTCCGTAACCTCAGGCTCTTCACGGCTTTCCTCAACTTCCTGTCTCTCTTCTCTTACACTGCTTACGCTGCCTCTTTCTTCTCCGCATCCAACCAAGCATACAGACAATGCGATTCCCGCCAATACATAAGAAAATTTCTTCACTTCTTCATTCCTCCTGCATATTAAAGTATTATATTTCAAATTTTCCGATTATCTCGTCTAACTGCTTAACAACACCATCCAGCTCATGCATAGCCTGACCTATATTGCCCATTTCCTTATTCTGGTCCTCGACTCTGCTGTTAACTTCCTGACTTGCCGCGGACAGTTCCTGCGTCTCGCTCGATATACCGGAGAATGTATCCACGATCTCATTCTTGTTAACATTCAGATTATCAACCGCATCCTCAAGTTCATTGATATCACTTCCCATACTTGTGATATCTTCACTGATCTGCTGGAATACTCCCTGCGTATCTGCCATCGCTGTCATACTCTCTGTCGTTGTAGACTGCATCTCTCCGATCTGTGCACTGACATTCTTAATCTCATTCTGTATCTCCGTGATGATCTGGTTAATGTTCTGTGTTGCTGATGTCGTCTGACTCGCAAGCTGTCCGATCTCCTCTGCAACGACCGCAAATCCTCTGCCGGCTTCACCTGCTCTGGCTGCTTCGATTGACGCATTCAGTGCAAGCAGAGACGTTTGCGTTGCAATTTCGCCAATCGTCTTACTGATACCGTCGATAGAAACTGACTTCTGTGACAGGCTGTTAGCCGTCTCATATGTAGCATCCTGTATCTCACGGCTCTGGTTGATCTTCTCAGACAACGCTCCGACCGTATGCATTCCTTCATCACACTGCTGAACGGCTGCATTAGCAACTTCGTTCATCTTCTCCATTCGCTCGGCAACCTGTGTCAGCTTGTCAGCAAAATCTGCCAGATTTTCATTGGCGTGCTGTGTCTGCTGTGCCACATCATCAATGGCAAGAACGATCTGTTCTACCGTATCTTTAACCGAAGCATTATTTGTAACCGTACTCTCAACGGAGCCTTCCACATTCTCAAACTGTGTACGCAATATACCGGACGATTCCATCATCTGCTGTACGATCTCATGAAGTGCATAACGCATTTCCTGTATCGCGCGATCCATGACAGCCATCTCGTCCTTCCTCTTCGGGCTGAGTGCACCATCCTTGAGCTGCAGCTTTAATTCTCTAAGTTCCGTAACCTCGTTCTGCATGATCAGAATCGGTTTGGTGAAAGTTCCACTGTAAATCACCACGATAATTGCCGCTATAATGGCTGACACAATCATGATCATTATTGAAAACTTAAAGAGCTCTACTACTACCTGATTATAAACATCTGCAGGAGTAACAACAACGATGTTCCATCCGCTGCTGCCAACCGGCCACGCCTTTAAATATTTTTCCTCACCATCATAATCCGTCATCTTATCTCCGGATGAAATTGCGTTAACATATGCTCCGTCCAGAACATCCTTCATGACATGAGTGGTCGTAGCAGTAGACATAAATTCCGAATTCTGATGCATCAGGATAGAACCCGAATTGTTTACAAGAAAAGCATAACTTCCGTCCGAAGTATCTACGATCTCATCTAACAGGCTGAACAATGTAGGAAGCTGCAGATCCATACTGATTACTCCGGTACTGCCGTCCTTACACGTAAATTCCTCCGCGATGGGCACTACCATATTGCCGGTAACGGAATCCAAAAACGGTTCACAGCATACTTTGCCTTCTCCCTCAATTGCTCCTGCATACCACGAACGCCCTGAAAAGTCCCATCCCTCTTCCGGGATCCATCCGGCACCATCATAATACTCTCCGTCTGCAAATCCGACATAAATATCTGTTGTATTCTCGTTTGCCTCTGTCAATGCCTTCAGATAATCCCACAGTTTCTGCCTGTCCAGCGTCTCCTGTTTCGTCATATAAACAATGGTGGAATCAAGCACCGCAGAATTACCTTCAAGCCATTCATTAACTTTCGATGCATAATATTCTGCCGAAATCTTGTACTGTGCATTATTCATATCGGCGATTCGATTTTTTGCCACCGTCAATACGCATAATATGGCTACCAACATGCAGCCAATACAGATAATTGAAAAAAATGTTGTTAGTTTTGCTCTGATTTTCATAGCACTACCCCCTAAAAACTTGTATCCCCTTCATCCTGCGTGAGTTCCCCTTCCCCGCTGTTACTATTGTACTAAAAAACTCCCCGGAAATCAATTGCTTCATACAATTCTTCTCACAGATACAATACTCCTGTAAGTCGCAGACGTAATCTTAATTCCGGTTCTCTCCGTGCTGGCATGAACAATCTGCCCGTTTCCTATGTATATTCCCACATGTCCGCCATAATAAATGATATCACCGGGCTGTGCCTCCGAGTAAGATACCGCTTTCCCCACTCCCGACTGAGCATAGGAACTTCTCGGAAGTGAATAGCCAAACGCCTGATAAACCGCCATCACAAACCCGGAGCAATCTGCCCCGTTCGTCAGGCTGGTTCCGCCCGCAACATATGGATTTCCTATATACTTACAAGCAAAATCTGCAATCTGCTGTCCCCTGCCGCCACCGGAAGATGATGAAGAAGTTCCCGAACTTTGGTTTTGACTGCCGGAATTATCCCCTGAAGAAGTGTTGGAACCACTGTTTGAAGAATCATTATTTGAAGAGTCACTGTCAGAAGAATTACTGTCAGAATTTTGTGAATCTCCCTGCGCGGCAAGCATCGCCTCCTGCTCCGCCCTCCTGCGCTCTTCCTCCTCTTTGCGCTTACGTTCTTCCTCTTCTCTTCGTTTACGTTCTTCTTCCTCCAACTTCTTGATCTGCGCTGTCTCCTGTTTAATTCTTGCAGTATAGGCTGCCGCTTCCTGCTTTGCTCTGGCAAGAACCAGATTATAATTCTCATATTCTTCCTGCTTGCGTGCTAAAACTTCTTCCACATAGGTCTGCTCTTCCTCTAACTCGGTTTTGGAAGTTTCCAGTTCAGACTTTTCCTCTTCAAGAGTATCCTGAAGATCAGCCACTTCCTGCACAACAGCCTTATATTCTTCCAGAAGTTTCCGGTCATACTCATACAGTTCCTCAATATAACTCGCCTTGTTCAACATATCGCTCATATTTTCAGAGCTGAAAAAAATCTGTAAATAAGAGGCTTCACCCCTCTCGTACATAAACTGTATGCGGACTTTCATGGACTCATACTGCTCATCCTTCTCGGCTACCGCGGCATCATACTCAATCTGTGTCTGCGCGATGTCTGCCTCCTTATTCGCGATTGCCTCCTCGATCAGATTGATATCTGTCAGAAGTGCGACCATCTCGGCATCCAGTTCTTCAATCTCTTCACCGATATCAGCCTGTGCACCCTTATAATCTGAGATCTGCTGATTAACACTATTTAATTGAGACTGGTTGTTCTTAAGATCATTTTGAAGATCAGAAATAGTGGTAGCCGATACCGGATCTACCACCAGCAGAAACAATATAAAAGATATTGCGACACATATCGCCTGTATATATCTTTTCTTCATTCTTTCGTGCCTCTTCTGTCATTGTGTGAATACGCGCCGTGCCCTTACAGCTCACAGTTGTTAACAGTTCTCGGGAACGGAACCACATCACGGATATTACCCATACCTGTCAGATACATAACACATCTTTCAAATCCAAGTCCGAACCCTGCATGTCTTGCAGAACCGTATTTTCTAAGATCAAGATAGAACTGATAATCCTCTTTATTCAGTCCCATTTCTTCCATTCTCTTCTCCAATACCTCCAGATTATCCTCTCTCTGGCTGCCGCCGATAATCTCACCGATTCCCGGCACAAGACAGTCCATAGCCGCCACCGTCTTGCCGTCCTCATTCAGCTTCATATAGAATGCCTTGATCTCCTTCGGATAATCCGTCACAAACACAGGACGCTTAAATTCCTGCTCCGTCAAATATCTCTCATGCTCGGTCTGCAGATCACAGCCCCAGGATACTTTATATTCAAACTCGTCATTATGCTTCTCAAGAATACTGATTGCGTCCGTATATGTCACATGTGCAAAGTCGGAGTTGAGCACATGATTCAATCTCTCAATCAGTCCCTTATCCACGAACTGATTAAAGAAATTCATCTCCTCCGGCGCATTATCCAACACATAACGGATCACGTGTTTGAGCATTGCCTCCGCAAGCATCATATCATCTGTCAGATCTGCAAAAGCGATCTCCGGCTCGATCATCCAGAATTCCGCCGCATGTCTGGTCGTATTGGAATTTTCCGCACGGAACGTAGGACCGAACGTATACACATTCTTAAATGCAAAAGCGTAAGTCTCCACATTAAGCTGTCCGCTGACAGTCAGATTCGTAGGTTTTCCGAAGAAATCCTGACTGTAATCCACCTGTCCGTCCTCTGTCATGGGAAGATTGTTCATATCCAATGTAGTCACCTGGAACATCTCACCCGCGCCCTCACAGTCACTTCCCGTAATGATCGGCGTATGCACATACACAAACCCTCTCTCCTGGAAAAAGGTATGAATCGCATACGCAATCAGGGAACGTACACGAAATGTCGCCTGAAAAGTGTTAGTTCTCGGACGAAGATGTGAGATCGTCCTGAGATATTCAAAGCTGTGCCGTTTCTTCTGCAAAGGATAATCTGCCGTGGACTCACCCTCAACCACAATTTCCGCCGCCTGCATCTCAAAAGCCTGCTTTGCCTGCGGTGTCGCCACGATCTTACCTCTTGCCACGATTGCAGAACCTACATTTAGCTTGGAGAGCATCTCAAAATTCTCCAAAGAATCGTCATATACCACTTGAAGCGGCTCAAAGAATGTACCATCATTAAGAACAATAAATCCAAATGTTTTAGAATCCCTGATACTTCTCACCCAACCGCCGACTATGACCTCTTTATCGATATAGTCTGCGGTATTTCGATATAATGCTTTAATGTCCGTCAAATTCATACTACCCATACTTGCATCGCTCCTTCTTCCCTTATATTGTATATATTTTGATATTATTCTGCGTCTGTGTCATCTTCCGCAGGTATTGTCTCAATGTTACCGTTTTCTTTCAGGAAAGTCATAACATTCTTTTTCATCAGCTGCTCTCTTAGCATTTCCAGATCAGTATTCTTCTTATACTCGTCCTCAGATTCATAATTGTAGGCTTCCACCCTGTTACTGATCTCCTCATCAATCTGCTCGTCCGTGGGATTAAGTCCCTCTGCATCTGCGATTGCCTGATACATAATATACTGCTGCGCCGCCGTCATAGCACTCTCTTTAAAACTCGCTTCATAATCCTGCTGACTCATTCCGTAATACATCTGCATGTATTGCACCAGCGTCATTTGCTGCACTGTCGCCTGAGCAGTCATGGAATCCATAAGATTCTGATAAAAACGGTCTACCATCTCAGCCGGTGGTTCCTCAAACGTACAGCCGGACATGATCGTATCAGTCAGAGTATTTTCGATCGTATTCTCATATGTCTGTACTTCGCTCTGATAAAAAGAATCATACAAATAATCCTCGAAATCCTTCTTAGTCGTACAATCTTCTATGCCTAATGACTGCACAAATTCATCCGTATATTCCGGAAGATTCTGCCTTGTGATACTGTTGACTGTAACCTCAAATACGACCGGTGCACCAGACAGATCAGGATTACCCGTGTAAGGGTCCGGAAAAGTAAGGTCTAATGACACGGTCTCTCCGACTTTCACTCCAACCAGACCATCTTCAAACCCATCAATAAACTGGTGGGCGCCAATCGTCAGAGCATAATCTGTACCGGTTCCCCCGTCAAAAGCTTCCCCGTCAAGATATCCTGTGAAATCAATATTGGCTACATCACCCATCTCAACTGTTCCGTCCGTCACAGTCTCCGATGTCGCCTGCTGAGGCAGGACGTAAAGCTGAATATACATGTCCACCAGACCGTCTTCAACGACAGGTTCAGCAGCCGATGCTTCAATGCCCATATAATTACCTAATGTCACATACTTAGAGGCATTGATATCCTTCAGATACTCTTTGTTTCCACATGCGGTCATAAACGCAGAAGCCGCTATAATCGCCATGATTGCGGTCTTCTTTTTATTCCTGCCCGTATTCTTCATCCATTTTTTCATAATTAATCTCCCGTTCTTACTCAACCTGTAATTTCACACATATGCACAAATCCTGCATGTAAAGATATATTTTCATATGATCCCTATTAATTAGTAATAGCCAAGACCACACCATATTAATATATCATAATCTGAACTTTCTTAAAAGAGTTTCTTCCGACATTTAAAAACACATTTAGAAATCTCCTTGCTTAAAGCCAAAATCAATGATAAAATATTTTTTGCATATAGTAAACACGTTCGGAGGTAACCCAATGAGTACATTAACGATTGTTTTGTTAGTCATTCTGGCAGTTTTAGTCGTTGCCGTTATCGTATTATATTTTCTGGGCAAGAAAGCACAGAAGAAGCAGGACGAACAGCAGGCCCAAATCGATGCGATGAAGCAGACGGTTTCCATGCTGGTCATAGATAAGAAGCGCATGAAACTTAAAGATGCAGGTCTTCCACAAGCAGTTATCGATCAGACTCCGAAATGGCTCAGAGGTTCTAAACTGCCCGTTGTCAAGGCAAAGGTGGGACCGCAGATCATGTCGCTGATCTGTGAGGAGAAGATTTTCGATTCCGTTCCCGTGAAGAAAGAAGTCAAGGCAGTGGTCAGTGGCATCTACATAACGGATGTCAAAGGACTTCATGGTAAGCCGATCGTAACAGAACAGAAAAAGAAAAGCAAATTCAAACAGTTGGTTGAGCGCGCACAGGAGAAGGCAGGCGCCAAACCGGTTAAATGACAAAATGCAGCAGCTTACCCGCTTAGGGAGAAGCTGCTGTTTTCTTTGGAACATATATCAATTCTGATATGACAGTCAGACAGAAACTCATAATTGACGTCCAGCGAATAATCCACATCCACCGTGATATTGTCCTCCTGCTCTTCAATCTGTATTTTTTTCGTGTCGATTCCGATAAGTATCTGCCCGAAAGGAGTGTTATAGTTTGTCAGATTCTTTTTATTTTCCTGAAAAACCATATGCACATTCACCAGACCGTTTCTGGAAAGTTCCAGCATATGTTCACTGAATTTCAACCGATTCTTGGTAGGCTGGCTGAATCCTTCCGTAATCTCCTCATAGACTACATAGTGTTTGTCGTTTCTTTTATAATAATCGCCGACCATAACCATCTCAATCTTGTCGGCATCCTCCTCGCGCTGATCGAACTGCAGCCCTTGAAGTGTCAATAATACTTCCTGAGTCATATGTACACCCTGCTATCTTCCTAATATTCTTCTATATTGATCACTTTCGCAGACAAGATACCGTAAGTGAGGATCGAATTGGCAAATTTCTGGAATTTATCTGCCGCATCACTCACAAAAAAACGATATAATTCTGTTCCTAGTCCCGGTCTGTGCTCGCTCTCCAATCCCTTTTCCTGTAAAAGCCGTTTTAATTCCATCGCAGTCTCATATGCCGGATTGACTAACGTTACCTCATCTCCCATGATCTTCCCAATCGTTGAGCGTATGATGGGGTAATGCGTGCACCCTAAAATCAACGTGTCAATTCCAACGTCGATCAGTTCTGTCAGATATCTCCGGGCTATTTCATCCGTCACTGGGTCTTCCCACAATCCTTCTTCCACCAACGGTACAAACAGCGGGCAGGCTTTACTGAGTACCATAGCATCGGAATCATTCTCTTTTATGTACCGACTGTATATGCCGCTGCCAATCGTCGCCTCCGTGGCAATCACGCCGATCTTATCATTCTTGGTCGCCCCAATTGCCGTCTTCGCGCCGGGTCTGACCACATCGATAATGGGAATGTCCACATCTTCTTCCAGAGCATCGAGGGCACAAGCGCTGGCGCTGTTACACGCGACCACAATTGCCTTGACATCCTGCGTCTGCAGAAATCTTGCAATCTGTCTGGAAAATTTCGTTATCGTCTCCGGAGACTTATTACCGTACGGCACCCGCGCCGTGTCGCCGAAATATACGATCCTTTCATTGGGAAGCTGACGCATGATCTCTCTCGCCACCGTCAATCCTCCGACACCCGAATCAAATACCCCGATAGGTCTGTTGCGCACTTCTTCCCGTTCACTCATAATAATCTCTTTTCCAATCTATTTCCTACTCTTATTCTTTTTCTCTTCTAACCATTCCAACAGCCTGCTTCTGACGACGACATCGTCCCCTGATGCGTTTAAGATCTCCGGATAACCTGTCTGCCTGATCACGATCTCCTGACCTTGCGAGACAATCACCTGCGCGCAGGTATTCTCTGTAAAACACAGTTCCGGGTACAAGAGCCCCCACCATGCAAAAGCCATTATGCATATGACCGCCGTCCGAAAGCGCAGATCATAATATCCTTTTTTTAAAACAATTTTCAGGCTCTCCTTGTTCAACATATCGTCACACTCCTGTTTCTTCATTACTCATCCTCTGAGCATACTTACTATATAAGAAGTGTAACCATAATCAGGCTTTCTATACACCGGGAAACACATCGCCTAACATTATCCCTTCTTCATCCGGGATGTCTGTTCATGTTCCAGACGGATCTGCCGTATAACAGATTTCTCCTGATTATCAATATGGAGTTTGGAAGCCTCAGCCGCACTTTCTTTATCACGCTTTACAATGCTTTCATATATCATTCTATGCTCACTGACCAGATTATCATGACGGTCTTCGTCCTTAATATATTCAAAACGATATCTGTACATCTGTTCTGACAGATTATTGATCAACTGAATCAGCCTCTGATTGCCGGTAGCGCGCACGATGATATCATGAAGTTCCACATCCGCCTTCGCTATGATCGTCGCATCTTTGGTCTCTGTCGCACGCTCGAACTCCTCGCATGCTTCTTTAAGTTGTTTGATTTCCTCCGCACTGATCCTGTCACATGCAAGTTCTACGCAGAGCGCATCCAGCGCACGGCGTACCTCCAATACATCTTTCAGACTCTTTTCCGTGATCTGTGCCACTTCCGCACCGCGGCGCGGGATCATGATCACCAGACCTTCTAACTCCAGCTTGCGGATCGCCTCCCTGATAGGCGTCCTGCTGACGCCGAGGCGATTGGCCAGATGAATCTCCATCAGTCTCTCACCCGGTTTAAGTTCTCCCGTCAAAATTGCTTTGCGCAACGTGTTAAACACGACATCCCGCAGCGGAAGAAATTCGTCCATTGTTACTTCAAAATTGTCTCCCATACAAACCACACCTTTCCTTTAGTTCGCATTATCTGTTTTGGCGCATTTATTTTTGGCGCATCTATTTGCCTGCGCATATGGCTGTCTTCTGCAATACAGGCATATATCTGATCGGCTACAAGCTTATATCATTACAAAATACTGTCACGTAAACCTGCCCCGCAAGTCTTTGTTCTCGCACTGCTTTGGCCGCCGCTTCGGCTGTATCCCGATTCGTAAAAATACCGAACACGGTAGGTCCGCTGCCGCTCATCAGTGCATTCTCAGCCCCCTTGTTTCGCAACAGCTCCTTCAATTCTTCTATCACCGGATATTCCTTTATCGTAACAGTTTCAAGCACATTGCCCAGCCTGTCGGTAATTCCTTGCAGATTTCCTGTACGAAGCGCATTTATCATTCCATCTATATCCGGATGCTCCATCAGCGTATCCGCATGCAGATTCCCGTATACGAAACCCGTGGAAACATTAATGTCAGGCTTTGCTACCACAAGAAAACAATCCGGCGGCGCAGGCAATGGACTGAGGATTTCTCCGATTCCCTCCGATAGCATCGTGCCGCCCGCAAGACAGTAGGGAATATCTGCCCCCAGCTTTACACCTAACTCTTGTAATTCCCGCAAAGAGTATCCCAGCCCGAAAAGTTCATTCAATCCCCTCATGGCTGCTGCGGCATCAGAACTTCCTCCCGCCATACCTGCGGCGATGGGAATCCTCTTGATCAACGTGATCTTCACGCCCTCTGTGATCTCCCGTTCTCTAAACAAAAGCGCTGCCGCCTTACAGATCAGATTATCTCCATCCACGGGAAGTTCTTCGTGATCTGTCTTTAACACGATCCCCGGCTGCTTTGTTTTCTCGAAAAAAAGATCATCCCATATATCCACCGTCTGCATAATCATTCTGACTTCATGATACCCATCATCCCGGCGGCGCAGAACATCCAAGCCGATATTAATTTTTGCATATGCCTTTTGACTGATCTGTTCTATCATCATACCCGCTCTGCCTTTCCTGCCTCAATGAATCCTACCTTCACCGAATGCCGTGAAATTGCACTTTGTATACAACAATTGAGTGTATTTAATTATATACAATCCGTAACTTTTCGTCAACTACACCGTCTCTTTTCCGGTCCTAATTAATCCGTTTTGCCTTTATGTCATGAAACTTCCTGTTTTGGTTATAAAAAAAATATTTTTTTTCATTTTACTCCTAATTTTTCCAAAGCTATGGTACGATATAGTAAATAGAAGCGGGGCGATGTCCCCTGCATGTAACCGAAAACATATAATACTACATTCCAAGGAGGGATACCAATGAGCGTAAACGGAGTTACAGGTGCAACAAATACTTACGATGCTGCCTATCTGACAAACCAGACCGCTGCTGCAAAGGCAACCGAAGAAAACACTTCTGCGGATAAGGCAACCGAAGATAAGAAGGATACAGGTGTTATCTATGAGGCATCTAAGGATGCAGGCACCAAGAAAACTTACACACAAAACACCAATTTAGTAAATAAGATGAAAGCAGACGCCGAGGCTCATGCACAGCAGTTACAGAGTATTGTTGAACAGTTGATGTCTAAACAGGGACAGACTTACAACAATGCTAACGGTATCTGGTCTATTCTTTCAGGTGGCAACTTCACAGTAGACGCTGCTACGAAGGCTCAGGCTGAGAAAGATATCGCCGAGGACGGATACTGGGGCGTTAAGCAGACATCCGACAGAATCATCGATTTCGCGACTGCACTTACCGGCGGCGATCCGGATAAGATCGAAGAAATGCGCGAAGCTTTCAAAAAAGGCTACAAGCAGGCTGAGAAGACTTGGGGCGGCGAATTACCCGATATCTCCAAGAGAACTTACGATGCTGTAATGGAAAAGTTTGACAAACTGGCTGAAGAAGCCGGACTTACAACGTCAAACTAATCTGTATTATCATATTCCATATAGTTAAAAGAAGTCAGGTTTACAAACCTGACTTCCTTTAATTTATATCAATCTTCTAACGCTGCAAACATCACATTGCGCATTCTGCGGGTATAGGTCGTTGTTCCGGAATCGCATTTCTGCTGCATCACTAACAGTGTCAGATCATTCGCCGGATCGTTCATCATATATGTGCCGAGCCATCCGTCCCATCCATACTCACCCTTGCTTGCGATATAAACCGCCTCTTCCGGCGCAGTCATGATCCGCATGAGATTACCGTAACTGTACCCTGCCAGAGATTCCCACGTATCCATCCCACACTGCTGAATCGGAAGTATATGCGCCGTGGTCATATATTCCACCGTGCGGGGCGACAGAATCTTCACACCCCGGTATGTGCCGTGCCCCATCAGCATCTGGGTAAACTTAGCATAATCATCGATCGTGGAACACAGCCCCGCACCGCCCGACTCAAACGCTGGCGGCAGTTCCATCTTATTCTGCACGCCCAGATTACAGCCCGTCTCCTCAATCAGTCCGTTTTCCGTCTCGCGATATACCTTTGCAAGACGCTCCCTCTTATCTTTCGCTACATAGAATGCCGTATCCTTCATTCCCAGCGGCTCGAATATCCTTTTTGTCAGAAATTCACCATAACGCATACCGGATACCACTTCCACGACAGCTCCCAGCACATCGGCAGACAGACCGTACTGCCAGGATTCTCCGGGCATAAAGGCAAGCGGAAGCTGACCGGCTCTGTTCGCGATTTCCACAGTGCTAAGCGCTTGATCGGTCAAAAGCTTGTCCTTGATCTCCTCCATCAGCTTATCATTCCTGATTTCCGCCGGATTGCCTTCACCCGGATATACTAAACCCGAAGTCATATTCAGCAGATTCTGTATCGTCATCGGTCTGGTAACCGGAACAGCCACTCCGCGCTCTATAATATATTGGTTCTGAAACCCCGGAAGATAGTCGGACACATGATCTAACAAATCTATTCTGCCCTCTTCCATCAAAATCATTGCCGCTGCCGCCGTGACCGGCTTCGTCATAGAATACAGACGGTGTATTGTATCTCTTGTCATTCTAAGTCCCGCGGCAATATCGCGATATCCCGCCTCATAATAGCATTGTTCCTCGCCATGCTGTATAACCATACAACTTACACCCGCGACAAATTCTTTTTCTGTCATTTCCTGAGTAAGTTCACCCAGCCGCTCTAATTTGTTAAGATTCATGATTCTCCTCCGTTTGTACATAATAATTATGTGACTTCTTGTGCGTTCTGCATATGCAATACAATATCATAATCTCATATACTGTAATCTTCAGCAGTCAGCATCTGTTATATCATAACTTTAATATAGCACATTCTTCACCCATTTCAATCATTATAAAACGCTTTCCTCCCCATTCTTTTCCATAATCAAGCCATCCCCTTATCTGCATATCCGGCTGACTAAAAATAGATGCACTAAATCAACAATTTTCTAAGTAGCTATTGTACAGGAAATAGGGTATACTGTGCACATGAACAATAATTTCCAAAAAGACTTGCGCAAAGATGGAGGTAAGAAATGATAGAAAGCAGCAAAGTACAAAAAATCCTATACGGCGGAGATTATAACCCAGAGCAGTGGCCGGAGGAAACATGGGCGGAAGATATGCGTCTGCTCAAACTGGCGCACATCGATATCGTCACACTGAATGTATTTAGTTGGGCTTCCTTACAGCCTTCCGAGGACACCTACTGTTTTGATAAACTGGATAAAATTATGGATATGGTCACACAAAACGGCATGAAAGTCTGCCTCGCCACTTCTACCGGCGCACATCCCGCATGGATGGCGCGGAAATATCCCGACATACTCAGGACAGAATTCAACGGTATGAAGCGTAAATTCGGCAGCCGCCACAACTCATGCCCCAATAGCCCCACTTACCACAAATATTCTACCGCTCTTGCCACAAAACTTGCACAGCGGTATAAATCTTACGATAATATCGTCTCATGGCATATTGCCAACGAATACGGCGGAGAATGCTACTGTGAAAACTGCGAGAAGGCATTCCGTACATGGCTGAAAAATAAATATAAGACCATCGATGCCGTCAACGAGGCGTGGGACACCGCTTTCTGGGGACATACTTTCTATGATTTTGAGGATATCGTACTTCCCAACATGCTCTCAGAGCACTTCGAAGTCAACCGGACGACTTTCCAAGGTATCTCTTTAGACTACAGGCGCTTTAATTCGGAAAGCATTCTGAATTGTTTCCGCATGGAATATGACGCAATCCATGCTATCACGCCGGATATTCCGATTACTACCAATCTGATGGGAAATTATCAGCCCCTCGATTATCAGATGTGGGCAAAATATATGGATTTCATCTCGTGGGACAACTACCCCGCTTACAACGCTACTTTGGAAGATACAGCATTCAAACACGATCTGATGCGCGGTATCAAGCAGGGTAAACCTTTTGCGCTCATGGAGCAGACTCCCAGCGTCACCAACTGGCATCCCTACAACGCTTTGAAACGTCCGGGCGTAATGCGTCTGTGGAGTTATCAGGCAGTGGCACACGGCGCGGATACCGTCATGTTCTTCCAGCTCAAACGCAGCATCGGCGCATGCGAGAAGTATCACGGCGCGGTTATTGACCATACCGGTCATGAAAACACGAGAGTTTTTCGTGAGATCACACAGTTAGGTGCAGAACTCGATAAGATCGGTTCCCTGACGCTCGGCGCAAGAACCCAGTCCAAGGCAGCGATCGTTTTCGATTGGGATAACTGGTGGGCGACTTACTATTCGGCAGGTCCCAGCGTCAAACTACAATACTGTGATGAGATACTGAATTACTACAAGGCTTTTAACAATCTCAATATTTCCGTGGACCTAATCGGCGTAGAAGATGAATTGTCCGACTACTCTTTCGTCGTTGCTCCGATTCTTTATATGGTAAAACCCGGCTATGACGAGAAGATCAGAGAGTTTGTCAAAAACGGCGGCAAGTTCCTGACGACCTTCTTCAGCGGCTATGTAGACGATCACGACCTGGTTACCGTAGGCGGCTATCCGGGCAAATTGCGTGATATCCTCGGCATCTGGGTGGAAGAAGAGGACGCACTGCCCGATGAAGCATGCAACAGTTTCACCTACAAGGATATCACCTATCCTGCCACTGTGATCTGTGATCTGCTGCATACCGAAGGCGCACAGTCGCTCTGTGAATACGAACAGGACTTTTACGCCGGCATGCCCGCTCTGACCCGCAACGAGTTTGGTGAGGGATGCGCTTACTATGTTGCCACCCGCTCCAATGCGGATTTTTACCGCACTCTGGTGGGCGAAATATGTAAAGAAGCCGGAATCTGTCCGATCATAGATACCCCCGACTGCATCGAAGTGACAGAACGTACCAACGCGAACGGTACTTTCCTGTTCTTCTTAAATCATGATGAGAAAAGTCATGACATCAAATTAAATTGTGGCGGCAGAAATATCATCAACGATGTCGCATACCACAACGGAGACACCTTGACGCTGCCCTCTAAGGATGTGGCAATCATACTTGCGGATAAGAACTGACTCAATCACCCAGAAACGAGGTCATAATTATAATATGAAAATAACAGACAAAACTAATTATCTTGCGCAAATCAACAAAGTCATCGAAGACGGTCCCTACCATGACGACTGGTCGTCTCTCACAGATTTCGAGATGCCTGACTGGTATGAGAAAGCGAAATTCGGCATCTTCGTTCACTGGGGACTCTACAGTGTTCCGGCTTACGCCAATGAATGGTATTCGCGGAACATGTATATTCAGGGAACTCCCGAATACGAACATCACATTAAGACTTACGGACCTCACAAGGACTTTGGATATAAAGATTTTATTCCGCTTTTTACGGCAGAAAATTTTAATCCCGATTTCTGGGCTGAGACTTTTGCGGCGGCGGGGGCAAAATACGTCGTCCCCGTAGCGGAACATCATGACGGCTTTCAGATGTATGCAAGCGACCTGTCAATGTACAACGCCGCACAAATGGGTCCATGCCGGGATATCTTAGGAGAGCTGAAATCTTCTTTCGAGAAAAAAGGGCTGATATTCTGTACTTCCACTCATCGCGCAGAACATCACTGGTTTATGGGCAACGGCAAAGACTTTGACAGCGATATCAAAGAGCCTCTGCACTGCGGCGATTTCTACTGGCCGTCAGAACAAAAGCAACCCGACCATCAAGATCTTTATGCTACACCGTATCCAGACAAAGAATTTCTGGAGGACTGGCTGTGCCGCACCTGTGAGATCATTGACCGCTATCAGCCGAGGATTCTGTACTTTGACTGGTGGATACAGCACGAAGCATATAAGCCTTATCTACGCAAGATTGCGGCTTACTACTACAATCGCGGCTTAGAATGGGGTCAGCCTACTGCCATATGCTACAAACATGATGCAATGGCTTTCGGAAGCGGAATCGTAGATGTGGAGCGGGGTAAATTCGCAGATGCCAAGCCCTATCACTGGCAGACCGACACCGCCATTGCCCGCAATTCATGGTGTTACACTACTTCTCTGGATTATAAAAGCAGCTATGAACTGATCTGCTACCTTATAGACGTAGTCAGCAAAAACGGAAATCTTCTGCTCAATGTCGGTCCCAAGGCGGACGGCACTTTCGCCGAAGAGGATGCCGCAATCCTGCGCGATATCGGGAACTGGCTTTCCGCAAACGGCGAAGCCATCTACAACACAAAACCGTGGCGCTATGCCTCAGAGGGACCTACCCTCGAGACGGAAGGGCAGTTCAGTGATGCTTCTGCTCCCACATACACAGGTGAAGATTTCCGCTTCACTGCCGGAAACGGATGTATCTATGCCGCCTGTCTGAAATATCCGAAGAACGGCAGCGTAACGATTCATGCCCTTTCCAAATCAAAAGACGCTAACAAGCCAAATTTTCATGGGATCATCCGCAGCGTGGAAATCCTTGGATTTGATGAGAAACCGCAGTTTACGATCGATGCAGACGGAATGCATATCATAACCCGGAATGTTGAAAGCAGTTTTCCTGTTGTGTTTAAAATCCATGTAGAATAGCAGAATACCCGTTCCTTGCATAAACCCCTATTTCATGTTACGATAATAAATGAATAAGTGTAGTATGTATCGTACTTTAAAACACTTTATTGTTCGTTGATTGATGTAGGAGGGGAAGATGGATCAGGATATGGACACTTTATTTATTGCCGATGATGAGTCTTCAATCAGAGAAGGCTTAAAATATATTATAGACTGGGAATCATTAGGTTTTCATCTGTGCGGGGAAGCTTCCAACGGAGAAGCGGCGCTCACCCAGATTCTCGCCCTAAATCCCAGTCTTGTTATGTTGGACGCTAAAATGCCCAAGATGCGCGGTACGGAGGTAATTCGGCTTGCAAGAGAATCTGGTTATCAAGGCAAGTGCATTATCTTAAGCGGCTACTCCGACTTCAAATATGCTCAGGAAGCCATCAAGGGCGGAGTCAGCTTTTATCTCACCAAACCGATTGACGAGGAGGAACTGTCGCAGACAGTTATGAAGATTAAAGACATACTGTCTAAAGAAAAACAACGCTCCTCATATTTTGCAGCATATAAGAGCAAAGCTAAGCGCGTTATCCTTCGCGAACTTATGACGGACACATTAAGCACGCCCTTGTCGGAAGAAGACTGCATTCATTTCCGATTGGAAACAGATTCCTATCAGGTTGTGATCTGTGAAGATTTTCACACGCAAGCTGCTGCCGCGCCTTATACCTTTGCCGAACTCCTTAAAGTAACCAATAAGGACAACAATATTTTTGAGCATTTAGAAATAGACGGCAAGGATATCGTTCTGTTAAAGGGCAGTCTGGGGCTTAATCGTCTCACCGATTTTCTGGAACGTTTTGATGATATGACGCTACAGCCCGGCAGTCCGTTGGAATCCATGTTCTTAACTTACGGAAGACCGGTAGCCGCACCATCGGATATCCATCTGTCTTACAAGGATGCATCTGCTCTTCTTGACCGCCGTTTTTTCTGTTCACAGGAACAGCATGCGATGGGATTTGAAATGTTACCCGACATATCTTCCGGTGCAGGCGCCTTCTCTGCACAACATGAGACCTTGCACCTTAACGAAGATGCCCTTCGCAAATACAGCGAGCGATTTGTCAGTTATATTCAATCCTATAATCGCAAGTTGACGGCCGCTGCCTTATCTGAACTTGAAGAATCTCTTTTAAAGGTATCCGATCCGATCAGTAATATTAAGCTGTTTCTCACGGACTTATATTTACAGATCAAAGAAGCGATCAACAGGAATTATACTTCCATAGAGATTCCTTTTGCCGCTAATTCTACAGTCATTGAATTTATTGGCAGCCAGAACTATCTCTATGAAATCATCCGTTTTCTCTCGGAGCAGTTCGAGATCATCATGAATGCGACAGGTAATCCTTCCAGAGACACAATACTGGACGACGTTCTCTACTATATTGACCACAATTTTCGGAACAATATCAAACTGGAGTCCATCGCCCCGCTTTTTGGCTATAACAGCGCCTATCTGGGCAAAATATTTACCAAGTCGGTGGGCGAGAGTTTTAATTCATATATCGATCATAAGCGCATCGATCACTCCAAGCAGCTTCTTTTGGAAAATAAACTGAAGGTATATGAGATTGCCGAACAGGTTGGCTATAAGAATGTGGATTATTTCCACAAAAAGTTTAAAAAATATGTCGGAATAAGTCCCGCGGAATTCCGTAAGGGACCGGAGGAGGAAGCGACCTTCGGAAAATACCCCCCCCCCACAAAAAAATGGTCCTAAGCCATAGAAACCGCTTCGAAATGCACAAAATATCTGAATCAGCAACGTTTCTTGTTAAGACACAGCACATAGCAGAACTGCCATACCGAATCCGGCATGGCAGTTTTTTTATATTATGCTTTTTATATGTCTTCACTAATAAAACTCAACATACATCAATTTATGCCTACTGTACGATTGCAACCTTCTCAGCAATGATATCTGTCATCATGTCTTCCGCCTCGCTCATACCGGTTGCTTCCAGTTCAGCGATCATTGCATCATAGTTCGCATCAAACTCTGCTTCTGATCCGGTTACACATTTGATCAGTGCAGACCATGAAACCTCGTCTAACTTATCTACGATCTCAGTAAACTCAAGCGGCATAGCGTATGCCCATAACGGAGAGTAATCAGGTGTCTCGAACTCATCCGGTTGCGGGAATACATCTACAAGAAGCTCAACGCCCCATGCTTCACATGCTGCCTTCTCTTCTTCGTTGTACTCGTTGATAACAGCATCTTTGCTTGTTGTCGTATATGTGCTGCCTGTAGGATCTAAGATACCATCACCGTAAGACGGGAACGGATAGTTGTGGAATCCAACACCTGTCTTCTTGGAGTAGTCTGCATCTTCCTGAGAGTATTTGATCTCTTCGTCTGTTCTGTAACGGTGTCCCTCATCGTCAACGAAGTAGTTCACACCTTCGATACCCCATTTATTGAGTACCTGACCTTCGTCGGAGCAAAGGAAATCGATAAATTTGATTGCTGCAACAGGATCTTTACAAGTCGTTGTGATACCAACACCCGTTCCTGTTGTCAGACCCTGATACATAAGAGAAGGACACTTTGTATCCGGTGTCATACCTGTCGGAAGACCACAATATGTAAGACCATATTTACCATCCGCCTTCAATACTTTCTCACCGTCCTGGTAATCCCAATCCTTATCAAACAGACATACTACACGGCCAGATGCAATCTTAGCGATATAATCTTCGTGTGTCTGTGTTGCGAACTCGGGATCAAGGATACCTTCGTTGTACATACGGCATAACCATTTGAAGTATTCTCTTTCCTTATCGGAACGGAATTTGTAAACACCCTTGTTATCCTCTGTAACGATCCACTGTCCGTTATCAGGTGCACCATCTGCAATAAATCCAGCCGGATTACCCAGTGTAATCAGCCAATGCCAGTCAGAAGTTGATAATGTGATACCAATCTTGTCAAGACCATCTTCTGTAGTAGGATTCTCTGCAATATAGTCTTTGATCATAGTCTCAAGTTCATCCAGAGATTCGGGAATCTTGTAGTCTTTTGCTTTCAGCGCATCCCACTGAATCTGGATATTACCACAATCCTTGAACTTTGTACCGCCTACTACATAAGCGGACAACTGATAGATCGACGGATCATCTGCAGACTGTTTTAATTTCTCAAACTCATCACCGTACAGCTTCTTGATGTTAGGACCATACTGTTCGATCAGGTCTGTCATATCCATCATAGCGCCCGCATCGATCATGTTACCTGCGGAACCTTTTGCAAAAATGATATCAGGATAGTTCTGCTCTGCGATCATAAGTGCAACCGCCTCACTCTCGTCGTTACCGCCGACAGGACGCGTAGTCTTTAATTTAACACCGGTTGCTGCTGTAATTGCCTCTGCGACAGGATCGGTCCAAGGATCATCCTGATTAGCGTCTGCATTGAAGAATGTCAACTCAATTACTTCTCCCGATGCAGCACTGCCTGCATCGCTTGTACCAGCGTCACTGCTGCCACCATCATCAGTTGTTGTGCTGCCCGTATCCGCAGCAGGTGCGTCGCTTCCGCCGCCACAACCGGCAAGTGTACCGGCTACCATTGTCACTGCAAGTAACAATGCACAAATTTTTTTGTTTTTCATACTTTCTCTCCCTTCTGTTGCTCATAATGCATCTTTATATTTGTATGGATGCGCATTACATGTGCGTATCCATATAAATATCACTTAAAATATTCTCTAAATATCTTTCAACAGTTCGACACCATCAGTCTTTGACTGCTCCGACGGTCATACCGCCAACAAAGTATTTCTGTAAGAACGGATATACGATGATGATCGGCACTGTCGCCACGATCGTTACTGCCATTCGCACAGAAAGCGGTGATACGGCGTTTTTCAACTGTTCCGCCGCATGGGGGTCAATCTTGACCTGTGCTTTCTCCATGATCTCATACAATACATACTGCAATGTCGGCAGTTCTTTTGCATACAGATAAGTATCCATGAAGGAGTTCCACTGTCCTACCGCATAGAACAATGCTACCGTCGCCAGAACCGGCTTGCACAGAGGCAGTATAATTCTCGCCCATATAATAAAGTCGTTTGCGCCGTCCACTCTCGCCGCTTCCTGCAAAGCCATCGGGAGTCCTTCGATAAAGGAACGGACAAGTATCATATTATAAACCCAGATCAGACCCGGAATGATATAAACAAGGAAATTATTACCCATCTTTAAAGTTCTCATAAGAAGCAGGTATTCCGGAATCAATCCGCCGCTGACATACATTGTGATAACGAACAACGTTGTAAACAGTTTGTTGAAATAAAAGTCTTTTCTGCTGAGCACATACGCAAGCATCGCCGTACAGATTACACCCGCGCCTGCACCGATCACCGTTCTTGCTATCGAAAGTAAGAATGCCCTGCCTAAATTATTCTCTGTAAATACATAGATGTAATTACTTAATGTAAACTGTCTAGGAATAATAAAGTTGATATTACGCATGGTATCGATCGGGTCATTAAACGATATTGCAAGCACGTTCAAGAACGGATATATCGTTATAATAATCAAAAGAATGAATACCGCCAGCAATATGTAATCTAAAATATTATCATTGCTTTTAATTCTGTTGCTTTTTGTATTCGCCATAGCCTTCCCCTCCTTATACCAGTTTGCTCTCGCCGAGTAATCCCGCGACCTTATTGGCAATGAAAAGCAATGTGACGCCGACTATCGACTGGAACACACCGATTGCAGTACCAAGACCATAGTTGCTGTTTCCGATACCTCTTACATAAGCAAACCACGAAAGAACCATCGCATGATCCTGAACGATACCATTACTGAGAAGCATCTGACGTTCCATCCCTACATTCAGTGCACTACCGACACTCATGATCAACAGTACAACTATCGTCGGCTTGATACCCGGCAGAGTGATATGCCAGATTCTCTGTAGACGGTTCGCGCCATCCACCTTTGCCGCCTCATACAATCCATGATCGATTCCTGCCATGGCAGAGAGATATACGATAGCGTCCCAGCCTACTTCTTTCCATGTATTAACCAAAACAACCGTAAACCAGAACAACGGAGAGTTCGTACTCATCAATCCCAATTTTGTATTGAACAGGGTATCCAGCATACCGCCATCATTCAACACCATCTTCGCGATACTGGCGATAACCACCCAAGACACAAAGTGAGGAAGATAAGAAATTGTCTGTGTAATTTTTTTAAACTTAACAAAGCGTATTTCATTTAACATCAAAGCAAACACGATCGCCATAATTGTTCCGATCGCGATTCCCAGAATACTAAGACCGATCGTATTGATCAATGTCTGTGTAAACATACGATCTTGAAATGCTTTGATAAAGTTGTCAAATCCAACAAAAGGTCTCTGCCATACCGGAAGAGTCATTGTCTTCGGCTTCACATCTTGAAAAGCCATCGTCCATCCCCACAACGGAATGTACTTGAAGACGATCAGCCAAACAACAAACGGAAGTGACATCAACAGCAGATATCTTTGTTTCCACATTAACTGCGCGCTGAACTTCTGCTTTACCACTTTTTCTTTTGAGGCTTTTTTTCCACTCATTTTTCCCCATCCTTTCATTTCATTATTTCTAACACTTCTGCACAAGCGTTTTCCGAAAACGGAAAAATGCACCATAGGAAATACTTTTCCTACGATGCATTTATTATAAATTTATTAAAAGAATAAAAATACCGAAAAAATTATGGGAAAATTACTGTCTTTTTTTTACCTCACTTTTTACACTAGCTGCATCTGGTCAATCGGAAACATCAATCTTACGCGCGTGCCAGCGTTCGGTTCTGCGTACACATGTATGCGGTATCCGTCTCCGTAATGCAGTTTCATGCGCTGGTTGATGTTGTACAACCCTATGCTCTTGTTCCTGCTCAGATCCCGTACCTCAATGTCTTTACGCAGTTTTCCGAGCTGCTCCTCTGTCATGCCGCATCCGTCATCATCCACGTCAATGATAAGCAAATTCATCCCATCTGAAATTTTCCTGTATACGGATACAACAATATTTCCGCCATCGTCCGCATCCTCCAATCCATGTACGATCGCATTCTCTACCACGGGTTGTAGTAGCAGTGGCGGAAGATAATACTGAGACAGCGCTAAACCCTCCTCAATCTTTTTCTCATATCGGATACGATCATCAAAGCGTAGATGTTGTATCGTAATGTATTCATCCACATGATTCAGCTCTTCCTCGAGAGTCGTCAAGGCAGTTCCCATATTTTCCAACACATACCGCATGGATTTACCCAGCAGTTTAATTGCGGTCGCCGCCTCTTTATCCCCTACTTTTAACGCTTTCATACGGATGGTTTCCAAAGTGTTATACAGAAAATGCGGATTAATCTGGCTGGCAAGCATTTTAAACTCGATCTCCTGTTGCCTGATCAGCATTTCCTGCTCCCTTAGCTGCGCCTCGTACACTTTTGCCTCCTGCTCCTTGATATTTAAGACCATCGTCTGTAAATCTTCAAATGCTTCCGACAGCTCATCATTACCTTGAAATACCGGAATCAGTTCGTAATCCTGATTACTGGCTTTGTGCATCTCTTCCCTGAGCACGTTTACTCTTCCGGCAAAATGTTTCGTGAAAAAGTGTATCATAACTCCCGGAACAATCAGATTAAAAACAATAATCAGACCGCATAAACACAATATCCTTCTAATATTTGCGTACCCCTGTCCGTCCAGCGTACACACATATATCCGCGAATCGGACTGATACATATGAAATGTCGATACATTGATAAAGTATTTCTCTTCATCCATCTCGGCGCGCCCCGTATACTGAAAGGACAATTCTTCGAAATCTACCGGCCACGGCTGTGCCTTTCCGTATTGTGACCTATCTGAACTGTAAAAGACCGGTCCTCTGTCCACCGACATCGTGCATATATATTCATCGTTATCCACACGTACTCTCAGATCATTCTCATCGAGGTGAATGACAAGCACTGCATGATATGGTGAATTAATAAGCCGTATTTCTCTTACCAGACACAGACTCCAGTATTCATCATTATATCCGTATTCCCACGATATCGCCCGCCAATGCACACCCGGCTGGGATATAGCCTCCTGATACCACACAGTATTCATAATATCTTCATCCAGCCGGATAAACTGCTTATAATTTGAGATCGTCGGATTATCCGTATAGATCTCGATCGCACTGTACTCCGTATAATTTTTTGCACACTGATCCAAAAGCAGATTTTCATTTACTGCCGCCATATAGTCTTTAGTCGTTGCAAAATCTTCCGCCAATATTCTACGGATTCCGAGATCAAAGGCAATATCCTTAGAAACATTGTAAGTATCCGTCGTCAATTCAAAAAGAAGATTTCTCACCCGATGGTTTTCTGCTCTTAAAAGATCCGTATAATAATTGATCATAATACGTGCCGTATAAAGCATCAGAAAGGTACCGAGCAGCAATAGCGGCACCACAATTACAGCCGTATAGATCATATACAACTGCTTTTTGATAGAAGCCCTGTTAAAAAAAGATGCAATCCATAATTTTCTACTCATAGATATCGTATTGCTTTCCTTCTCTGATCATCACCGGAATAATGTCAAGCGGAGCCGGCACCGTCACCGTCTGTCCGCCTTCGTATACCTTCTTCGTGTAGGCATCCGTCCACTTACATCCCGCCGGTAGATAAATCTGTCTCTCTCGCATTCCTTCCTCCATTACCGGAGCAACAAGCATATCCTCGCCAAACATATAAGCATCCTCTGTCTCCCAACATGTCTTATCACCCGGGAAGTCATAGAACAACGGACGCATCACCGGTGCGCCTGCCTGTGCCGCTTTTTCCATACATGTTCTGATATAAGGGCGAAGTTTTTCCCTTATAAAAAGATATTTGGACAAAATCTGATAATTGTCTTCACCGAAGCTCCATACTTCATTATCCTGTCCGCTGGTCAACTGTCTCACTCCGTCAATAAACTCCTGCTCTCTCTCATACCACGGTGAACGCTCCCCATGCATACGGAATACAGGACAGAATGCACCCCATGCAAACCACCGCACCAAAAGTTCCTTAAAATGCTCGTCCCTGATATCTCCTCCTAAGAAACCGCCGATATCCGAAGTCCACCACGGAATGCCGGCTATGCCCATACTCAACCCCGCCTGCAACTGTTCTCTCATGGAACGGAAAGAAGAATGAATGTCACCGGACCATGTAAGTACCCCATACTTCTGGCTGCCCGCCCACGCACACCGCACAAGGCTCATGATATCCGTCTCTCCCTCAGCTTTCAACCCTTCGTAAAATCCCTTTGCATATCCCACCGGATAGCGGTTGGAACATTGCAGTGCCGTACCTTCATAGTAGCGGTAATTATCAAAATCATAAGGACCGTACTCCGGTTCCGCCTCATCCAGCCAGAAACAGCGGATACCTTTCTTATAATAATTCTCTTTACAGCGCTCCCACACGAACTTCTGTGCACCGGGATGCGTTGCATCATAAAAGACTGTATTCCCCATCCATGTCATATGATTGGAATTTCCCCTGTCTGCAGTCACAAGGAAGCCGTTCTCCGCCATCGGTCCGAAATTCTCGCTCTTCTCGTCAATCGTCGGCCATACAGATACTACCGTCTCTATTCCCATCTCTTTTAATTCACGCACCATCGACTCCGGATCCGGCCAGTCCCTAGGCTCAAATTTAAAGTCACCCTGTCTTGTCCAGTGGAAAAAGTCCACCACGATAGCGTCCATAGGCAGCCCGCGTCTCTTATGCTCTCTGGCTACCGCGAGAAGCTCTTCCTGATTGCGGTAACGGAGCTTACACTGCCAATATCCCATACCATACTCGGGCATCATCGGCGTTCTTCCCGTCGCCGCAGAGTACTGTTCCTCAATTTCCGCCGGCGTATCACCTGCGGTGATAAAATAATCCAGTTTCTTTGTACTGATCGCGGACCACTCTGTCTTATTGGAACCGAACACTGCCGTACCGATTGCCGGATTGTTCCACAAGAATCCATAACCTCTGCTGGAGATCATAAAGGGAACACTCGCCTGAGAGTTACGGTGCGCCAGTTCTAAGATAGCGCCTTTTTTGTTCAGATGCTTCTCCTGATACTGCCCCATGCCGAATATCTTCTCATCATCAAACGCTTCGAAACGTGCCGTCAGCGAATAGTCTGTACTGCCCTGAATTGGCTTCAATTCTCTAGCATCGACGCGGAGCGGTACACAATATCTGTTAATGCGGTTTCTGTTGCGCCAGTATTCCTCTGTCAGAAGCTCTCCCTTCTGATTATAGATGCTGATCCAGCCCTCGTGGGAAACTTTCGCGGTAATTTTGCCATTGGTCAGGGTCGCCTGTGTGCCTTTCTGATGGTATGCAGCATAATCCTGAGATTGATACCATGGATCGGTCACATCAATCTCTTCAAAGCTGATTGTGGCGTCCACATCCTTGACCTTTTCGGTCAATGCCCAATCATTTGGATCCATCTGCGGTTCCTTCGTCATGCGGACACGTAGGGAATTGACACCCCAAGGTTCGATGATAACGCGGGATGTGCCGTCTAAGATAAGAAGTTTGTTGCCGTCTTGTTGTAAATGCATGGTTGTTCTCCTTTTTAACTTTTCAGATTATATAATTCGGGTATTGATAGGTACTTACGATACGTGGATGAAGCACATTGCGTTAAGTGTTCCCAATCGGTTCACCATACAGTACGCCTCTGCTGCCTGTGGCAAGATAGAATCTGCCGTACGTTCTGCTGTCACCTTCCACGCTGTTGATCTCACCGTACATCTGGCTGTCAGTATTTAAACGCGTATATGTCTTTCCGTCGTCCAAAGACTGATAGAACCCGTAGGTGCCGTCGATAACTGCCGCCGTATAGATAGCTTTGTCTTCTTTATAATAATCTCCGCCAGGACTCAGGATGCCTAACCCGATCCGGTAGAAGATGTCTCCGTCTTTGCTCAGCCTGACTGTTGTTATTGCGCTTGCAGACTCCTTGTAACCTTCTGCATCATCGGCAACACCTGCAACTGCATTATCCTTCCCTCCGATGTTATCATTATAAGCATCATATCGGAATTTCCAGAGCCCGCACATTCCCAGTGCCATATAGAACACTCCCTGCCTGCCGGTCTCTCCACGTATTTCAATCTTATTGGCACAGTCAATCATGGCGAAATCCATCACTGGAAAATCTTTAGGCATCCGATGCTGTCTGAAAGTCACACCACCGTCTGTGCTTATATAACACTGCGACGCCTCCCCGAAACCATAAAATATATTGCCGTCCATACGATCCGCAAAAACCTTCATACCACCCCCGGTAACTCTTTCTCCCGCCAGATCATAAACCCTCGCCTGAACAAAATGTTCTCCGCAGTCCTGACTCGTCACCACCATATTGATCGGAAGGCGATTCCCTTTGGCAACAGACCATACAATTTTCCGGCAATCCGGCGATACTGCCACCCATCCGCTGTTTACATTGGGTGTCTCTATCTGATGCAGTATTTCGTCCAGCTCCTCAGTAATTCCGTAAGGCATTGGCAGCCTGTGAAATGTCCGGCATTGATCCCTAGATACGATCAGCCCGCCTTTTGTCTTTCCTTTCCAGTTGCCTCTCGGCGTCACAACAACGAAATCAGGATTTTCATCGGAATAGTCCGCGTTGATGCAGGTAATGTACCGATTGCCCTCCGCATCATCAAAAGAATTATCGCAAGGCCGGTCTAACTGTCTGAAAGCAAACCCGCCCAGATCACCCAGAATATCGATCAATTTTACTTCTCCGGCTGGCGGACTGTAGAGATTCAAGTGCACGGTCTCCTCTAACCCGTCACACCAATCGCCAAATACTACTTCCTCATCCGTCAGATTGCGTGTACGGAAAACACCTGTCCCTGTATTGAACCATGCTTCCTTCTCGTCAAAAGGATTTACTTTTAAATCCGACAGCCAGTGGATAATGGAGTGCCCGCCGTTATAGCAGGGCTTCATGTAAGAAGTGCGGAAATCCATTTTTCCTTTGTTCAGATCGTGCAAAATTTCTTCCCACGTCTGTCCGTAATCGTAAGAGCGATAGATACTGTCGCCGTCCTCCCTGCAGATGGTGGAACAGACCACAAGCCCTGGCTTTGTTGCCGCCACACTGATTCCTCCAAAGCCGTATTCGTGTCCGTAATGCGTGTACCGGGCGGAATCTATATCAAGCCTGCCTGCTGTTTTCTCTTCACGACAATTCCCTGGCGTGATCTCCTCACCCTGCCCGAAGCATGTCCCCGTTTCCGACTTAAGAATCGGATATCTCACGACTCTGCCGCCGATGACACTTCCTCCGTCGCAGCTATAGCCCAGTTCATATACATAGGCATTCTTACCCATCACGGCATAGGTCACATAGAGATATTTCTCATCCATGGTGTATCTCTGAGCCACCAGCCCTGCCAGCCTGACGCCCTCTATCTCTCCGTCCTCCGGCTGCCACAGCTTGTCAAAAGTGACACCATCGTCATATGAAACATACAGACTGTGCCCCCGCAAATGCTCACTGCGCTTTTTAACTGCGCCCGCACATCCGACCAAAAGTGCCGTTCCGTCTTCACTCTGTCCTGCCAAAGTCATATATTTTTCAGGAAATGCCTTATTTTGCTTCCATGTCATTCCTCTGTCAGCGCTGCGCCACAACCCGGAATCCTGTGAGGCAAACCACAATGTGTTCTTATCTTTTTTATCCACGAGCAGACGATATCCCGTTCCCCGTCCGTTCATATTGCCATGAACGTGCATGGGCATCTCATAATAACGAAATGTCTTCCCGTAATCCTCTGACACCGCCATCTTACCGTGAGGACGAGCATCGATTCCGCAGGCAATATAAAGCCTCTCAGGGTGTTCATCATCAAGTGCCACCGCCGTCGGAAAAGTCTCGCTCAAATCCTCCATTGTCACGTGATCGATCAGACTGCCCCAACGCTGCGACTTGGCATCAAAACGATAGACTCCGCCGATATCTGTTCGTATATACAGTACATCCTTTTTGTTCGGATGATAAATAAAGCCTGTTACATAACCACCTCCGGAAATCGGAAGGTTACGGTAAATATATTTTTGTGTCTGCATAGATTGCTCCTTGTCTGCTTATATGATATCATCTTAACATCTGACATTCCATCGCAATATAGCAAAAATTTGATGTATTTTACATCAAAAAATTACACTTTTATTTTCTATTTTGTTCCTATATATTGAGGAATAAATAGTGTAAAATATATTTATGCTGTGTATTGCGTGCACGTGCACTTTTAGCCTTTGACCCAGCCTGGGCAAAAGAAATATGAATGAATATATGCAGCAAAGAAACAAGGAGGACCATTATTATGAAATTTAACAACGGATGCTGGTTATTTAAGGAGGGAACGGCTTGTTTTTCTCCGTGCGAGGTTTACTACACGACGGTCAAGGATACCGAAGTGACTCTATGCACACCGACACACCCGATCAATGAAAGAGGTGATACTCTCGGATTTATCAATCTCACGATCCGTATCACTTCCCCTATGCCCGATGTATTCCGGGTACAGACCTATCATCACATGGGAACCGTGGAAAAAACACCTTCCTTTGAATTGAATCTGGATAATCCGCAGACCTTACAGGTGGAGGATACAGATAACACCCTCACGATCACCAGCGGAACTCTGTCTTTAGTCATCACCAAGAATCCTTGGTCAATGACTTATATGAGCGGCGGCAAAGTACTTACAAAGAGCGGCAGACGCGACCTTGCTCTGATGAAGACTGACTATAAGGGTGACTGCTATGAATTAAACGGTGATCTGGAAAACACCTATATGCGTGAGCAGCTCGGAATCGGCGTCGGAGAATTACTCTATGGTACAGGCGAGCATTTCACTCCTTTTGTAAAAAACGGACAGACTGTTGAGATTTATAATGAAGATGGTGGTACAAGCACCGATCAGGCATATAAGAATATTCCTTTTTATATCTCCAATAAAGGCTACGGCGTTCTTGTCAATCACCCCGAACGCGTCTCCTTTGAATTTGGTACGGAAAATGTAACGAAGACTTCCTTCTGTGTGGAAGGCGGCAGTCTCGATTACTTTTTCTTTAACGGACCTACCATGAAAGATGTATTGACACGATACACTGACTTGTCCGGCAAGCCAACACTGCCTGCGCCTTGGACATTCGGTTTGTGGCTTTCCACCTCATTTACGACCAACTACGATGAGGAGACAGTCATGAGCTTCATCGACGGCATGTTAGACCGCGGCATTCCGCTTCGCACATTCCATTTTGACTGTTTCTGGATGAAAGCTTTCCACTGGACGGATTTTGTGTGGGACGAGGAAGTGTTCCCCGACCCTGCCGGACTTCTTTCCAGAATCAAGGCAAAAGGATTAAATATCTGCGTCTGGATCAATCCCTATATCGGTCAGGAATCCGTTCTTTTTGCAGAAGGAAAAGACAAGGGTTACTTCATCAAACGTCCGAACGGCGATGTATGGCAATGGGATATGTGGCAGCCGGGCATGGCATTGGTAGATTTCACCAATCCGGCAGCCTGCAAATGGTATCAGGATAAGCTGGCAGCCCTGCTCGATATGGGCGTAGACTGCTTCAAAACAGATTTCGGCGAAAGAATCCCTGTAAACTGCGTTTACCATGACGGTTCCGATCCGAAAAAGATGCACAACTTCTACACTTACTTATATAACAAAGTTGTGTTTGAATTACTGGAAGAAAAGCGCGGCAAAGGCGAGGCTGTGCTGTTTGCCCGCTCCGCTACCGTAGGCGGTCAGAAGTTCCCTGTACACTGGGGCGGCGACTGCTGGTCCGATTATGAATCCATGGAAGAGAGTCTGCGCGGCGGTCTGTCCTTACTCATGTCCGGTTTCGGTTTCTGGGCGCATGATATCGGCGGATTCGAGCACACTTCCACTGCAGATGTCTACAAACGCTGGGTTGCTTTCGGTCTGCTCTCCTCCCACAGCCGCCTGCACGGCAGCCAGTCCTACCGCGTACCGTGGTTATACGATGAGGAAGCCGTAGACGTAGTGAGAGCTTTTACCCGCTTAAAAGCAACTTTGATGCCCTATCTGTATAAGACATCCATCGATACGTCCCGTTCCGGCGTACCGACCATGCGGAGTATGGTTCTGGAATTTACGGAAGATAAAAACTGTAACTATCTGGATAAACAGTATATGCTGGGCGACAGCCTTCTCGTTGCGCCGATCTTCAATGAAGAAAGCATCGGTTCCTTCTATCTGCCGAAAGGTACATGGACAGACTTCTTTACCGGAGAGGCGGTTGAAGGCAACACATGGATCGAGAAAAAATATGACTATCTGCATCTACCGCTGATGGCACGGGCAAATTCCATCGTGGCAATGGGTGCATGTGATGACAAACCGGATTATGATTATGCCGATGGCGTAGAGCTGCGTGTGTATGCATTGACAGACGGTATCAAAGCGGAAACCACTGTTTATGGTATGGCACAGAATGAAGAATTGAAAGTGTCTGTAGTCAAGGAAGGGGATAAGATTACGATCCACACAGACAATATTAGTGGGAAACCGTATACAGTTAAACTTGTCAATGTACAGGCAAAATCTGCTGACGGGGCTTCCATGGAAGTGACCGGAAACGATACGGTGCTGACACCGAATGCGGAGACGGTGGTTGTGGTGTTGTAGAATGAAGACTGCATAAACTGATGGAGCTATGCAAGCTAACAAAGCCAAAATGAATCCCCGGAAAGTAACTGCTCTCCGGGGATTTATAATACGATATTAATTCTTTATTCTCCGCACAGGACGCAGCACCTCATACCCAATCACTTCCGGGTAATGGCGCTGATAATCCTGACAGACATCTTCATTCCATTCATATCTGTTTACTCCGGGATCAAAATTCCATGCAAGATTCTCTACTTTTCCCATCACCTCGCCACAGTCTTTCAGATAGTCAAAAGGCGGATGAAAGAAAACAAGATAATCGCTTGCCGGAAATTTCTTGATCTCAAACCCTTCCGGGATGGCGCCGTCATAATCAGCAGGAACTCCGAATCCGTAGAAATATCCTTTTTTACCATTCTCATAAAACCAACCTGCCGTATGACCGGTAATGATCGGGTGTGAGACATGGCTCATACTGTCTATTGTTCCGCAGATCGTGTCACAGTCGTGTCTGCTCCAAAAATTCATGTAATCCGCGGCATCAATATCCCATATGCCGACATATTTGTGCGCCGGAATATGTTCTACGCGTACATGTGCTTCTGTCAATAATGTTTTGATTCATAGTCGGTTCTCCTTTACATATATAATGTTCAGGAAAGAAAACGACTTTGAGATTGGAAAGAGCGATGGGAACGGGATTTTTCCGATATGCAGCCGGTGTACATCCGAAAGCATTCATAAAAGCCCTCGTCAGAGCCTCCTGTGAAGAATATCCGTACTTTATCGCTATATCAAGGATACGCTCATCGGTATCCCGAATCTCTAAGGCAGCATTCGCAAGTCTTCTGCCCGCGATATAACTTTTCAGTGTCATTCCCACAATTTCATGAAAACGATTGGAACAGTAATATGGAGAATAGCCGATCTGATCTGACATCTCCAAAAGCGAAGGATTCTCTGTCAAATTCTGCTCAATCCAATCTATCATCCTTTGTACCGTCTCATTCCATTCAAACAAGGCGTTCTCCTCCTTTCGATTACATCGTAGCAGGAGAAGTAAAAGAAAATCTTGATATAAGTTGCGATTTCACACTCCTAATTAATCGTAGAGTATCCGAATGCATTGGCAAATGCGTCAATCGGCTTCTGATCCTTGCATAAAACACAGTCCTCGGACTTATATGTCTTGTAATCCGGGATGTCTGCCGTGCTGAACAATGAGTTGATCGGGATACCCATAACGCTGTTCGCCGCACTGAACACTGCGCTGACACCGCTTATGGTCGCACCATAATAAGTAAGTGTCTGAACTGCCTTCGTGACGGTTTTACCCGTAGTTGCAGTTGCCAGAAGAAGAAGTATATTCTTATCCTTAATCATCGGCAGATAATTATCTCTAAACAGCATCTGTCCGGATGAGGAATATTCCGGTGTTACAATATAGATTGTCTGATGTGCGTTTCTGGAGTAAATTCCGGCTCTTGTCAGTTCTTCTGCCAAGAATGCCCCTATGATCTCACATCCGTCTATACATACGATCGTATCTACCACCATGGATGCCACGATCTGTCTGCTCAGTTCCTTAGCTGTCAAGGACGCTTCACTCAATCGCGTTTTCAATGTAGTCATGTCCAAAAAATAATTGATGTGGGAACTTGGCGTTACAAAATGTCCGGGGATTGCTTTTAACTCAATGTTCGGGTGAGCCTTAGAACTAATCTTAATCATTTCCTGCATATGCATACCTCCTTATCGTGACACAATTCTCAGCATATAGATTTGCTGAAACTTCGTTACTAATAAAATCATTATACCGCCAACGCACGCTTAAATCAAGGACTTCCCGTCGCTTAACGGTAACGTGCCCCGTAACACTTATTCTTCTAACTCCGCCATCAGTTCCTCTAAACTCATAGTGCCGTCAATATATTCATACTCGCCCGCATCATAGGCAGCACATTCTTCATATGTAATCTCCACACCATCGATATAGTTTGCGCCGTAATTTCCAGCAGAATCCATCTCGTCTTCATCCGGCATTCCGTTTCCATTAGCATCATCGAAATTATAAGTAACGATCCGCGTAGCCACTTCCAGCGAATACTGATCGCTGATCGTCATATAAGTAGTATAAAGAATAAGACCTGCATAATCGGTGTTATAATTTCTTATTCTGTTACCCCGGGGAATGTATTCATATCCTGCATTCCCCATTGCACCATATGCCCACCACTCCATAATCGTATATAGCTTTCCGTCATGATATGTATACAGACTGACCCAATAACCGCTATGCCCGATTGCCAGTTCCGGGATATCATCGTCATTCACGTAAATCAGGTCACCGGTCAAATCCGCTCCGTCTGACAGTTCGCACAGCTTAAGAACCGCCGCATACGCTTCCTGATAACTTGCAAATTCACCGTTTTTCTTACCGCTCAACTGATTTCGCAGTTCGCCGATCGTCAGCGGGTCTATCTGCTTCGTTATCGTCTCGGATAAGGTGTCTTGAGAAAAGAACATCCGCTCATACTCATCCGCATCAGCGGCAAACCCATAATAAACCACCGCAAAACTTGTTTTTCCATATGTCTCAATCATGACAATGTCCGTATAATTATCATAATTTACATCAAAAAATGACACCGCGTCAAGGCTGGTAAAAGGAATTCCTTCGAGATGTTCCGGAACATAGGGGTGAAGCTGTGTGAGGATTTCTCCATCCTTTACGATCTGCACATCAAGTTTCTGTCCAGCCTCAGCCGGTGCATAGGGAACAAACCATACCTTACCATCATATTCGCTCAGTTCCACCTCAAAGGTCTGTTCGCTGATACAGTTTTCTCCAAATCGGTTTTTGATTTCATCTGTCGGCTGTTCTTCTGCTTCGCTCGCCGTAACATCTATTGGCTCTTCACTGATATCCGCCGTTATGTCGCCATCAGTAATAGACTGACCTTCCCCAAAATCTTCTATCGTTTTCTCCTGTTCCTCTAACTCCTCATTTTCTGGCTGTCGTTCTTTTCCGCACGCTGTAAGCATTCCAGCCGTAACAATAAATAATAACAGCATACATGCCCATCTTTTTTTCATTCGTATCGCTAAATCACTAAGTATCATTTGTCTCTCCCCTTTTTCCTGTAAATATTCTGATATAAATACCGGCAGTGCAATGACCGGCGATCTCGCTCAAATGATAATCATTCAATCAACTTATCAAATTCACTCTTTCCATTACGATAAGAAGCCTCAATCTCCTGGTATAAACTGTTATAAAAATCAACCGCTGCGCGCTGCCTCTCCTGTGCAATTTCTGTCGCTCTGGCAGTATAGAACTGTAAATATAGTTTTTCCAGCTTATATTTATATTCTTGAAAAAAGGATGGCTCCGTGTCATTTTCTCCGCTTAAAACCGTTCCCTCAGGCGATACCGAATATAACGGTTCAGACACGATACCTTTATAAATCAGCGTTCTTGCTATTCCTATCGCTCCGGTAACATCCAGTTTATCCGCATCAAACAAAATTTTTGCTTCAAGGCTTTGCGGTGGGTCAGCCTCCCTGTATCTATGGGTTCGGATACATTGTTTTACTTGTTCGGCAAAACTTTTTTCAAATCCATGCCCGATCAGAAAATGATATGCTTTATCGCTTCCTACAGCCGCATGGCACAGCGAAGGATTCTCGAATTGCTCCTTCCGCCCGATATCATGTAACAGACACGCGGCAATCAAGACATCATAGTCCACATTATTTTCCGTCCGTGCGATTTCCAGCGCCTGATACAATACACGGTAGACATGTTCTTTATCATGGGCACTGTCTTCCATGCATGATAGCATGTAATTTTCTAATAAAGAATAGGTTTGTTTGTTCATCATAACTCTTCACTTCCTATTAACATGTTATATCACAATATGAAATCTATAGCAATTATCCGAAAAATGCAAATACCAGCATCAAATACTGATATTTTTTAATTTACTAATTGTTTATTTTATGTTATATTTAAATTAGTAGTTTGAAAGCGAGGTACAATATGTCTATTATTAACCAGCCATTCCAAGGACAGCTTGGGAATCTTCTTAAAAATGAATTATCTTCTGATTATAAATCTATCACCATTTTCTCAGCCTTTGCAAAAAACAGTGGTGTATTGCGGCTGAAAGATTCCCTTGAACAATTCAGAAATGCCGGTGGCACAATAAAAGCATTCATAGGAATCGATCTTGATGGTACATCATATGAAGCCCTGTTAAACCTTTTTGCCCTGTGCGATGAATTATATGTAATACACTCTGAGAATTTCTCAACCACATATCACAGCAAAATTTATCTGTTGGAAAATGAGCAAAAAGCATGGTGTGCAATAGGCTCTAATAATCTTACCGGTGGTGGTCTATGGACTAATTTTGAAAGTTGCTCCATCCAAACCTTTAAACTTCCAGAGGAGAAAAATGAACTTGATAACATATATGCAGTTATTAAAAAATACGTTGATCCGTGTTACTCATGCTCTTCAAAAATATCATCTGTTAAGGATATTGATACATTGTTAAATGATAATTACATCTCCAATGAAGTGACTCAAAAAATTGCTAACCTGTCAAAAAAGGTCGCCCAGAAGAAACGGCAAAAAAAGAATACCCTGTTTGGAACCGAAAAGGTATCCATCCCAACACTAATGTCAGTTAAACCATTGTCGGATAACCTGTCAATTCCTGCTGGTTCAACCCTTGATCTTGTTTTTACTGCTGATAAAGAAGTTCCTGCTTTTACAAATGAACAATTCTGGTTTGAAATGCGTAAATCCACAGGCGGATCACGTAACATCCTCGATTTATCCAAACTTGGACAGATTGAAGCTGGATCTGTAAAAGGAACACCTTATGAATATACTGATCCCAACCGCATGTATGGCGGAATAAAGTTTTTCGATATTGATCCAGACGATACTTCACGTGAAAAGAACATTACAATCAACTATCTAGGCAAGGACTATTATCCATCGACAATCAAATTCGCCCCAGACAATGGGAGTTGGCGTATTCAATTAAAGGGTTCTCCAAATGATAATTCTGATGAATTATCTAAATATGGCAACCACGGTGCTTTCGTACACAAAATATTAGTCTTTGAAAAGATTAGCACTGATTATTATGTTCTCTCACTCTTGGATGAAAGTGAACTTGACAAAATCAAATCGTTAAGCCGTGTGTGGGCTCGTAATGGCAGCGGCGTTGCATCTAAATCTTACGGAATGCTCTAAATTTATATGCTAGGGAAGTTGAAAACTTAAAACAGTTCTTCAACTTCCTCATTACTGTAATATTTATCAAACGAATACGCTATTTTTTTTAAAGTTTCCCTATCTATGGAATACAAAAAAGCCACAAGACAATCTATTTCTGCAATTAATTCCTTCCTTGTTTTCCAGTCCTCTACATTATATGTCTCAATTTGACTAAATAATTTATCTAATCTGACATCATTCTTATATAATTTCTTTATCCTTGAATTAATATGCGTTTCTAACGATGCCCTTCTTCCCTCGAAATCAATTTGTTTACGAAACATTTCTTCATCCGGAACCGGAATTTGTTTTATAATTGTCTGGGTAAGATCAAGTCCTGCCATTTTTAACCGCACTATATAATCAAATATTATAGAATTAAAAATCGCCAATATATGCAGCATTTCCTCTACCTTATCCAACTGAAGTATCTGTATGGACTGACATGTCGGAATCAGTGGCAGAATTGTTGCAAGCATCGTCCTTCTATTTGTTGCCGCTGTAAGACTTCTCCATGCAATGATAAACTCGCCATTAAATTTCTTTGATAAATTTTTCCATACATCATCTCTTATAAAAAAACGCGACTGTGGATATTCCTCTCCGTCTATATTTTCAATAGACCTTGCAGTTGCTTTATTTTTATATTTATCGTTTTCAGCCACATCTCTGAACGTTGCATACTTACCTGTATATATCTCAATAAATTTTCCTTCGTATATAGGAAGATAATTGTCTTCTGCATTCTTTTTTATGTATGCTGAATGATTAGTCAGATGCACTAAACGTCCAAACTTACAAAGGGGATATACTGTTCCAAACGTACTATTATTTTTGTAAGCAGATGCTAAAAATTCTAATTCTTTATTACTGCTTACATTAGGAACCATACCCGTGTCAGGATTCAATATATTAAGTAATTCATATGATAATCCTATCTTCTCTCCATTACTAAAGTCTGTAAAATCATCCATGTTTACTGCTAGTTGAAAATCGCTATGATTTCTCTTTTTTAAGTATATAACAGAAAATTCTTCTCGGGAATCTATATTAAATATTTTTCTTTTATTAATAAACATATATAGTTCATATAGGCTTCTATCACCTGTTATCTTCCTAAAGAAGCCACTGTATACTGGCATCTTAACTAAGGATGATTTTATAATAAGACCCGTAATTCCATCTTCATCTAATGAATTAAGACATAACTCTGTAAACAATGCATATGTATTTAATTCTCCACAGTTTGACTGATCAAAAAAAGTATCTCTCTTTATTATTAATTTCACAGTTTCATAGTCGTTGATAAAATCATCATAATATTCCTTATTTTTGGGGGATATATTCTGAAGATATTTTTTTCTCTCTGATTTTGTTCCAATGTTTTCATCCAATGTATAGTGATGTAAAAATTTTTTTTCCTCAAATCTTATTTTTTCCCAAGGCGGATTCCCTATCACAATATCCATATTGCCTTCAGCAGAAATTCCCATGCCGGGACTATAAAATTTCCCCGCAGCCGCCAATTTAAACATACTTAAAGGATCGCATCTTCCTTCATTCCGGATTAGTGGATTGCCTAAAGAAATACATATACTGCTCTTATCCTTCTCCAATTCATTGTATAAACGTAAACGAGTGATTAAAACTGCTATAGGATCAACATCATAGCCATATATCTTCACGGGAATTTTCATTTCATTGCATATTCTACAGGCGGAAACCAAAAATTCACCACCGCCGCATGAATAATCTGCTATTCTGACTTTTCCATCTTTCACCTGCTTATACAGAAAGTAATCATTTATCGCTTTCCTAGTTATTTCATACGCAAAATTTTCCTGTGTATAATACGCTCCCAATACATTTCTGTTATTTTTTCCACCCACAAACACAACAGCTTTACCATCAAAAACAAAATCCTTTGATAAATATTCCTGATAGAGACCATTTACATCAATCGTTGCATATTTGCTTGCAATCTCTAAAATTTCATCAATGAATATCTCTGCATCCTTGACAGTTATTGCAAACTGCAATATATTTTTATCCTCTACACCATACTCATTTATAATATTACAAACGTTATCCGTCCTGCAGTTTTCATTCAGCGACTTTGCCGCAAGACACATAAAGGTGAGGTAAGAATAATACGCATATTTTTCCCTAATATCTCTCCAGCACATTAAATTACTGTTTTTTGTAATATAGCTTACTACTTTATCCTGCAGTTCTATTATCATATCTGCAAATCGCTCCTTCTTTATATACCAAATACGGGACTCCCTTAAACATCTCTCCATGTATAGTATTGAAAGATTCTTTTATCCATTTTTCATACTCCAGAACTTCTCCAAATCTGTCCGTAAGAAAAGAAGCAATATCTTCAATCGCAAGATTTGCTACTTTAATGCCGCTTTGTGTGTTATAGCCCAAACAATAAAGTACACCATCATGCAAGAGCATTTCCTTGTACTTGCTCAAAACATTTATCATCGCATTCGGATTTTCCTGTATTTTTTTTACTGCTATTTCCGGATTAATCATTAAATCCTTCGCAATAAACTCTATGATTCCATCACTCCCCAATGAATTCTTTGACGATCTTGTTCTCTTCAAACAGCATGATGCATTCAAAAGTTTATTCATATACTTATCAAGTTTTGTAAGATCCACATCCTGTGCGCCATCAATCAAGTACGCACATTTTCCTACAATTTTGTCCAGCTGTGCCTCCTCCTCCTTTGAAAGTCCATATTCCTTAAAAATGTAACGTTCTATCTTACTTTCAATTTCCAGCTTCAATAATTCATTTGTTATATCTTCATTAAACAGGCTCCATGCAGCCATATCCAGATTCTTTGGCATACTTTCTATGAATGATGAATCATATTCCAGATTATTTGGTCTGGTTGACAGCATCTTTTGTTTCAATTCAACACAAAACCTTGCATCTTTTTCAAGAACCACTGAAGAATATACCTTTTCTTTAACAGGTATCTGACCTATATACCCGGCTGCTATCGTAAGTTTCGGGGACATAATTCTGACATAATATGATGCCAGTCTTGAATTCAAAAATGCAAGATGCGCATACTCACTCCCTTTGATAACTCTTATTCCCGGTCCTGAAGCAATAAATATCTGATTATCCAGCATAACTCTTACATTTAATCCTGCTGTTCCGGTATCGCTAAAGACCATCTGTGTTTCTGGAAAATATTTCACATTTCTTAATGCGGAGCCTTTTTGCGCCTTTATGTACTCCCCGGATTTACCCCATTTTACTACACTGTCATTCAATCCCTGCCATCGGCAATAGCCTCCGCCATTACTGACGTTAATCCACTCTTCATCACCAAAATGTTCCCAAAAATACCCTACCAGCTCTTTTGCATTTCCTGTCGATGTACCCTGCATCGGAACCGCAATGTCACTATATAGTTCCTTACTCAATCCTATTGCCTTTAACATTCTTTTTTCAGTAAAATCATAACCATTTAGGCTATCTATATCATTTTGGTCTATTTTAATATAACTTATCCCCTCTTCGAGCGCCTCGATTTTTTCTTTTAAAGAACAAGTATCTAAATTCAATACATTAATCATATTATTATTGACGCGATTCTTTCCAATGACAAGAAGTGAAACATTTGATTTTTCGCCGCTCAGGTCTAAAAAAGCGCCTGCACCAAGATTAACAATCTTATATATCGTATATTCTTCCGTGAACTTTTCCCTTACTTTTCGGAATGTTTTAAGATGCATCCATGCATTTTGGGACACTATCCCACATATTCCTTCCGGCTTTAACATCTTATATATTACTTCTAAAAAAGCTACACATGTATCACAATTTGTTTCAGGATAATATGCCTTTAAAAAATCCTTCTGTTCCTGCCGCATACCCTTTATTGATGCAAATGGCGGATTAGTTAAAACTACATCCGCATTTCCCAATGCATCATTGAGTCCAACCTCTTTCCCACTGATAACATCCACAACAATTCTATTATCAACAGCAAGTGAACCACAGACCTTATCATTCTTCTTTGTTTTATATATATTTGGACACACCTGATTCCATATATCAAATGTAAAACGATCGCCTTTTCGCCTTAATATCGATAACGCACGCAGTCTGATATTAACGACTGCAATATTTGTGATATCATTATCTATGTCATATCCATACAATTTACTTGCACTTAATAATACATGTTGCTGCAGATTATCATTAACAGTTTCATTACAAATACATTCCATACATTCAACAAGAAAATTGCCACCGCCTAAGCATGGATCTACTATTTTGCAGACATCATTAAGTCCATACATGCTTTTAACCAAATAATCAATCATATATTTCTCTGTAAAAAACTGGGTCTGGCTGTACTCATTGTTTTGTGCAATCTTATTAGAATACTGATATGCCCATGACAGAATATTATCTATCTCCGGATCATCTTTGTAATTATTGATGAACTCCAAAACAAAATACATCAACTCCTTATCCATGTTCAACACTTTATCCGTTCCTGAAATATCTTTATAAATAGTTCGGTAAATATCATCTTTTAGTTCCTTTTCTCTCAAATAACAAAGGCATAAGCCGTTTGCAACAGCTGCCAGAACATAAGTTTTCTGAGTTGATTCAGAAATACCAATTTCGTTAGCTCTTGCAAATAATCTCCTCAATGTTTTTTTTAATTCTTTTCTTACACCCAGAATCTCCATTTTGCTGGCAAATACAGGGCTCTTCACTCTGGCATCCGCAGGTCTTTTCGCATCTTCTGGTATCACCCACATATTACCAATCCTTTTAGCCCCATTTATTCTGCCTTCTCTACATAATACTTGTATGCGTCTTTTACTTATATCCCATTTATTTGAAAAATCCTGTATAGGCAAATAATCCATACCACATTCACTCCCTCTCTTTAGGTTATAGTTTAATCCCTTTCGCGAATAATATCAATATTTTTCTCATCATTTTATGCTTTTACACATTACTTTTCATCTTCTCCTGTTAAAACTAAAAAAAGCAAACCCTTTCAATCTGCAAAAAATCCGCCCGGCATATTGACATCTACCAGAGAACGTGATAGGATAACAACAGTTTAATAAGGTAAACCGTTGAAGCGGAGATAACGGCAATGATGCCTATACAGAGAACCCGTGGGGCTGAGAATCGGGTAAGAAACAAGTTGTCAAATGGACCGCTGAGGGTGCAGTCAAATGCGTCTATCGCAAAGTATTCTGCAACGTGAAGGCATACGTCAGTTGCCGGGAATATGTTAGTATTCCGTAAGCGCACGGGCATTCCCGTGAATCAAGGTGGCACCGCGGATAATGTTAAGTTTATTCGTCCTTGACAGAAAATTTTCTGTCAAGGACTTTTTTGCGCGAATCAGCAGAGTCATAAGTCTTAGGTGACAGGCGCCATGCTTGCATGAGCGCAAGTCACCTGAGGCTTATGACGAGCAACGCGAACTTGGAATCCATTATAACGGAGGTATTTCATTATGAACTTTTTACCAGACATAAATACTGTCAAACAGCTCGCATCCACAGGCGATTACAAGGTACTCCCCATCAGTTGCGAGATCCTGTCCGATATATGCACCCCAATCGAAGCCATGCGTATCCTAAAAAATATATCAACGCATTGCTACATGCTGGAATCTGTCGCGGAGAAAGAGAAATGGGGTCGCTATACATTCTTGGGATTCGATCCTAAGCTTGAAATCACTTGTATAGACGGTGAGATGAAAGCCGGAAACATTCAATTTAAAACCGACGATCCGTCAGCATTCCTGCGTCAGATCCTCGCCGATTATAAAAGCCCGCGTTTCGACTATCTCCCCTCTTTTACGGGTGGACTGGTCGGATACTTTGCCTACGATTATCTCGGCTACAGTGAACCGACAGTCAAAACCAAAGTACAGGACACGGAATCTTTCAAAGATGTTGATCTGATGCTTTTTGATAAAGTCATCGCCTTCGACAACTTCCGCCAGAAAATTATCCTGATCGTCAATATGCCCTTAGAAGACGTTGAAGTCGGATACAACAAAGCAGTCATGGAACTAAGGCAACTATGCGATCTGCTCCGTAATGGCGATAAGAAAAAAGAACTTGCCGGACGGCTTTTAGGAGAGGTCACGCCGCTGTTTGACAAGGTACGGTACTGTGACATGGTAGAAAAAGCAAAGCATCATATCCGTGAAGGTGACATCTTCCAGATCGTGCTTTCCAACCGCTTAAGCGCTCCTTTTGAAGGCAGTCTGTTTAACACATACCGAGTGCTTCGCACCATCAATCCGTCTCCGTATATGTTCTATTTTTCAGGAACAGACGTGGAAGTGGCGGGAGCATCGCCGGAAACCCTTGTCAAACTGGAAAACGGCATCCTGCACACTTTCCCACTCGCCGGAACCCGCCCCAGAGGCAAGACTGATGAGGAAGACAAAGCATTAGAAACCGAACTTCTCGACGACGAAAAGGAACTTGCAGAACACAATATGCTGGTAGATTTAGGAAGAAACGATCTCGGCAAGATCAGTAAATTCGGTACGGTACAGGTTGAGAAATTGCACTCCATCGAGCGTTATTCGCATGTTATGCACATCGGTTCCACGGTCAGAGGAGAAATTCACAAAGACTTTGACGCCCTGGATGCCATCCAGGCGGTGCTGCCGGCCGGCACGCTCTCCGGTGCCCCGAAGATCCGGGCCTGTCAGCTGATCGGCGAACTGGAGGGCACGAAACGGGGCATCTATGGCGGGTGCATCGGATATCTGGATTTTTCGGGAAACATGGACATGTGCATTGCCATCCGCATTGCTTACAAGAAAAACGGCAAAGTATTTGTCAGAAGCGGCGCTGGTATTGTGGCGGACTCCGTCCCCGAAAAGGAATACGAAGAATGTATCAACAAAGCAAAAGCGGTAATCAACGCCTTATCGCTTGCAGAGGAGGTGGAGCAATGATTTTACTGATAGATAACTACGACAGTTTTTCTTATAACCTCTATCAACTGATCGGCGAGATCGATCCCAACATCAAAGTGATCCGCAACGATGAAATGACAATCCCTCAGATTCGGGAATCAAACCCGGACCGCATCATTCTTTCACCCGGTCCGGGAAGACCGGAGAATGCTGGTATCATCGTAGAAGCCGCAAGCACACTCGGCAGAGATATCCCAACGCTCGGCGTATGCCTCGGTCATCAGGCGATCTGCGTGGCATTTGGGGCTACCGTCACCTACGCGAAAGAATTGATGCACGGTAAGCAGTCAGATGTCAGATTCAGCGCAGACTGTCCCCTATTTGCAGGCTGTCCGGAGACTGCTCCCGTTGCACGTTATCACTCTCTGGCGGCGGACGCAGACACGATTCCTGAGGAATTAAAAATTACCGCTGTCACCACCGATGGGGAAGTGATGGCGGTTCAACACAGGGAATATCCCATTTTCGGAGTACAGTTCCACCCCGAATCCATTATGACGCCGGACGGCAAGACCATGCTGAAGAATTTTATCAAACAATAAATGACTTTTCACAAGGAGGAGATTTTACCATGATCAAAGAAGCAATCGTTAAAATTGTAAACAAAGGAGACCTCACCTATGACGAGGCTTACACCGTAATGAACGAAATCATGAGCGGCGAGACAACCCCCACACAGAACGCCGCATTTCTCGCGGCGCTTTCCACCAAGAGCGCAAAAGCCGAGACTACCGACGAGATTGCGGGATGTGCTGCTGCCATGAGAGACCACGCTATAAAAGTTGAAACCGGCATGGACATATTTGAGATCGTGGGAACCGGCGGAGACAATGCTCACAGCTTTAATATTTCCACCACCTCTGCTCTCGTCTGTGCGGCAGGCGGTATGAAAGTAGCCAAACACGGAAACCGCGCAGCTTCTTCACAATGTGGAACGGCAGACTGCCTTGAAGCTCTGGGTGTAAACATCCAGCAAAGCCCCGGCAGATGTATTGAGCTGTTAAACGAAGTCGGCATGTGTTTCTTTTTCGCACAGAAATATCACACTTCCATGAAATATGTGGGCGCTATCCGCAAAGAATTGGGCTTCCGCACCGTGTTTAACATTCTTGGTCCGCTCACCAATCCCGGCAGCCCGACAATGCAGCTTCTCGGCGTATATGACGAATATCTGGTGGAACCGTTGGCACAGGTTTTAATCAGCCTCGGCGTCAAACGCGGCATGGTAGTATACGGTCAGGATAAACTGGATGAAATTTCCATGAGCGCGCCCACCACTGTCTGCGAAATGAAAGACGGCTGGTTCAAATCCTATGTGATCACTCCCGAACAGTTCGGATTTGAACGCTGTACCAAAGCCGACCTTGAAGGCGGCACGCCGGAAGAAAACGCAAATATCGTTCTTGCCATTCTGAAAGGCGAAAAGGGACACAAACGCAATGCTGTTCTGATGAACGCAGGTGCGGCGCTCTATATCGGCGGCAAAGCCGAAACCTTGAAAAACGGCATCCGTCTCGCCGCAGAATTGATCGATTCCGGCAAAGTTCTGGAAACACTGAACAAATTTATCGAAGTGAGCAACCGCCCTGAGGCTGAATAGAAAGGAGATGCCCACCAAATGACAATATTAGACCAGCTTGCCGATCACGCAAGAGAACGTGTGGGACAGGCAAAGAGAAATATACCGCTTGACGCAATCAAGACGCAGGCGTTGTCGCTTTCTGAAAACACACCTGAATCAAAAAAATTTTCTTTTGAAAAGGCTTTGCAAAAACCGGAAATCTCTTTTATCTGCGAATGCAAAAAGGCATCTCCCTCCAAGGGGCTGATCGCACCAGATTTTCCGTATCTGCAGATCGCAAGAGAATATGAGGCGGCAGGCGCAGACTGCATTTCCGTACTCACAGAACCGAAATGGTTCTTAGGCAGTGACAACTACTTGAAGGAAATCGCAGACGCAGTCTCCATTCCCTGTCTGCGCAAAGACTTTACTGTGGACGAATACATGATCTACGAGGCTAAAGTGCTAGGCGCTTCTGCCGTACTTCTGATCTGCTCCATATTGAGCGAGACACAGATTAAAAAGTATATCAACATTTGCGATAAACTGGGACTGTCGGCACTGGTGGAAGCACATGATGAAAAAGAAATACAGACGGCACTAAACGCAGATGCACGCATAATTGGCGTTAACAACCGCAACCTTAAGGACTTTTCCGTAGATACCGACAATAGCCGCAAACTGCGTGAACTGATTCCGCCAAATGTCCTGTTTGTCTCCGAAAGCGGTGTGAGCACCGCAGGAGATGTAAGCAATCTTCGCGAGATTGGCGCTGATGCGGTTCTGATCGGCGAGACACTGATGAGAGCTGCTGATAAAAAATCAAAGCTTGCCGAACTGCGAGGAGGATTATAACATGACCAAAATCAAATTATGCGGTCTATCCAGACCTTGCGATATGGAAGCCGCAAACAGACTTAAGCCGGAATATATCGGATTTGTGTTTGCCCCGAAAAGCACACGCCATGTAAGTATACAAAAAGCTGTCGAACTTAAGAAACTGCTTCACCCATCAATCAAAGTTGTGGGTGTGTTTGTTCAGGAAAACCCTGAATGCGTCGCCAGACTTTTGAACAACGGCACGATTGATATTGCCCAGCTTCACGGTGGTGAGTCTGAGGACTATATAAAGCAGCTTCGTGCGCTGATCAACAAACTGTCACTGATTGACAGCTCATCATCTGCCAGCAAACCACCGTTGCCCGACAATTCTCCGGCTGTTGTCAAGCCTCTGATCAAAGCGTACCGCATTGACACAGCGCAGGATATAGCCGCCGCAAATATGAGTACCGCTGACTATGTCCTACTGGATTCCGGACAGGGTGGAACCGGAACAACATTTGACTGGAAACTGCTTGAAAAGATAGAACGCCCCTATTTTCTTGCCGGCGGACTCAATGCAGACAATGTCCGTGATGCAGTTCAGAAGTTTAAGCCCTACGCCGTCGATGTCAGTTCCGGCATTGAGACTGGCAGATATAAAGATATAGAGAAAATGAAGGCTTTTGTACATGCCGTTAGAACAGCAAACAAATAAACCTCTCATGAAAGGAGCACTATAAAATGACAAATCCAAACGGACGCTTCGGTATCCACGGCGGTCAGTACATCCCGGAAACACTTATGAATGCCGTGATCGAACTGGAAAAAGCGTATAATCACTACAAAGACGATCCCGAATTTAATCAAGAACTATCCGAACTTTTTAACGAATATGCCGGGAGACCGTCACGGCTCTATTATGCTGAGAAAATGACCAAAGATCTCGGCGGCGCTAAGATTTATCTCAAACGGGAAGATTTAAATCACACAGGCGCACACAAAATCAACAACGTGCTCGGTCAGGCGCTGCTCGCCAAAAAGATGGGCAAGACCCGCCTGATCGCCGAGACAGGCGCAGGACAGCACGGCGTTGCCACAGCCACTGCCGCCGCACTGATGGGCATGGAATGCGTCGTGTTCATGGGGGAGGAAGACACCATCCGTCAGGCGCTCAACGTATATCGTATGCGTCTGCTCGGAGCCGAGGTAATCCCCGTGAAATCGGGAACCGCTACCTTGAAAGACGCTGTTTCGGAAGCAATGCGCGAGTGGACTTCCCGCATCGCCGACACCCACTACTGTCTCGGCTCAGTGATGGGACCCCATCCTTTCCCGACCATTGTGCGTGATTTTCAAGCAGTCATTTCCAAGGAAATCAAAGAACAAATCCTTGCAAAAGAGGGAAAACTGCCCGATGCAGTCATTGCCTGTGTCGGCGGTGGTTCCAATGCTATCGGCAGCTTTTATCATTTTATCGAAGATGAGTCTGTAAAACTGATTGGCTGCGAAGCTGCGGGAAGAGGCATTGATACATTCGAGACAGCCGCTACTATGAACACCGGAAGAATCGGCATTTTCCACGGCATGAAATCTTATTTCTGCCAAGATGAGTACGGTCAGATCGCTCCAGTCTATTCCATATCTGCCGGATTGGACTATCCCGGTATCGGACCGGAACATGCACACCTGCATGATATCGGCAGAGCTGAGTATGTACCCGTAACTGACGACGAGGCGGTATGCGCCTTCGAGTATCTGGCTAAGACGGAAGGAATCATTCCCGCCATTGAGTCAGCACATGCTGTTTCTCACGCCATGAAAATTGCACCGAAAATGGATAAAGACCAGATCATCGTTATCACCATTTCCGGGCGAGGTGATAAGGACTGTGCCGCCATTGCCCGCTACAGAGGGGAGGATATTCATGAGTAATATAAAATCTGCTTTTCAAAACGGAAAGGCTTTTATTCCATTTATAACCTGCGGAGATCCTGACCTTGAAACGACAGGCAAAGTGGTTCGTGCTGCTGTTGAAAACGGAGCAGACCTTATCGAACTTGGAATTCCTTTTTCTGATCCGACAGCAGAAGGTCCCGTGATTCAGGGTGCCAACCTGCGCGCACTAAACGGCGGTGTCACCACCGATAAGATTTTTGCATTTGTAAAAGAACTGCGTCAGGATTTCAAAGTTCCGATGGTATTTATGACCTATGCCAACGTTATCTTTTCCTATGGTGCGGAACGATTCATCTCGACATGCCGTGATATTGAAATTGACGGACTGATTCTGCCCGACCTGCCTTTTGAGGAAAAGGAAGAATTTCTTTCTCTGTGTCGTGAGTATGGAGTGGATCTGATCTCGCTCATTGCGCCCACGTCCGAAAACCGGATTGCTATGATTGCAAAGGAGGCAGAAGGATTTCTGTACATCGTATCATCGCTGGGCGTTACCGGAATGAGAAGCGAGATCAATACCGATCTTGCATCGATCGTCGATGTGGTACGACGCAATACTGATATCCCATGTGCCATCGGTTTCGGTATCTCCACGCCCGAACAGGCTAAGAAAATGGCAGATATTTCAGACGGCGCCATAGTCGGTTCTGCGATTATTAAGTTATTAGAAAAATATGGAAAAGATGCGCCGGAGTATGTCGGGGAATATGTGAAATCAATGAAAGATGCGTTGCGGTGAGAAGCATAATCAACCACAAAAAGGGAGTGCTGTAGCTGTGGCACAGACACTCCCTTTTTTATATTCTACCTCGCCTTAACAAACCCTCTCCGAACCGACAGAAGCGCCACAACGCTGATTACCGTATACACGATCACCACCATTCCCAAATAAGAGATCACAACATTTCCCGCCGTATAACTCACGTATGATTCTATCACGTCCTTCAAGTTAAGTGCTCTGATTGGAAAAAGATAATTAATATGATTCCACAGATTGCTATCTCTGCTCATGGGAAAAAACGCCGGCGCAATAATGATCGCCGCACCTATGACCAGCGTTGCAAGCGAAGATCGTAACCCCGCGGAACAACACGACAGCACCAGCGTGATTGCAATGCCGCCCAGCACTAGAATGGCGACGGCTCCAAGACAGAATTGCCCTACAGTGAGGTTATACGGTATCACTGAATTCCATAACTGTATCGGCAGATCAATTCCCGGAAGCCCTGCAATCAAAGCAGTGGAACCTACCGCCAGCAGCGCACCTACCGTCAAGTATCCCACCGTAAAAAGTAAGGAAACCGCAATTTTAGACCAGATTATCCTATCTTTTCCGTACTTTGTCGTAAGTAATAAGGACGCTGCGCCGGACTCATACTCGGAAGAAAAGACAGAACTCATACATATGACAATTACAAACTGTAAGTACATTCCTACAAAAATCAGTTCCATAAGGCTGGTCATAACACTCTTACTTCCCCATCGAAACGGAATATTCGTATTTTCCGCTTTTTTTATCCAATATTCCTTCTCTATTTCTTTATAATTACCGTAAGAAAAGTCACAGTTCAGATAGTCTTTGATCTTTTCCATGCGACGCTCATAAAATCTTGCTCCGTCCGTCAGATCGACTTCGCCCAAAGGACCTTTATCTATCGTATTTTTTCTCATATCCGTATAATTCTTTGCCGTGAAATAAAAGATATCACCTAGCGGTCGGACTATTTTGTCATATGCCTCATCACTTTCCAGATCCATGTTATAACTCTGTATTTCACCGATCAGTTCCGTCATATATTCTTCGGTGATTACATCTGTCTGCGCCTGTGCTCTCTCCTGATCCAGACGGATCGCCTCGAGTCCTTGTATGTAATCGCCCGTCTTTTCATCATAGAATCTCTCCTGTGAAAAATAAGAAAACACACATATACCAATCAAAATATATCCCAACAGCATTGCCGTCACATTCAGCCTTCGCTCAAATATCTTTTTCCATTCATATCGCATCATAATCTTCATCCCCCTCCTCAAAATTA